>Ga0315904_10007106_pt1 | contig 15107 bp, 17 predicted proteins | sample LakEriMetagenome_6_FD_203529 | JGI IMG/M metagenome (GOLD analysis project Ga0315904, IMG submission 203529) | Freshwater fungal communities from buoy surface, Lake Erie, Ohio, United States - Buoy 12 MA120 | ecosystem: Environmental > Aquatic > Freshwater > Lake | place: USA: Lake Erie, Ohio... | reverse complement strand
GGCGTAGTCGGATAAGCAAGTAAATACTCTTTCGCTAACTTACCCTTTAATGAATTAGTTGGCATTTATATCGGTTGATTCGATTAGTGTATAGGTAAATTTGTTACCCCAAATCTTTCGCGCTTGTTGTACTATCTTCATGAATGCGTCAAAATCAGCAACACGTTTGAACACTTGACAACCTTCGCTCCAATTCTCAACCCATGTTGAATCTTTACCGGCTTTGTGTATGTTGATACCGAACATTCCCGTGTCGAGTTTAGACTCATCAAAAGCAAGGTTTCTATCAGCATCGCGGTAAACAGTAACAGGCTGCAACCTTTGGCATAATGCAGTGTATTTTCCACCGTGCGAATCAATTGCGTATGCGCCTCGATATTGATTTGGAACAAGCCTTGCGACACCTTTCTTATTACCAAATTGCTGAACGCCTTTTTTACCTGGATCAACCGTTGCTGACCAACAGAAAAACTGCCACTCGCCATTGATCTTAAATGAGATTGTAATATAATCATCAAAAACATTAGTCACCTTATCAGCAACCGTTGGCGCATTGTTACGTACACCTACTATATTAACATCGTAGCCTTTATTTGACCTATCTTCAAACCAAACATATCCTTTGGCTTTTACTGCTCTTTCTATCTGTTCGCGTGAATACATATGTTAGGCGTGTTTTTTGCTTTTTAAAGACGTTTCTTTTGGGATGACAGCGTAGTAATCAAGTCCTTTAGGATAACGCTTACCAACCTCGTTAGATACGCTCATTTTGTCGTAGCATCTGTATAGTTCTTGTTCTACTTTATTCAACCTTTCGTTAGTGTAAAAAAGCCAAATTGTTAACACTCCTAATGCTCCGTGTTTTTTGATAAGGTCAAATATAGCGGTTGGTGTCATGCTTCAAATGGGTTTGGAGTTGGCTTTGGCTCGTATGGAATCAAAGGAAGTTCTTTTACCCATAGAAATTCAGGAGTCACACATTGGTCTATTTCTTCTACTGAGATAATCCAATTATCGTTCAAGTCCTGAATAGGATTGAAATAAGAATCTTCATCATATAACTGACCTACTAATTCGTCTTTTTGTACTTCTGTTAAAAGTCCTACTTGTATCATAATATTAAGGTATTTGGCGATTTAAACTCGTTTGAAACGTCTGTACAGCCGTGTAGAAGTTAGCTGCTTCTGTGTCGGTTAAGCCGTCTGAAATGTATTGAAATGCTCTTTCTCTGTTTGAAAAATTTGTAGCTGTTCCGTTGTTATTTCTTGCAGCAATGTAATAGTTAATAAGAACATTTGTTGATAAATTAATTATACTATTAGACCATGTATTTGTTAAAACACCATTTCTAAATCTTTTTAATTGATTAGATGCTTGATTCAACGAATGCAATCCTCTTGTGTCTCCACCTAAAAAAGAAAATTCACCACCTCCATATCTTAGGTAGCCGTTTGTATCTAATCTTGGATAATCGTAAATATTTCCAGGACCTTGATTTACACCGAATTCATTACCGCTAATACTATTTGTTCTCAAATAATATCCCCAATTAAAATTTGTATAATCTGAATTTGATGGTTGAAATTTAGTATCTGCATAAGCATTCGTTCCATTAGGCAATGCTCCCGTACTTGAATGTGTCCAACCACCGTTAAACACTAATCTAAATGCAGCATCAGTATCTAAAGGATTCTTTAAATTAAATTTATGCTGACTTGCCGTTCCTCCTACAAACGGATACAACGCTTTCATTTTAGACCATACACCGTAACCTTTTAAATCAGTTACAAGCGTGTTAATAGCACTCTGTTGTGTAGGATTGGTTATTGATGCCGCTGTAATGAATGCCTGTGCGTCAGGATCAACTGATGACCAAATTAAATTCACTCCTGAAAACACCTTTTGTATTGGTGTTGTGCCGCTTTTAACGCTAACAATTGGTGTTGTTCCTATCTTCATTACTGAATAAAGTAAAGAGTTGCTGAATTAGGTGTTAACGCATTATACTGCGCTTGTGTTCCTACCCAAATATTTGTTGTTGGTACGGGTGAACCAGTTGATGAAATAGCATCGCTTCCGCCCGATGCTGTCTTAAAACCCGTGTTTTCGCGTAGGAATGTAGTAAATGTTTCTACTGTGTAAGTTCCCTCATTATCTTGAATATCACCAGCATCAATATCAGCAATAGCTACTTTGAACTGTCCTTGTGTGATTTCTTTAATGTAAAAAACATCATCAGTTAGTACATAAAGCGTGTGTCCTTTTGCGTATTCGAAAACTTGTGTATCAGTTTCTACAATTACATAGTTCCCTGAGGAGTAAATTTTTGTTGCCATTTTTATTTTTGTTTATATAAAGTTACGTGTTTTTACTGATTATCTAAATTAAAATCCTGTTGACGCAAGTAAAAAGGATCGTAAAGTTGCAGTTGTGTAAGCCGTTGTTCCAGCTTCATTATAAATAGATGCAACACGCGTAAATGAAATAAACGCTGTTCTTTGATTGTTTACCGGCAAAGTACTATTGATGTAAAAGCCTGACGCATTTTCGCTGTAAGCTGAATAGTTCTTTGGGAACACGGCGATAACTCCGCCTAATTCAGTTACTACGTAGTTGTCCTTTAGGTAAATCTTATCCATTGTAATAAGTTCTATTAGATTTAAACTTGTCGCTTACTTTACACGTTAATGTTGCCTTGCGTGAAAGGTCTTTATATTCGATTTGAGCGCTTTCTGATACGATTACTGGAATATCCAAATAACGGTAACTGTGATTGTGCGCGTTATAATCCGAAATGAACAACTGATTTTCACTCAAAAGGTACAACTCAACCATTGGTCTGATGATACACTCATCAGATGGCTCTGTAATTATCTCGTAATCGTTCAGATTCTCACGAATTACGCGCTTCATTTCGCGATTGTCGTAAATAATGTTATCAATTTCAGTGTTCGGTTGGCGATTTCCTATGTAACCAAAGAACCTATGTGTGCTTTCTACGTTCGATGCTGTAAAATCTATCTGATCTACCTCATGATAACCGTTAAAAATAGCCTTAATCCGAGCCGTTTTAAGCGCGTTTTGTATAGTGTAAGGCTTTAGATCATATTTACCCCATGTAAAGTCGCCTGTAATGCCTGAAATCACGAACTCAACCTTCAGTGTATAGCATCCAACACCATCAGATTCGAGAACATCTGACCATTCAATAGTTGTATAGAACGCGTTAGCCTCATTTATGAACGAATAGTTAGGACAAACATATGATGTTGGTTGACCGTTTTTGTAAAGCGTGAATGTATGTGTATCGCCTAAATCAGATAGCTTAATCCATGCTGATGTTTGGTCTTTTTTCCAAGTTTCTTGATCAGGTGATCCAAGAACGTAGTACGAACAACAGCAATCTTTTAAGCCTCTGTTCTGCTCAACAAATGTATCAGGTAATTTAACTACTTCATACTGTCGAAAAATACGATCCTCGCGCGGCGTACACGCACAACTAAATGTGTTTATTGTTAATTCAAGTGCATTTGTCCAACCATCAAAAATAGGACAAGAGGAATCAATAATAGCATATGCAACCAAAGTGCCACCAATTGAATCTTGGTTTATTTCCCACCTTGATTCTAAATCATTAAAATATATGTAATAAGTTGATGAATCGAATACAAAAGTATAGTAGTAAAAACCATTTTCAACCCCAGCTTGGTTAGCGCTTATAATATCAGTTTCTGCACCTATTATTTCAACCTTTACGCAAGTACAAAATGAACATGGCGCTGTTGTAAATGTAGAAAAATAACCATTATCAACCCATCTCGGCATTGATGCGGTTGGGCATTCAGGTGTTGATTCCCAAAAGGTGACTATTTCCGTACCTTCAACCCCATCGGTAGTAACCTCCCAACTTCCATCATTCCACATTGAATAAGTAACGCCGTTAAAAGTCCATTCAAAGGTGTTAAAACCTCCATAGGTACCGTTTGCGTTTACTTGGATCGTTTGCGTTGTGTCCTCACCAACGACCTGAAAGGTTATGTTTAAACAATCACACATATTAGTATATCTTATTTAAAATGCAAATATCTGAATAAATAGAATTCAACGCACTGTTTGAACTCCATTGCGCTTGTATATCTAACGTGTTGGATGTTGTAGTGTTGAAAGTTGTGTTGTTAACCTGATTCCATGCGAATCCCTCTTGCGTTCCGGATGCAATTTTTAAAATGTGAAATTGTGCAAGTGTAACAAGTTCAGCAGTTCCAGCAGCACCAATTGCGCGAACAGTAAAGTTTACCGCCATGTGCCACACTTGTGGCGTTGCAATTGTAGGCATAACCATTGCCGGTGATGTGGCTAAAATAACCGCACCACTTCGCAATGTAATAGTTAATGTATCGTTGTTCTTTGCTGTGATCAATCCACCCATGTCAACGCGAAAAGAATCACCTACTTTAAATGCTCCAGCCGGAACAGTTAACGTACCAACCCCACCATCAATTATTGTTGCCGCTGTTGTTGTTGCAGTAACCGGAGTTGAATTGCCCGTTTGCGCAAATAAACCGCGTGAAAATTGATTTAAGAATACGTTACCTTTTTGTTTTTTACTTTCATAAACACCCGGTGAAATATACGCATCTATGTCGTAGTAATCCTCACTGTTAAACGTTGTGCTTTCTGTTGGATATTGGTTGATTTTGATTCCCATAATTATGATGTTTGTTTACTTTCTCCGTAGGTTGTTTCTTTTACTACGTTGTTAGTGGTTATTTTTTGTGTTAATAATTCCTCACTTGCACATCCTTTTATTTTGGTTGTGAATTTTACGCCGTTACTTAAGTCCATAATGGTAGGATCGAAATAACATTCCATAACTGCAACGTTAGGCAATGGGTAATCTATGTTAACTAATAACCCCGAAATTGGGCTTAGTGGATTGCTTGGATTGTAATCGTAAGGTACAACCGTAGACACTATGTAACGCGGTGATGATTCTGTAGGCTCTACCGTTATCATTCCCCATGTTCCAAGTTGATCCCATCCAGTGCCATCTGTAAGCGTGTGCGTTGCCACAACTCTATGCTGTTCACCATCAATTACTACTTGAACATTTTGCCCTGTTGATACGCGGTAAAGTTCTATTTCTTGATCGATTTCAGGATCAGAATCATAGTTGTTTATAGTTACGGCATTGTCGTAAATGTAGGCTAATCCATCTTTGATTAACTGAACGTATAATCTAACTGTCCAATCGCCCGTGTTGCCATACGGGAACCAATTCTTTGTTTGGTCATTAGGATAAAAATCAGCATCCGCATTATTTTGCGGTAACCAATATTCCCATCGATATAAGAAAGGAAAATAAAGATTGATTCCATACTCACCCGTAATATTTGCGGAAGGCAATAGGAATAAAGACGCATCACGTTTAACCGATGTCGTTGGTAATTGGCTTTGTACAGGAATAGTTAGGTTTAAAAGGTGTTGAGTTCCATTAAAGGGAACGCTTGTAAAATCAAAGAACACTTGATTTAACGTAAATGATTCTTCTGTTAGTGTATTGTAAGCCTCTATACGCGCTGTCATGCTTTCGTATTGAACACCCTCATCTAATCTAAAAATCCCGCTAAAACCAAAATCATCTTCAATGTTACCGCGACAATTAATATCATTGTTAACAGCCTCAGTAAGTTGTTCTGAATGATCAAAGAAATCTACACGTACAGGCGTTAATGGTCCACCAATTGGCGGTGTTGTTTCAAGTTCACCACTGAATAAAAGTAGGTTTACCGTTCCCCATTTTGCCCATACATAAAAGTTTCTATTACCTAATTCTAAGCCCTCAAAGAACGTATTAAATGCCGCGTTAGGGATAAACTCAAAATCAACCGTATGAACTGTTCCAACCGTTGTTATATTCGTTATTTCGAGCGTGTAACCCGCGCCAAATTCATTTAATTCAGATGCAATTGGAACACCTACCGTAAACTCAGACGATGGAATAACCATTGTTATTTCACTTTGGTTAAATGGTCTATTCTTATAGTAAGCCGTATCAATCGAAATGTAAGCCGCACCAAAGCCGTAGTCAATCGATGCTGAATCTATTACGAATTGTCCTGTGGTTGGAAATTGGTAATCTAAATAATCAATTCCCTGAACAAGTGTAGCGTTAATTACTTGCGTGTTATAAGCCTGATCGAACCAACCAGTATCCGCCGAATCGTTGAATACCTTTATTGTTTTACCAAATGGCTCATTTGCAAGGGATGCCCATTCTAATTTGATGAATGATTTAAGACAGTTAGATGTTTCGAACCATGTGGATGAATAAACACCCGATTGAATGAACTCAACTACTAACTCATACGCGCGTTCATATGCGTTTGGATTGGCTATTCTTTTTAGTGTTGACGTTGTTTTGAATTGTCCTGATCTCAACCCCGTTTGCAATCCTGTTAACGTAGTACCTACGGCAGTTGTGTTAATGTTGGTAAACTTAAACCGTGTAACCTCACCATCTATAAGGGAAAATTCTGTACCCGCAGTGCTGTTTAACACTTGGTTTACTAATACATCTAACGTATCGCGATCTCTACCGGTAACGTGTATAGTTGCATATTGTTGATCCGTTACGTTATACCAACCTAACAACGTGTTAACGCCAATTACGTTATCATCAATGTAATCAATTGTTGCCGCATAACTATTTAAAGGAACAGATGAGTAAGGATCCCAAATGCTTATTGTAATATTGTCATTAATCCTGAATCCTTCCTCAACCCAACTTGCCGATGGCGATGTTATTTCGTATGGATAAACAGATAAATTTAACTGAAAAGGTGACTGTTGCGATGATAGCCTGATAGAAGATTGTACCTCTAATTTAAGCGCTACCTTATCACCAGCATTTGCCTGAAAAAATCCAAGTGCATTGCCGAATATATCAGTGTAGGTTTTATTGGTTATTTGTATCGGCATATCGCTTTGAAATTTCTGTTATTTTATTCATGTCACCACTTTTGGCGGCTCTCATTACGGCTTGTATATCCAATTGAATAGGAAGTATTTTAGATTTATGCTCATCAGGTAAGTTCCTTAGAATCTCGTCATTTTGCTTGAGCAATTTATCAAGGTTCTTTTTCACTTGCTTAACTATTTCTTTTGTGTTTTCCATTAGTCGTTAATCGTTAACGTGTAAACCCTTCCATCAGCGTAGTTGTTAGGCTCTTTATAGGTTATTACGGCTTGAGTTTTTTCATCAACCCATTCCAACCGTAGTATCTCACAACTAACTCCATCTATTTCAACGTAGTTGTTATCTAACAAAGTTACGAAATCCGATGCTTTAATTCTAACCCTTGCATCTGTTTTGATGATATAGTCATTTAAAGCGATCTGTTCGATGTAGTGATATTTATTCCAAAGTGATCCAGCACTAACGTAATTCATGAAGTTTTGTTGCTGTCTACCGCCTGATGTATAGAGTAATTTTGTTACTGTAAAGACGTTTTGACTAATCACTAATACGCCAACTCGCCCATCAATCTTTGCGGCAAAGTTAGTACCACCACCGAACAATGCTGTTGCCTCATCCGCTAATTCAAAGAACGTTTTTGCCAACTTTTCAAGCCAATTTAACTTTGCTTTACGCTGACCAAGTGCAAAAGGTATATCAACTTCATTCAATCCTTTAATCGAAACAAGGTCATAATTCACTACGTTAGTAGGCTCTGTTGAATATTCAGCCTGTGCGAAATCATATATCTCATCCAGCGTATGCGAGTCGCTTTGGTCTAACGAATAGTGTATGTAATAACGTTTCCAAATGTCATCTACATTATAACTGAATTGATCATCTCGATCAGGTTGAATAGTTAACGCTGGTTGAAGTTGTAAGTTAACCTGATTTTGCCCGTAATCCCTTCGTTCGAATCGTACTTGCCCGTTGTAAACAATCGTTTTTGCGTTGAACATCTGTTCACACGTAGTGAATAACGAACCTAATGTACTAACAGTATCACTTGCACTTGGAACACCCTTGTTAAATGGTTGTGTAAGTTCTTCAGGTAAGAAATCAAAGTAACTTTTTCTGTTAGGAATAAGTGGTACAGGAAGGATTGTATAATTTGGATATTGGTCGAATAACGTAGATTCAAACGTGTAACCCAAATATTCACATCCTTTTTTCATTAATTCCTGAATCTTTGCCGCTCTTAAATTGCGTACAGGCGGAAATATCAAAGCGAATAGTTGCGTAGTTAGGTCAACCAATGCAACAGTAAGCGCGGCAATGTAAATAACTTGCGCGGCTATCTTTAAAATGTAGGCAATTAACGCACCCAAAGGGAATGAAGGCGGAACACCAGGATTAGGCGTTGATCCTTGCACCCCATCTGCAATCATTGTAGACAAATCAGATACGGCTTGTATCAATTCTTTAGTCATTACATACAAAGAAATACCCAAAGTTATTGCAAGTTCAGCCTGATTGTCTTTTATGATGATGTATGGAACAAGAAACCTATCAAAATCAACGCCTTTTTTCAGCATTAATTCAAAGGTAGTACCGTTTGCATTGTCCATAAATGAATCCAAAGCCAATCTGCGCTTTATTTTCACCTCGCAATCGTACAATCTAAACGTGTTTGATGGATCAGTAAGGTCTACATAGTAGTCAAGGCTGATATTTGTACTCATTTGAACGCGGTAAGGTATACCCTCGAACACTCCAATAGTTGCGATGTGATCCTTTACTATCTGATATGCCTCACGCGGTAACTGTAACGTGTCAATGTTCAAAGAAAGTACTTCAGGATTACCTGTAAAATCCGATACAACCCCTATTGAATCGCGATTACGCGGTGATATTTCAATGTCATTTAAGAAATGGCGCATTATTTACGGATTTTAAAGCGGTTAGTCTTCAATGTATTGCCTTGCTTTGTGGTCTTTACTATCTCCATAACGCTCGATGTGATTTCACCTAACTCGATATTGGTTTCAGGCTTGTTTCTAATCGTATGCGTTAACTCATCCATTTTATTCACTAACAAAGATAGGTCAATTGCGCTCATTGGTTGTGTGCCTGTGATCAATTTACCGTTTTGATATTCTTGCGCTACCTTTGCAAGTTGCTCATTGCTTAAAGAACCGATCTTTTCGTTTAGTGATTTAGGCACAACGCGTTCATTAGGGTGAAGGATCGCATGAAAACCACCTTTACCATCAACACCCTCACCATGTTTACCCGTATTTTCTGTACCATCAAAGAACGTAGGCATATTCCCAAGTAAAGTGTTGGCAAATTGTTGCAATAGTACCGTGTCGCGGATGGTTTCCATTAGTGGATTTTCAGCGTTTGCCGCCACTTTTTGGTTGTAGGTTTGGTAAACACCACTCACCAATTCAATCATCTGTTTACGGCGTTCCTCTTGCGCTTTCTTACGGTTAGCCTCATCTATTATACGTTGGTTCTCTGCAAGTGACTCACGCGCGTTAATATTGCCGTTTGCGGCTAATTCTCTTAACGTATCCTGTTGCTTTTCTGCCGCCGCTATTTCTTTGTCAAGTTGTGCAATGCGTTCATCTGACATTTTTATAAAGTAATCAGTTGCAAATTTTGCCCATTCATTACGTTTTTCTGCTGATAATTTTTGTATTTCAATACGCTTATCTTCTGTTTTCTCATCTGTTTCAATAGATTTAAAAGCATATTCCTCATTAATCTGCTGACGTTTTAGCGCGTAATCGCTTTCAATCTTTAATTTTAAATCGGCATTATTACCAGCATTTAACAATTCGTTATCCTCTTGTTGCTTTAACAAATTCAATTCAGCCTCACGTAATTGTACACGCAAAGCGATTAACTCTAAACCTGATGCGTTGGCTATCTGTAAACGCAGTTTATTAACATCTGTTTCAGCCTTGACTATATCATTGGCTTCCTTTAATTCTTTTAGTTTACGTTGATAATCCTGCTCATTTAATAACAAAGCCTCTTTTAATTGCGCATCTCTATTTTTAAGATCGGTTGATACCTTATATTCATCTTTTAACCTTTGCGCTGTTCGTTCACGTTCAATTACCAATAATGCTTGTTGTGTAAATGTGTCGTTTTTAAATTGTTGTTGTAAGTCCTCAAGTGATTTTTTAAGGTCTTCATTGATTTTTATGCTTTCCTTTTTTACTTCATTTGAATGAGATGCCACAACATTATACTTGCCTGTTACATCTTTCAATTTTGTTTGAGCCATTCCATATTTCAAAAGCCTATCATTAGCGTTTTCAATTTGGTTATTTAAACTACCAACCACACGCGCTTGTTTTTCATAATCTTGACGTGCCCCTTCAAATAATATTTGTTGTTGTTTTTCTTGTCGAATTCTTTCTTCAGCACTCAATCGTATTGCGTCATCAATTGACATTCTTTTAACTCGCTTAGAATTCATAATGTCTTCCAATCTCGATAATTCTTCTTGCTCTTTAATTAATTGAGAATTTATTTGTGATTGAAGTTTTAAATTACGCTTTGTTGCATCTCCATATTGCTCTAATTTAAACTTGGCTTTTGCATATTCAATGTAATCTGCAACTGCCTGATTTAACTGCGCCTGGAATGCGGTTTCATCCTTTAAGTTTTTAAGCGTTGTGCCGTATTGCGCATTAATATCTTTGGTTAGTTTTGATCTTTCTTTTGAACCTTCGTTTGTTTGTTTAAGTCGCATTATTAATTGAACAAACTCGGCTGATTCATTGGCAATAAATTCCGCCGCCTTACTTGTTTGTTCGTTTGCTTTTCTTTCGGCTTCAGCGCGTTGCCTTGTCGCTTCCTCTGCTTTACTCGATCCCGATACATAATCATAAATCATGTAAACAAGTGAAGCCAAAGCCGTTACAATTGCAATGATTGGTAACGCTTTCATTGACTTACCAAGTGTTGTTGTTGCCACTGCTGCACCTTCAGTTGCCGCCTCTTGCGCTATCGTTGCCGTTGTTTGTGCATTTGTAGCTACTACATCTGCTTCCTTTACGACAACTAATATTCCAAGTTTTTGAGCAGCCGCAACAAATCCCGCGCGTATTTGAGTAAGTGTATCACCTAATCCACCCAATACTTGCAAGGCATCAGCTAAACCAGCAACAGCTTGTAATTGAACCATTGCTTTCATTAGTTGCTCATTTTCTACACCAGCCAATACCATTGCCGATTGTACACCTTGAAATGCCGCAACGCCTACCTGACCAGCGCGAACCATTGAACCGGCTAAATTCTCAACAGCAGTACCGGCAGTTGCTTGGATTACACCCTGTGCATCTTGCATTGAATCACGTAACTCACCCGCTCTTTGTGCCATTGATGCAAAGCGAGGATCAGCCGTATCCATGTTTGCAAGTTCTTGTGTTAGCATCCGTAATTCAGCGCGTAGTGACATTGTTGCGCCTTCATAGTTACCAACGTTTCTTTGGTGCTGTCCTACTGTAGCATCAACCTTTTTTAGTTTAGTATCTAATTCGGTAATTTCTGCGATTAACTTTTGACCTTCAGCAGTATTTTCTTTGTTCTGAATAGCCAAATCTTTGTAAGCCTTGCGTAATTCATTCAGCCTTTTGGATGTTTGCGCGTAAATACTTTGCTCTTGTTGTGCAAGTTTAATCTCTTTTTCCTTTGCCTTTTGTTGCTTAATGGCTTGGTTTTCTAAATCCTTCTTTAGTTTTAATTCCTCGCGTTCGGATTGAATGGATAATTTGCGTAACTTTTCCTGTTCTTGGTCAATCTTTACAGTCTTTTCCTTTACTTCATTTGCCTTTTGTGTAGCCGCAATTAATTCGTTAATAGATTTGGTATCGCCAACAGTTGCGCCGCCAATAGTCTTTTTCAACTCATCAGCTGTTTGTTTAAGTTCTAATTTAAACTTACCAAGCGTATCAATTGCTTGTTCTGCTGATTGTCTTATACCGCGAAATATATCTTCGCTTTCAAATATATCAGTTGCTTTTATTTGCTTTGCCATACTCCTTTAACAAATTAAAATATTCCCTTGCCGTTATTTGCTTTGTATTAATCCATTGACCAATCCACTTGCTTATATAAATTAACGTCTGTTCAATTGTCATTCCATTACCACCGTTTGCCATCATTGATTGCAATTTAGCTGTCTGTATTTCGGCTTCAGTTAACTTGAACCGATCACCTGTAATTACATAATCCAATTCAATCAATGCCTTTTTACGCATGGCATCCAGCATTTTTTTATACACTTCGCTCAATCCGAACTCCTCAATGTAAGAATCATGTACTTTTGTCCATGCTTCAATATCATCATTCGCGTTGCCTTCTTTTGTCTTCCTAACGTGCGTTAAATCGCCTTCAGTGCATTTAATCCAGTTGAATAAAGGCATATCATCAATTGATTGATAATAGTCGCTTATATTCGATATTGAATCTGTCGATAAGTTCTTGCGCCAACTTCTCTTTACTTTCGTCAGTAAGTCCAATAATTTCGTACCCATATTCTTGAAATAGGTCTGTTGTTTGTCCAAATTCATCCACCTTTATACCATCGCCATTGATCTCAATGTAATCATCAAACACTTCAATCATCATTGAATTGTAAAATTCGCCCGTGTCATATAAAGTGAATGGTGTTCCTTCTAATTTTTCAGGGTTGAACATTTCTGTTGCGCGTGAATAAGTGCCTATAATTTGCCCAAATTCATCAACCCCCTCATTGTATAATTGATCCCATCTGATCCAATCGAGTATCTCAACCTTGAATTGCTCATCTCTGAATACCTCTTTCCATACATCCGCAAATGTGACACGTGTCGCTTTGTTTAGCAACTCACCTATGCGAGTATTCATCAGATCAAACATACTTCAAAGTTAAGCAAAAAAAGGGGTGATATTTCACACCCCCTTTTACTATTGTTCGTTATCGGTCTTCGGTTTCTTCTTTGGCTTTTTTTGCTTTCCATGTACCGATTCCCAAGCCGCTACAAGAACGTTGTTTGGGATATGTTGGAACGCATCGCATAACTCCTCAAACGTATTGTTCAAAATGAAATCAGCTTGAATGCTATACTTGCCAAATGTAACGTAACTCATTACGCCGCAGTGAATGAAGTTTCACCATCATATCCAGGCTTATCAACGCTGATAACTATGTCATCACCAGCTGTTGTTCCTGAAAAAGTAATAGTGTAAGTTCCAGCCGGTGACTCAGTTGCACCCGTGATTGTTCCCGCTACACCATTAACTAAGATTGCGAAATCACCACCAACAGCACCTAAGAACTGAATAGGGTTCAATGCAGTACCGTAATCCAATACTAAAGTAGAAACCAAAGTACCCGCAGTTACAGTGTTATCAGTAAAGTTAACATCTAACAATCCATTAAGGTCGTTGAAGTTTTGACCAGCCTCAGTTGGTGTGATCATGTACATAGTACCCTCATCAAACAAACGCTCAAAATCAAACGCTACCATTACTTTTGAAGTAGTGGTGTCAGTTGCGAACATATACGTTGGATTGAATGATTGGTTATCAACAGGAATTGGATAAAGTCCATCACCAATTTTAGAACCGATCAAGTTACCGTTAACGTCAACGATAAATACACCAAATTGTACACAACGGTTAGTGTTTAATTTACCGTAGAAAGTTGGAGTTTCACCCCACAATTCACCAGCAAATGAACGCTTACCTTGACGAATGTAAACCATACGCCCACTGTTAGCTTCTTCAAAGATAGTATCAGCCTTTGGCAATTCTACATTTTCAAATCCTTGTAAAGGGAACCATCTTTTTGAAGGATCAGCCTCATTGATAAGATCAGCCCAAGTTGGTAATGGTGCTGTTAAGTCGATGAAATTAAGCGATCCATCATTCGCTGTTAGTGGAACCATTATAAGTCCACTTGTTACGGATTGAATTGGTAAACATCCTGGTTTACCCGTGTTGCTCAATCCAGCATTACAATTACATCCTAAAGCCATAATTTTTGCTTTTAAATATTTAACATTTACAATTCTCTTTGTACTTCGTAAGGGTGATTCTCAACTCAACCCCACTTAAATTTGCATCTAAGACGTTTTGAAACATCCCGTTATCGCGCTCTATACCGAATCGGCTGAACGTAATAATGTCGTAATTTTCAATTGTCTGATAGTTTCGGTTTGCCTCCACTACTTTGATAAACTCATCGCATAACCTTTCCATTGGATAAACTACATTCTCGCGGTGATCTGCCGTGTAATACTGCGCAACATTCGTCTCATCTAAAAAGAACATCCTTAGATCGCTTTCAAATTCAATTACACTGTCACGACCGAATCGTCTTAACCGAATCACTTCCAACAACCAAATCAATGGCGTTTTCTTCATTAGGTTTTTCTCGGCTTTACTCCATTCGCTATTGGTCGCTAACTTTGTGCCGGTAATCCAAAATGGATTGCTTAAATAAATCACATTTGTAGGCTCATTGCTATGTCCAATTGGCGACAAAGTAACGTATTCATCTGTCGAGATTTCGGTAATTGTGTACTTATTCTCATCAGCATCTGTTACATTCTTACCTACACGCGCCCACTTAGTATTACATGATACAAATTGAGTTGTTTCACTGTCGTATGTTCCAACAATTGAAGTATCGATCTGATCAACCAATTCATTAACCTCGAATGTAATTTCGTTTATCATAACCAGTACGCCATTTGTTTTGCGACACCATTCCACTTTGTAAAGTCACCTTTCGTTACGCTTACCACTCTAATGAGTGCGTTTGGATCACCATCAGGGATTTCAACAACATCATTTGCAAGGTAATTAATACCGCCTTCACTTACTTCAACCTCGTCAACTAATCCAGCAACTACCTTATAGGCTATGATTAAGCCCGTTCCTGTGCCAAATAAAGCTGGAACCATGTCATCACCTGGATAGTTAGCGCCTGAATTCATAATCTGTAATTCAAGAACTGATCCAATAGGTAAATCCTGATTGCGGTAAATGTACCATTGAATGGCTCTATACGTCTTCAATGCTTCCCAATATCGCGTGTACATCATGTTGTACAAAGTAGTAGCAGTTAGGCTGTTTTCCCCTT
>Ga0315904_10007102_pt1 | contig 15110 bp, 19 predicted proteins | sample LakEriMetagenome_6_FD_203529 | JGI IMG/M metagenome (GOLD analysis project Ga0315904, IMG submission 203529) | Freshwater fungal communities from buoy surface, Lake Erie, Ohio, United States - Buoy 12 MA120 | ecosystem: Environmental > Aquatic > Freshwater > Lake | place: USA: Lake Erie, Ohio... | reverse complement strand
AGATGGCACAATTGGTTGGCCTGGTAATTCAGTTTATTATGTTCCCGCCCAACAAACATTTGGATTAATTGGATCATTTGGTAATCCTAATTTAAGTGGTTCTTTATTATCTACTACTTATGGAGGTATTGTTTGGTACAATGCTGGTGCAGGACCTGCAGGTAATCCTAGTGTTGATAGAAGTGCAGTACTTTATAAACAAGTAGTAAATGATGATGATCAATATGCTACTGGATCTGTTTTTTCTAGTGTAGTTTCTGCTTCATTTGAAATTAGTGAAAGTTTAAATGCTGGTAATAGATGGTTTGTTACTTTATATACTCAATCAAACTACCCACTTCAAACCTTTATTGAAGCCACTGAAACTGATCCTTTATATCCATTTAATAGTGGTTCAGCTTATGATCATAGTGAAGAATTTAGTTTAGCATCTCAAGGTGTTTATGAAATTGATAGTGTTATTAGTTTAGGTTCCCTTTCAGGTGGATATGATTCTCAATTATGGAGATTTAAAACCGGTTCAGGCTATCAAATTCCAGAAACTCGTCCTATTGGAATTGATGGATTAGGTAATTATCCTACAGGAAGCAGCTTAGCTGCCTTAGTATGGAGAGCTAATCCATTCCCACAACCTGTTATTTTTGAATATCGTTCAGATTATTTCCCTTCAGGTATTGGTGAACAAGGAGGATATGCCATCCCAGATGATTTTGATAATAACTTAAAAGGAGCATTGTTTGCACTTCAAACTAAAGGAGTAACACCTGTAGTGAGTAATTTCCAAGTGGTAAATACTATACCTTCAACAACTAATATTAGTACAGGAGCAGGAGCTGCTGGTGGTAGTTCAGGTCCCTTAAATCCAGATGGTAGTTTCTCATAATGTTCTATTATAAAAGAGGAATGATAGAAATAACAGATCCTTGGGAAAGGCCAAGTAAAGAAAGCTTTGAGTCTTTCCTAATGGATTTTAAACAACTTAAAGGTATTCAAAATTACCAAGTATATTTAGTTGGAGCCTTTTGTGAAAATTACTATTTAGGGACTGATAGAGAAACTTGGGACGTTGATTTAATATTAAGAGGTGATATTCAAAATTATACTGAATTAAAAAATATTTTAGATCAAGCTATAGAAATTGGGTTTAAATATAATATTTTAGTAGACATATCTTGGAGAAGTGATCTTCCTAACTTAAACTTGTTTTCCCAAGAAAAAATTATTACCTATACCAGTGCCGAACAATATACTCTAGATACTGAATGGGTTCAAACAGTTGAAGGAGATATTAAAGAAATAATATCAGGATTGTATCATGTAAAATTTAATCCTGAAAGAGCATATAATAAATTTATAACTAAAAAATATACGTTACCTTACAAGGAATTGGAATTATAACATATTTATAATAAAATCTAGATTAAACAAATGGGATATTTAAATAACTCAGTAGTAACCGTTGATGCTATCTTGACAACTAAAGGTCGTCAGTTATTAGCACAAAATGATGGTCAATTCAGAATTACACAGTTTGCTTTAGCAGACGATGAGATTGACTACACTCTTTACAACCCAAACCAACCTTCAGGTTCCGCTTATTACGGAGAAGCTCTTGCAAACATGCCTTTATTAGAGGCTTTCCCTAATGAGACTCAAGTAATGAAATATAAGTTGGTTACTTTACCTCGTGGTACAGCTAAAATGCCTATCCTAGATTTAGGTTACTCAGCTATTGTAATTAAACAAGGTGCTAACTTAGCAATTACTCCTCAAACTCTAAACTACACAGGTGGTAATCAGGTTGAAACTTCAGGTTACACATTCACTATCTCAGATGTTAGATTGTTTAATACTTTCGAAGCAGTAGGAATTAATAACCCAGCAGTTCAAGCCCTTAATTTAGCTAACCAAACACAAACCTTAGGTACTACAGTATCTAGAACAGTAGTAGGTACTACATTGAATATGAGAGCAACTACAGTTAATACATTATTTGGTTCAAATTCTCAATTACAAGCTACTCTAACAGTTGAAGGTAGAGACTCAGGTGCTAGAATCACTATCCCAGTAACAGTAACTAAAGTATCTTAATTATGTCATTTAAAAGATTAGAAGCAGACGATTTTGTAGTATCAACTGATTCCATTACAGCTGGAATGTGGGTTGGTGATATAGCTACATTAACATACTTTTTTACTTCCTCTACCCAAGCAGCAGGAGCATCAGGTGATTATTACCTAAATGTTTATTCTTCATCAGCCGCAACTGATATCCAGTTTGCGATTGCTTATGCAAATGCTCAAGGTAGTGGCTCTTTAGCTTATAACACTGCTGTTAATGGATATTCTCCTACAGGTACAATTTATGGCCAATATCAAAACCTTGTATTAGGTGATGAAAATGCTGCTTTCATATTTGGTAACATCACTAGCTCAGATTTCTTTGCTTTATCAATTGAAAGAAGTAGATTTAAAGAAGCAATTTTACCAGGTTCACTCACTTTAAAAGTAGCTGGTAGTACTAGAACACTTACTTTAACAGATGATAGTGCTTACACTACAACTGTAATGTATGGTGAAGCTGGTAGAATCTATAACATTATTTCAGGATCAGCTGGTGTTAGAAATACTTCAGTAAATTCTAGTGGTTGGACTTCAGCCTCAGGTTCATATGGTTGGTTATTACCTGATATCGGAACTATCCTATTAAATGGTGCTGCTTTAGCTGCTCCAAGTGCCTCAGGTGGTGCTAATTTCTTATACAGTGGTTCAGCTTCAGCCTCAGCAGCTCCTAATACATCTCCTAATGTAGCTTTATATTTAGGAATTTCAGGTTCTTCAGCTAAAACATTTACTCTAAATTCTCAAGAGTCAGTTACTTCAGACTTTATCTTTGTAAGACCAAGAAGCTCAGAATTTAACTACTCAGAAAATCCATCATTTATCTCAGGCTCAACTGGTGAAGTATTATATAGTTCATTTATCAATAACCCACAAGTGTATATTACTACAGTTGGTTTATACAATGATAATAATGAATTGTTAGCAGTAGCTAAAATGTCTAGGCCATTACTTAAAGACTTCACTAAAGAAGCCCTAATCCGCGTTAAGCTAGACTTCTAATGAATGAGTGCTTACAAACAATTTCTAGCCTCTGATATAATTGTATCTCCCTTTGAGGTAAATAAAGGTTTTTCCTTTAAACAAAGTGAATGGGGTACAAACGTCCAGATAGATAGATTTTTAGGTACCAGTGGTTCTTTTGAATTTAATCAAACTACTACAGGTACCCTATCTACACAATATCAAGTACTGGTTTATAATTCAACTAAAGAATTATATTATTCAAATTTCTTAACTCAAAGTTACGGAGATATAGCTCAAACAGCTAGTTTAGTACCTGGAAATGATACTGCTGGGAATGTTTTAGTAGGACCTACTAATTCAACAGGTAGATATTTTAATTATTTACAATCTACACTTACAGCGTCAAGATATTTTCCAACAGGTTCAGGAGATGAAGTAGCAGTTGTTTCTGTATCTTCTAAACTATTTGGTAATTATATTCAACCTTATTCTTTTATCTTTGACTATTCTTCTAGCTTTAAAGCCTATGATGATGGAGAAGGTAATCTTTATAGTTCAGCTAGTTTTAGCTGGGTATCAAATGAATTAGAATATTTTTACTATTCTGAGTCTTTAAACTTTGTATCATTTGCTGATGCTTCTCAAATTACATTAGATACACCTACATCAGTTCCTGCCGGGTATACCTTTGATTCTGCTTCATGGACAGGACCTACTAATAAAACTCCATTTAGAGACACTTCCAATATTGCATTTCAAGCAATTAATAATCAAGGAATTACCTTTGATGAAAATACTGGTATAATGACTACAGATGGTTCTGTTTGGACTTTCGTAGACCCATCCCCAGAAACTGGTCCTATAGTAGTAACTTGGGTGTCTAGCTCATTTATAGTAAAATCAGTATCAGCTAATGAAAATGTAGGTAATATAATTTATCCACATGGAATGGCTATTTTTACAAATCAAAATATACCATTATCTAGTATTACTACTTTAGCAAATGCAACCTGTTCATTCTCTTCCTCACTTACAATTTACGAGACACAATATAAGTGTACTATAAGAGAAAATGAATTTAATTTTAGTTTAAATCCATCTCTAATTTCGGGTTCAACAGATGGGACAGTTTATGGATATGTAACTAGTTCTTATTTTAGCCCTTATGTCACAACAGTAGGTTTATATGATGAATTTCAAAACCTTCTAGCGGTAGGAAAATTAGCCCAACCATTACCTACTACAGCAACTACGGACACAACTATTCTTATTAACTTAGACCGATAAAAAATGTGGACTTATAAAAACGAACCCATGGAGGCACTCTCCTCCTTCCCTGAAGGGACCTTTGGTTTCATTTATAGGGTTGTTCATATACCAACAGGTAAAACCTACATTGGTAAAAAAGTTTTATTCCATCAAAAGAAAGTAAAACTTACTAAAAAAGAACTACTAGAGTATACTCACGTAGCTGGTCGTAAACCAGCCTATAAACTAGCTATGAAAGAATCAGATTGGGAAACATACTATGGTTCAAATAAGGAAATTGTAGCTATGTTAAAAGAAGGTAAAAAGGATGAATTCAAACGTGAAATCCTTCATTTGGCTACCTCAAAAAAGTTATTAACTTACTACGAGACAAAATATCTATTTGTGTATTCAGTGCTTGAAAAACCAGAGGAGTTCTATAACGATAATATTTTAGGTAAGTTCTTCACAAAAGACTTTGCTCAGTAAGATATCTTTCGTATATTACTGCGTATGGTAAATCAACTAGTTGCAAACTTAGTCAATTCAGTCTTAGGACATGGCAAACCTACTGCTCGAGGTAACCAGGCTCATACTTGTCCATTCTGTCATCACCATAAACCTAAACTAGAAATTAACCTAGATGAAAATGCCACTCACTATCAAAAGTGGCATTGTTGGGCTTGTGATAAAAAAGGAAGTAGGCTCCTTAGCCTATTTAAAGCAATTGATGCTCCTATAGATAAAATAGAGGAACTAAAGTCCCTAGTTGGGTCTGGGTTTAGAATTATAACCCAAGAACAAAAGACTGATCTTAAACTACCAGAAGAATTTAAACCACTGTCCGAAATCACAGAAAAGGACATTGTAGGTAGACATGCCTTAGCTTATCTAAAGAAACGAGGCGTTAGTAAACATGATATACTCAAGTATAATATAGGGTATTGTGATGGGGGTGCCTTCGACAAGATGATCGTTATACCATCGTATAATAACGAAGGTAAATTGAATTATTATGTGGCTCGCAATTTCAATCCTAACTCTAAGGTAAAATATAAGAATCCCGCATTAAGTAAAAACATTGTACCTTTTGAACTATACATTAACTGGTCTTCACCTCTTATTTTATGTGAGGGACCATTTGATGCTCTAGCCATCAAACGAAATGCTATCCCACTATTAGGAAAACACATTCAGGATAGCTTAATGAAAAAAATTGTAACATCAACTGTAAAGCAAATCTATATTGCCCTGGATAAGGATGCCATGAAGGATGCTTTACGTTTTGCTGAATTATTATTAAACGAGGGTAAAGAGGTTTACCTTGTTGATTTGAATGAAAAAGACCCGAGTGAAATGGGTTTTGAACACTTTACAAACCTTATCCAAAACACTCAGCCTCTAAACCAATATGGTTTGATGGCTAAAAAACTCCAATTAGTATGAGTAAAAGAAATATTAAGCACTCTTATGATCGTATCTTAGAGATCTCAGAAGATGCTAAACAAATTACAATGCCTGACTCACGTTACTACAGACGCAACGGGAAATACTATCCTTCTATCACTTACGTGTTGTCGGCTTACCCTAAAGGGAAGTTCTTTGAGGATTGGTTGAAAAAAGTAGGATATGCTTCTGAACATATTGTTAAAAAAGCAGGTGAGGAAGGTACAGCCACTCACGAATTAATCGAAGACTACCTAAATGGTAAAGAACTTAATTTCCTAAACCAATGGGGTAACCCACAACATAATCCAGATGTATGGCAGATGTTTCTTCGTTTTGTAGATTTTTGGGAAACATATAAACCTAAATTGATTGAAACAGAAGTTCACTTGTTTTCAGACGAATACGAGATTGCAGGTACATGTGACTTAGTTTGTGAAATAGAAGACCAATTATGGATTATTGACTTTAAAACCTCTAACCATTTACAAACTACATACGACTTACAAACAGCCGCCTACGCTACATGTTACCAAGAATGTTATGGTAAGCAAGTTGACCGTACAGCTATTTTATGGCTTAAATCATCTAAGCGTGGTCCTAAAGCTGGATCTATGCAAGGTAAGGGATGGGAAATTTATGAGTCTAATCGCACTATGGAGGAAAACATGGATATATTTAGAACGGTTAAGAAATTGTTTGATTTAGAAAACCCAAAACATTCACCTATCTTTACTGAATTCAGAACTACAGTCAAGAGAGAGCTATAATATTTATACGTAAACATACGTGTATGATTTCATTGGTTAAATTACTTAAGGAGGTACAAGGAGCCCCCAAAGCTATTATTTTGGCGGGTGCACCTGGTGCTGGTAAGTCATCTATTGTAGGTGAAATTATAAGTGACCTTGGTCTTAAAGTACTTAATATTGATGTTTTCTTTAATAAGAAATTAGAAGACGCAGGTGTCTCACTTGATTTAAAAAAAGCAGATGCTGAAGGTAGAAGTGAGGCAGGTAAAGCAATGGCAGCTGCTAAAAAAGAATATCAAGAACTTTTACAAAGCACAATTGGTACTAAAGCTAATATTGTTATTGATGGTACTGCAGCATCATTTAATGAAACTAAAAAATTAAAGGAAGATTTAGAGGCAGCTGGGTATGATGTAATGATGGTTTATGTATATGCTGGTCTAGAAAGAGCTTTAAGTCAAAATGAAGATCGTTTTGAACGTTCAAAAGGTAAAGATAGAAGTTTAATGCCAGCCATTGTATTACAAACTTGGGCTGGTGTTACTCGTAATTTTGAACCTTACCTAAACCTATTCGGACAAAATTTTACAGCTGTATCTACTAGTGAAGACCCATTCAGTGAAACTGATTTAGAGGATATTATCAAAAGATATGTTGACCCATTCAGACCTACAGATACTAAGCCTAAGACTGAAAAAGAACAGGCTAAATCTGATGCTGATAAGAAAAAAGTTGAAGATGAAATTCGTCAGTTACGCAGTAAAGAAAATGTACAAAAAATCTTACAACAAACTGTCTCTAAAGAAGAGGCTCAAAATAAAATCAAACAATTCCTTAACTCATGAAATTAACAGAATTTAAAAAGCTTATCAAAGAAGCTATCGAAGAAGAAAAAAAAGAAACCACTATGGAAATGATGGAACCAGATGATCAAATTGGTACCTTCATGATTGTAAAAAAGCCTAGTAGACAATGTAGAACTATGGAAGATATGCTTCAAGAAGTATCTATCTATGATTCAATCATGAAAGAAGAAATCATCATGGCCACTATGGATAAGTCAGCTGCTCGTAAGCGCGCCAAAGAAGCTCTTAAAGAGTATGAAATGGCTAAAAAAGCTCTTCAACAAGAAATGGAAGATTATAGAGCTGCTAAAAAAACCATTGAAGAAAAGAAAAAGAAGGCTAAAGAGACCATTATGCGTCTAAAGTAATGAACCAACTTACTAAATATCTTATAAGTGAGATCCTAGACGGTCAAAAAGTAACAGCTGTCTTTGGTGGGGGGTTTAAACCTCCTACCAAGGGTCACTTTGATATAGTAAAGAAGGCATTAGACGACTATAAAGAAATAGATAAGTTTATCATCTATGTAGGTGGAGGTATCCGTGATGGAATTACTCAAGAACAAGCCATTCAAATATGGCAGATGTATAAAGAACTCTTAGGAAATAAAGTAGAGATAATCCCCTCTAAAAATCCTATAGGAGATGTTAAACGTTATGCTAAAAATAACCCAGATGAAAAAGTATACTTTGTAATTGGTGCTCGTGAAGGTAGAGAAGATGATCTAGCAGATGTAGCTCAACGTACAACAGGAGTTGAAGAACAATATCCTAATACCGAGATAAAAGTAGTAAGTACCCCAGATGGTGGCATGAGCGGCACTAACGCTAGAAAAGCGCTTAAAAGCGGAGATAAAGAGAAATTCTTCACATACTTACCTGAGAAGGTACCTGCTAGTGAAAAAGAAAGTATATGGGACTTACTTAATGATGCTTTAGTTAAGGAAACAAAAGGTAAAGCAGCCCCATATGGCTCAGGGTATAAAAAAGTAAATGAAAATACTATCCCTTCAATTGACATAGTTCAAAAATGTGCTGAATTGACTCAACATATGGTTGATAAGGGATATAATATTCAACCTTTACCTTCAGTTAAATTTATAGGTGATGATACATCTAATGCTGAAGATTTCTTAGGTAAAACTGCCTATTATAACCCAGATGAAAAGATGATTGTACTATACACTTATGGTCGTCATCCAAAAGATATAGTACGTTCTTTTGCTCATGAGATGATTCACCATATGCAAAACCTTGAGAATCGTTTAGGAGATGTTACCACTACAGACACTACAGAAGACGATCGTTTAAATGACCTAGAAAAAGAGGCTAACCTAAAGGGTACAATGACATTCAGAAATTGGACAGATGGTTTAAAAAAGACCACCTAAGTTTGGCTTCCTCCCCTTTTCCCATTAACTTCATCCCCAAATATGAAACTAGTACAATTGCTTAAGGAAATAGAGAAAAAGAAGAAGTACACAATTTTTTGTGATATGGATGGTGTGTTAGTGGATTTCGATAAAGGATATGAAATGCTAACGGGTAAGACTACACATCATGCCGATGCACAAGGGAAAGATGAATTTTGGAGACTATTTAGAGATAGTCTAAAGGAAAAAGATATTACGGAGAAATCTTATTGGGCTAATCTAGATTGGATGCCGGGTGGGGAGAAGCTTTGGGACTATATTGCTCCCTACAACCCCTATGTTTTAACTGCCCCTTCGGTTAATATGGACCTACCATTTGAGGAACGCTACAAGTTTGATAACAATGAATCTATGCAAGGTAAGACCGAGTGGGTTCAACGTCTTCCTAACATGAAGAAAATATATTTCCGTTCTGCAGGTAAGAAAGCAGATTTTGCAGGCCCAAATAAAATTTTAATTGACGATAGAAAAGATACCATTGATAAATGGAATGCTAATGGTGGTGTAGGAATATTCTATCAATCGGCGGACCAAACTATAGATGATCTAAAGAAATTAGGTTTATGAGTAAAGAAAATGTTCTGAAGAAACAGTTTGCAGAAAAAGACGTTAACAGATTAAGAAACTTAGTAAAGGGAAAACATGCAGATAAATCCCAAGTATCAGTCGGTTTTACAAAAGAACAAGAAAATCATCATATCGAAGGAGATATATGGGTGGAAGGAGACAAGACGTGGACGATTAAGGACGGTATTAAACAAAATGTTACCAAACTTGATAAAGCACGTGAAGCAGTCAATTTCCCTATTTTTTGTCCGTCTTGTAAAAAGACAATGAAACCATACCTAGATAAGAAATGGTTTAACATGTACAAACGTTGTTTCAATTGCCAGATTGATTTTGAAACTAGTCTACGAGCTCAAGGCTTATGGGAAGAATATCAAACATTCCTCTACAACTCAGATGTAGAAGGTATGATCAAAGAGTTTGAAATTTGGATAAATGAGGAAATTGAACATAGTGATATTCAGTCCTATATTACAGAAGCAGGTGATGTAGAAAAATGGACAGGTTCAATCAAGAATAAGCTTCTTGAGTCAAAAGAAGAAACTATTAAATATTTGCAAAGTTTAAAGAAAACTTAATATTTATAAAGAAACACACTATGGGATTCGATACTACTAAATGGTTTAAGCAACAGTACCTTAAGGAAAGTCTAGCTCAAGACTTACTTAATATGGATGATACTAAACTTTTATCTACTTATGAGGATAAACTAAAAGCTCATGACTGGTTTTACTATATGTCTGATGATAGTAGAAGATACAATTCAGGTGAAAAGACAGCTGAAACTTTAAGTGATATTAAAGCAGAATTAGGAAAGCGTGGTTTAGCTGATAAAGCTAAAGAGTTATTTGACACATATAAAAAAACTCGCTAAACCATGGAAACTTGGGGTAATAAGGTTAAAAAAGCTCTTGCTCGTTTAGGCAAAACAGATAATTACCTCTACACTAAACCAGAACAAGACTGGACTCATAAAGATAAAGCCTTAGTTATATCATTCTTAAGAAAATCAAAAGTAGCAGAAAATACTCAAATGAAAGACCTAGATAAAATTAAAGAATTTTTCTCACAACCTATCCCAGGTGAGGATGCCATTGACACAATCTCAATGGATATTCCTCTTTTTCTTCGTATGTTAGAATATGCTAAAGAAGATGCTCAAGAAGATGTTGATCTACATGATGTAACACAACGTGCTACTGAATTAAGCAAAATGAAGCCTTTCTTGTCAATGGAGGACTATAATGAGATTGTAGCTGCTCCTCAAGAAATTGATGAAGAAGAAGGCTATTCAAAATATTTAAAAGACGACCCTGAATTCCCAGGAGGTAAAACACCTGGTCTCACACCAGATGTGATGAGTAAAATATTGATGAAGATAGCCGACCCAGAAAATATTGACGAGGTTAAAAAAAAAGTTAAAGAGGTACTTTTAGAGAAAAAAAAAAAGAGAGACCGCTGCCTTAGAATAGCAGATCGCAAATTCGATAAGCCATCCGCTTACAAATCAGGCGCTGTAGTTAGATGCCGTGATGGAGAAATTTGGAAAGACTTAAAAGAAGTCATCTATGAGGTCATCCAGGAGGATGAATCCCTCTACAAATGGTTTAAACGTGCAGGTACCCCAGGCAAAGAAGGAGGTTGGGTTGATTGTAATGCCCCAATCCGTAAAGATGGTAAAATAACAGGTTATAAATCTTGTGGTAGAAAAAAAGGAGAAAAACGTGCTAAATACCCTTCATGCCGCCCCACAGCTGCCAAATGTAAAGACCCAGGTAAAGGTAAAAAATGGGGAAAAACAAAATAACTATACATATTTATAACATATACTCTAATTGAACATATAATGGATAATTTTGATCTAAGAAAATTTTTAGCTGAAGGTAAGCTATATGAAGAAGCAACCTCTACAGAAGAGGCTATGGATAAGCCTTCTTCTACTAAAATGAAAATGTCTGAACTTAAGGCTAAAATCCGTACTGAAATCTTAGCCGAACTCACTCTAAATGAAGACGATGATGTTGACTTCGGTACAGGTGGTGAAGAAACAGAAGGTAAAGACGGAGAAAACGTTGACCCAGTTGCTGAGGCAACTAAAGATGGTGACGGTGAAGTTCCTCCTAAAGACGCAAACACAGACGTTGATATTGTAGATAAAGAAAAAGTTAAAGTTGACGTTAAAGAAAAACCTGCTATGTCTGGTGTTGATAATGAATTCCTAGATCAATTAGAGGATTTACAAGATGAAGCTGGTGAACTGGGTGATGACAAACTCGAAAGACAAATCAATAATACTATCACTTACTTTACTCGCCAGCATATCGCTAAAGATACAAATGAGTCTCTTGAGTTAGAAGAAGATTTAGAGCAATCAGATGTAGAAAGTGCTATCACAGGTCAAAAATTAGACTTAAATAAATTAAAAGTTGCTACTGAAAAAGCAATGAAAGGTGATTCAACTGATTTAGCTATGCTTATGGCTGGTATCTTTGAAGCCGATGAATTAGAAGAGGCAGACGATATGGCTCTTGTAGCTGATCTTGAAGCTGAACTAAAAGAAGAATACAGCGAATTCCAGCGTGTTAATAAAGGTAAAAAGAATACAGTAGCTAGAAACAAAGGTGAAGAAGAAGTTTACGGAGCCGGAGTTAAAAAAGGTGAAGAAATTGAAAAGAAAAAACTTAGAGAAAGTGTAACATTCCCATTGTGGAACAAATTAAACGGTTAATATTATGACATCACAAGAACTATATACCAAAATGGCTGAATTGTTTGAAACATTAACAATCGAACATAACAAACCAGCTAAAGCCGCTCATGGTCGTGCTCGTAAAGCAGCAGGTGAGCTTAAAAAACTTATCACTGAATATAGAAAAGCTTCTACATTAGAGGACAAAGCAAAATAAAATGTCACCAGAAGAAAAAGCTAAAGCGGACGAAATTTATAAAGCCATCATTGGTAAGGAAAGAAACACTTTAGTTAAACGTTATGGTAAAGACGCTGAAAAAGTTGCAAAAGGTAGAGCAATAAAACAAGCCCAAAAATTAGCAGAAAAGAAAATGGACTCATCAAAAGATAGACTTAAAGAAATGGTTAAAAGTGCCTTAATGGGTACCATGAATGAAAAAATGGACCCAGTCGGTCACGAAGATGCAGACATCGACAACGATGGAGATACAGATAAGACCGATAAATACTTAGCTAATCGTCGAGCTGCTATTTCTAAAGCTAAAGGTGGAATTAATGAAATGCTTGCCTCCATTATTGGTCAAGCTAAAACATACGCTGAAAGAAAATACCCACAATTAACTGACCAAGACATTAAAGATTTTATCAAAATGCATGGTCAAGATATTATGGATGGGTCTGATTTAGAAGCCGAATTTGATAATTATGTATATCAGAATTTTGATTTAGAAGAAGATCTTGACCTAGGCCACACCGACAACGAACCACACATGCTTAAAGGCGACCTATATCGTATTGGAAAATACGCTATGGAACTCTACCAAATGGTAGATCAGTTCGAAGGAATGGGTGAGGTTGATTTTCCACACTGGTGGCAGTCAAAAATCATCAAGGCCAAAGAAATGATCTCTAGTGCTAAGCACTACCTTGATTTTGAAACAAGAGAACCAGAAATTGATGCTATGGTAGATGTAGCTGCAGCTGAGGATATTATTCCAAATGTTCCTACTGAACCATTAGCTGATGAAGTTGGAGAAACTTTAGCTCAAAGAATAGCTAAAAAACTTAAAGAGGATGTTGTTAAAGGTTCAAACATAAGAAAAGACAGCAAGGGTAAATGGAGAGTTTTATCTGGTAAAACAGGTAAAATGTGGCCTCAAACCTATGATTCTAAAGCAGATGCTGAAGATGCTCTTCAAGCATACCACGCTACTAAAGGATAAACAACATGACTAAAGACGAACTAAAGGACAAAATTAAAGTCTTAGTTAAACAAGTCTATGTCGATAAAGCTAAAACAACATTAGCAGCAGCCGAATACGATGAGTTAACTAAGTTCCCAGAACTTAAAAAAGTTTTGGTAGACTTACTTACCCCTGACTTTGATTTTTTCCTAGCCTCAATTGATTGGGTTGCTCCTCGTCCTACAACATTTCGTATCAATCTAAAGAATGGTACTAGTTTCTATCTTATCTTTACCCCACGCTCTTGGATCGCTCAAGTAGAAGGTAAAAAATATTATCTCCTAAATCTAAATGAGGAAGAGGCAGCTTGTGAAGCCATTGCTCGTCAATTACGTTATCAAGTACCTGTTAAAGATAAACCTGAAACCCCAGCTGGAGGTGGAACCGAAGAAGTAACAGCAACTGATACAGAAACTGAAACAGAAGAAACACCAGCATAATGAATCCATTTGATAAATTTTTTAAGCAATACGCTTGGAAGTTTCCTAAAGGATATCCTGACATGAAAAATGAGCAGGATATTCTTTTACTCGAATCATTAGTAAGTAAAATTTTAGGAGAAGAAATAATACTTGAAAAAGCCTTAGAGTGGTCTGATTTGAGTGATGCCTCTAGAAAATACTACCGTTTAGGAGTTATTGATGATAAGATTAAAAGAGGTAATCCTTTTAAACTAGAGGATGGTAGAGAAGAAGTTTTAACTTACTCTGATGAAGACTACAGTATTTCATTTGCAAATCAAAATATAGAGGATATAAAAAGAATAGGTGGTTCTTCAATTAACACTTTCCCATTCTTTAAAGACTCACAAGGCAATAATATAGGTTTTAAACAAATAAGCAAAACCAAAGAATTAGGAGGAGCAGGAGGTAGTAAAGCCCAAACTTCAGAACGCCAAGAACGTGGTTTAATTGATCTAATCAACTCAGTTGAAGGAGCCAAAACTATTGTTTCAAAAGATGGTTCTAAAATTGAGGGTGTGGTTAGAGCAGAAAAAGTAGAAGAATCTTCTGAAGCAGGTACTGAACCATACTCAGATGTTAAACTTGTAATGACTGATGATTCCGAACTCCTAGTATCAGCTAAAGGCCCTTCAGCACCTACCTTAGGTGGTGGTGGTATGGAAGGTATCAAACTCTTAACTAGAGGAGGGGCAAACCCAGAAATATTAGACTTTATAGATAATTTTTATAATGATGCCTACGCCTACTATAAAGAAATAGTAGATAGAGAAGGTCTAGAAGGAAAAAACCTTTATAAAAATGAATTAGTACCTGATGTATCAATCAAGATACCAGAAAAAATTATATCAACTATCTTAAAAGGTACACCTGAAATGGGTGGTCCTGTCTCTTATTATTATATTGGTGCAATGGATGTTCAAGGAGAAGTTGATGGACAAACTATCAAAATAACAAATGGTAATTTTATTCCATTAGATACCTTTATTAAAGAAAAAACTGGTAAACTATACGCTCACATTAGAAAAAGAGATGGTGATTTATACTTTACTAGAGCAACCCAAAATATAAACGATAGAACAGTACCACGTATCTTCTCTAAAAAGGCAGATGGCAGTGGTGGTGCTCAATCTCGTTTTGGTATAGTTGATAAAATCAGGGGAGTAGAAATATCTTAATATTTATAAGTATGTGTGACTGTGGATGTAATGTATGTGATTCGCCTAAAGCCCCGTTGTTAAACGAGAGCCTCATCAAGCGCCAGGCCTTGTCTGAAGGTCTAAATTATCACGTTTCTAAAGCGATACCTTTAACAGAGAATGTTTACAGAGCAGGCTCTG
>Ga0315904_10007097_pt1 | contig 15118 bp, 14 predicted proteins | sample LakEriMetagenome_6_FD_203529 | JGI IMG/M metagenome (GOLD analysis project Ga0315904, IMG submission 203529) | Freshwater fungal communities from buoy surface, Lake Erie, Ohio, United States - Buoy 12 MA120 | ecosystem: Environmental > Aquatic > Freshwater > Lake | place: USA: Lake Erie, Ohio... | reverse complement strand
TCATAGGTCGTTCCTATTCTGAGGTCCACGCCCGGTATGAAGGGACAATTCTCTTCGGCATCGGAACAGGTCATGATCGCAGCGAATTGAGATACAGGATTCTCCGGATGGTCATACACCTTCGAAAAACAGGTCGTGAACTCCTTTTCCCCGAACCGCACATTGTATCTGGGGTTTGCATCCTCTGTTGTTTTCCGGATACGGAAGCCCGTTTGCTCAAGGGCGTGAATAGCGTTCGGGTTAAAAGCTGTGGCTTCCGTTCCGCCTGAAAAGGTCCGGACTCCTGAAATGCCATAATAGGCAGCTGCTACTGCAGACCATACCTGTCCGAAGTGACTTCTGCGGGAATTATGTGTACAGATATAGACCAAGTTTACCGGTTGATCAGCCTTCTTCCTTTCGATAATATATTCACTGATCCGGTTGAGGAGCTTCTTCCGTTCCTTCGGTATATTACCGAATTGGGTGACGAGCTGATCGCAATGTTCTTTGATCTCGTTAAACATGCACCTTCTCTTTTCAGCAACAACCTCCACCGGGCTTACACGTTGTGTTCGTCTTGCCGAGATCTGTTATTCTGATCCTCGGTTTTTGTGCAGGGATTCCGCACTGATCTTCCGCCAGGCATGCAGTGGTTTTTGAGGTCAGTAGGAACGTATCTCCGTTGAATTCGAGACCGTATTTCCCAATTGTCGGCCCTTGGTATTCCACTTCAACTTCAAGATTTGCATCAAGTCCAAGTGTCTTCTCAGAAAGTTCAATAATACGCAGAAGTTTCTCGGGTGCCAGGCGGTGATCATAGTCGTGGGCTTCCCACAACTGAAAACTGACCACATTCTCCGTTCTCACAGTTCCTCCGCAGTCTATGAAACGCTTTGAGACCGATCCCACTTCGGTAACATGAAAATGCACCGGTACACGGCTCCCGTCCGGCAATTGGAATTCAATGTTGCCTAATGTGGCTAATGCCTTTTTTACATCGTTCAGTTTCATAGTTTTTTGTTTAACAACAGTCATTACATTGACCGTTCAGTTCATCATTCATTTTATTCAGGGTGGCAACCAGGGTGTTGAACTGCTCCTGATCGATGCAGTAACATACCGTATTGCCTTCTATGGTCCCCTTGATCAGCCCGGCCGACTTGAGTTCCTTCAGGTGCTGAGAGACGGTAGGTTGGGAAAGGGGCAATTCGTTCACGATCGAACCGCACATGCAGCTTTTCTTTTCCAGCAGATACTGAATGATCGCGATACGTGCAGGATGTGCAAGCGCCTTCAATCCATTCGACAGGTCGTTTTGTTCCGAAGTAAAGTATGCCGATTTTGTCGTTCCCACTTTTTATTTATTTATTGCAATATTACGATAATATAATTCAGAAGTCAAGCTTTGTCAAAAACGATCTACAATTACTTATGAGAAACAACGGGATGGAGGAGCTCGAGGGTGCCGTTATCCGCATTCATGCGTACCTTCGCTCCAACGGGCAACACAAACTTTTCGACCACATGACCAAACTGAGCCCCTGAAAACACCGGCTTTCCGATTCCGTGAAAATGCTGATCGAACACCTGATCAACAGTGAAAGAACGATCTTTCTCTTCCGCAATACAATCCCTGAAGCGCCCCAAAACGATTCCCGAAACTTTATCGAATATTCCGTTGAGGCTGAGCTGGGTAAGCATGCGGTCAATGCGGTAAGGCTCTTCCTTTACATCTTCAAGGAACAGGATCTTTCCCTCCCAATCGGGCAGATTGGCAGTCCCAACAAGCGAACTGACCACCGATAGATTTCCGCCAAAGAGCTCTCCTTCAGCAGTCCCCTTGTTGATCGTCCTGATCCTGTCATCTTCACTGCTATTGGCAAAAGTTGGTTTTTCAGCCCTGAAGAAAAGTTGTTCCATCCAGGTTTTTGTTCTTCCATTCCACGACGCGTTACCATTGGGGCCATGAAAAGTGATCATGCCGGTTTTTATGGTGATGGCATTCAGCAAGGTGGAAATATCACTGAATCCCATGATGATCTTGGGATGCGCTTTGATCACGTCGAAGTCGAGGTATTCGAGTACCCGGGCACAACCCCAGCCACCCCTGATAAAGAAGATCGCCTTCACCTCCTCATCACGGATCATTTCCATGAACTCTTCTGCCCGTTCCTTATCGGAGGCAGAGAAATATCCGTAGCGCTCTCTTACCGTTTTTCCTTCCTTGGGAGCAAATCCGAAAGACCGAAGTTTTTGAGTGAACTCTTCCACTTCACTGTCAGATCTGATTCCACCGGCTGTTGCACAGATCCCAACGGTGTCGCCGGGACCGATCGAACCGGGAAGGATCATTTTTATCTCTGAAGGCTCAGCCTGATGTGCGGAAAGACAGGATGTTCCAAGCAGGGCAACCCCAACTAAAGGAAAGATCTCTCTTCTTGAAAATGTATTCATACCCTAAGTTAAGAAAAGCGTTTAATAACAACCCTTTGTTCCTTAGTTTCGTTCTGTATTCCGAAGGGATATAATAATTTGTGTACTTTTGTTTCAGTAAATGTTAAAACTCTATTATCTATGAAGAGACTACTACTTTCTGCTTCTGCCCTAACAGTGATCACCGGAATGGCGCAGGCACAATGTACGCCCGTTGACTGTTCTGCAATTTTACCTGCCTACGGTGGTGTTTGTGACACAGTACTTCTTGACGGTGTTGTAAACCAGGCTTATTCTGATTTCGAATCGTTCGTTCTCACGCCGAACTGTTTTGATGCAGGTCTTATCGACCCGGGACAAGCCGGAACAGACATTAAGATCACTATGATCGACAACTTTTCATACTCCGGATTCCCGGCTGGTGTGAGTGGTCAAACCAGTCAGAACTCCTATGCTCCTTCCGGTTCGAACAACACCCTCGGATGTCTTGGGGTAAGTGGTACACCTACTGAAATCGGTGTTTTCAACTGTACAATGGACTTCCTTGCGGACGTTGTGACATGCGGATTTATTGGGATTCCACTTGCTGATAACGCAGCAAACTATGTGCTTTGGTTGACGGTTAAACCGGTACCAACCTTCACTATCCCATCAACTGATTTTTGTGTGAGTGATGCATCTGTGAACATGACCGTAACAGGAACTCCGGGCGGTACTTTCTCAGGGCCGGGCGTAACAGGAAATACGTTCAATCCAACTACTGCCGGTGCAGGGACACATGAGATCATGTATGTGGTTTCAGGTCAGCAGGGAGCGGCTGTGGCACCCGCTGCGGATACCATGATCGTAACTGTCAATGTATTCTCTGCGGGAACAACCTTCTACCAGGATGCTGACAACGACGGATACGGAGATCCAAACTCTTCTTCTTTGGGTTGTTCACTTCCGTCAGGATATGTTTCCAACAACCTTGATTGTGATGATGGTGATCCGAACATTAACCCTGCAGAAACTGATATTCCAGCCAACGGAATCGACGAGGATTGCTCTGGTGCTGATGCAACAGCAAGCATCGAAGAGATCGCAGCTACTTTGCTTGAGATGTATCCAAACCCAACAAACGGCCTGTTGACGATCGATCTTAAGATGATCACGATCCAGTCGGTAGAGATCGCTGATCTGAATGGCCGCGTCGTAAACAGCGCTGTGGTTAACGGTTCAACTTACCAGGCTGACCTTTCCGGATTGAAGAACGGAATGTACCTTGTGAAGATCCACACGAACGCAGGAACTGTTCAGAAGAATGTTCTCGTTCAGAAGTAATCTGATACTTTTTAACATAGAAAGGCCGCTGAAAAGCGGTCTTTTTTTGTTTGTCATTTTCAACTAACTGAACCTATCATTTTATCCCATAAAAGGAAGATTCGTTTTAGTTGATGCTGATAGTAGGTGAAAAAAACTGTTCTTTTGAATGGTGTGAATAATTTAACAAGTACTTGTGCGGCATTCGGGGTTTCCTACATTTGCTCTGTTAAAAACTGAACACATGGAGATCACACCGGAGATCACACAGCGGCTGGAGCTGCTCAATGAAAAGTATTCAGCCCTTGGACAGGACCTCGTTTCCTATCTTGACGGCTTGCTTTATGCCGACACCGTAAAGTACTGGGACTACATCGAACTCGACACTTTGCTCAGTCTTCAAAAGCCGCGCACTCAGTTTCCGGATGAACACATTTTCATCATCTATCATCAGATCACGGAACTCTATTTCCAGCTGGCGTTGAGAGAATTCAAGCAGCTTGGGGAAAAGGAGAAGGTCGATGAGCACTATTTCATTGATCGCGTTTCACGTATCAACCGCTATTTTGATGCATTGATCCTCAGCTTCGATATCATGTCCAGGGGAATGGATCAGAAGCAGTTCATGCAATTCCGTATGTCTCTTCTTCCGGCCAGCGGATTCCAGTCTGCCCAGTACCGTTTCATTGAAATGTGGAGCACGGATTTCATTAATCTGGTCGCAAAAGATCACCGTTCAGCATACAACAGTTCATCCACGATCGAACAGATGTACGAACACATCTACTGGAAGGCAGGAGCTACAGAGATCAATACCGGCAAGAAAACGCTGACATTGATCCAGTTCGAGGAACGCTATCAGAATGAATTCATTGCTTTAGCAAAGGAATGTATGCACAGGAATCTATGGCAGGTGTATAAGCGTCTAAGCCCTGAGTCACAGCAATCCGAAAAGGTTAAGGCGGTTCTTCGTCACAACGATGTAAATGTGAACATCAACTGGCCCCTGGCGCATTATAAGTCGGCTGTACGCTACCTGAACAAGGATTCCGCAGATATTGCGGCAACAGGAGGAACCAACTGGCAAAAGTACCTGCCGCCAAGATTCCAGAAGAGGATCTTCTATCCGGAGTTGTGGTCAGATCAAGAGAAAGACGAGTGGGGTAAGACATGGGTGGAGGACACATTGGCGTGATGATTTGCTATTCACCACAGAGGAACAGAGGAAAATGAGTATAGACTATTATTGCGTAGTGCGTAGTGCGTAGTGCATAGTGCATAGTGCATAGTGCATAGTGCATAGTGCATAGTGCATAGTGCAAATAAAAATATTTCTATTGATTTATTCTTAGCTATTGGAACTCAATTCTTCCAATCCTTCCAAAGGTCGAGCATGCTTTCATAGTGGTAATCGGCGACGATGAGTTTTGGTTCGGGGTGATGTGTCTTTTCTGGGATGCACACCACTTTCATCCGTGCTGCTTTGGCAGAGATAATACCGTTTAGCGAATCTTCGATCACCAAACAACGCAGCGCAGAAACACCGAGCCGTTGAGCCACCGTCAGATACACCGCCGGATGCGGCTTTCCGTGTTCTTCATGTTCAGCTGAATGATAAACTTCAAAATGATCCTCGATTCCCAACTCTCTCAAAACTGTTTGGATCAGGATCTCATAAGAAGATGTTGCCAACCCGATCTTTTTTCCTTTTTCCTTCAGAAATACCAGTGTTTCTTTGACTCCTTCCAGCGGTGCTCCGTTGGCTTCAATGAGTTCGACCATCTTAAATACAATCTGCTTCTCCACATCATCCGATGTTACATTTTGCCATCCTTCATGCTGATGCCAGAATCGGACTACCTCATCGATCCGCAAACCAACCGTTTTCTGAAAGTCCTGTTTTGTAAGGCGCGAACCAACCGACGAAAAAACCTCCTCCATGGCGATCTTCCAGAGCGGTTCCGAATCGATCAGTACACCATCCATGTCGAAGATCACTGCGTCAAAACTTTCTAAAGCGGGCTTCATTTCCATTTGAGGGTGTAAAGATAGGGACCACCGAGCAATGGATGACGCTCTGCTGCAATGATCATTTTTTTCTCGTTGAGGATTACCAATGCCTCCCTTTGTTTCAATCTGCCAAAGTTGACAGGTTCTTTGATAGGTATACCAGGGGCTCCCGATTCATAGAAAAAGATATTTCCATAGGTAAGGATCACGAGCTCGTTTCCGTACACATCGCAAGCGGTAACCTGATGCTTGATCCGATTATCACCCCCGGTCCAGTAATGGATTGATGAACGCACACTATACTCACCCGGTTGATCCGGAAGACTGTATTCCGATGATCCATTATCCCAATAGTTCTTAACGGGTTTTGATGTGTTCTTCGTCAACACATGAAGTGTATCATTATACCAATATAATCCTTCACTGTCGAAACGCCGTTCATGCATGTCAGGAGCAAAATCGGCCTGATCAGCATAGGAAAAGGCAATGCGTTCAGCAGAAACAGAGTCCCTTTCGTACGCTTCTTTCAAAGACAACTTCCACACACAAAGATCTTTTCGATTGCAGTTGTTATTGCCTGCATCCGCGATGTATAGATTTCCTTTATCATCTTTAGCCAGATCCTCCCAATCCGTGTTCGTTGCATTGAAAACCAATGTGCTCTTGAGAATCTTTCCTTTCAGATCAATAAAGAAGAGCTCGGAAGTGTTGCCCCCATCATTTATGGCGATCAAGATCGAATCGTTATACGACTCAAGTCCGGAGATCTCGCGCAGCTCAGGGGTAAGTTTAACCTTGTCGGTATTAAATTGACCGTTTGAGAAGAGAGCGACACAAAGCGCGAACAGTATCGCCGGCATGCGATTCATTTCTGGGTCACCTTTACCACCTCGATCCTTCGGTCGCTCACCTGTTCGATCAGAATAGACTGTTTTTCAAGGTCAATCACCGTTCCTGCTTCTGGAATTGTTTCCAATTCATGGATGATCAATCCTCCCAGGGTATCGTATTCTTCCGATTCAGGAAGCCCTATCTTATAGGTGTCATTCAGGTAATCTATATCTGCACGCGCAGAAAACCGGTATTCTGATTCGCTGATCTTCTCTTCCAACCAGTCCTCCTTATCGTGTTCATCTTCTATCTCTCCGAAGATCTCCTCAATAACATCTTCGATGGTGATCAATCCGGCCGTCCCTCCATATTCATCGACAACCACTGCGATATTCCCCGACTGTTTGGTGAATAATTCCAGCAGCTCCTTCCCGGGAATTGCAGCAGGAACGAATGAGATCGGAAGAAGGATCTGTTTGATGGACGCCGGCCGTTTGAACATTTCAAAGGAATGGACATATCCGATAACATTATCGATATTATCTCTGTACACAACGATCTTTGACAGTCCCGTATCAATAAACAATCGGGAAAGAACACTGATCTCCTCATCTACTTCGACCGCCACGATCTCGGTTCGCGGAATCATGCAGTCACGTGCCCTGAGACTTGAGAAGTCGAGTGCATTCTGCAAAATGGTCATTTCATTCTCGAACTCCTGTTCCTCCTTGATCCGAGAAGATATGTCCTGCACATAATGTTCAAGATCGACTTTAGAAAAGACTTGCTCTCCCTTTGTGGTCTTTACACGGAAAATAGTCAGTATGCCATTGCTTATACCTACAATAATGAGGGTAGGAATGTAAAGTACTGAATAAACCACCAGCATTGGAACTGCCAGGATTTTCAGGAACCAGTTCGGATTGATCTGCACGAATGCTTTCGGAAGAAACTCAGCCGTAATGAGCACCAATAAAGTGGAGAGTACTGTTTGCGTCAGCAAAATATAGATATCCTGATGAATACCTAAAGCGCGTAAAAACGAATGCTCCGGATCAGGCCCATCTATAAGAGCGGCGAACGACATACCAAAGATCACCAGGGCAATGTTATTCCCCAGCAACAGCATTGCGATGAAGGTGGATTGTTTTTTATAGAAGATCCCCAGGATCTTACCTACAACATTACCCTTACTTCTGTCCAGTTCTACCTTGAGACGGTTGGAAGATAAAAACGCGATCTCCATACCGGAAAAGAAGGCTGAGAATATCAGTGAAATAAGAATACTCGTAAGATGTAAGGAAGGGTCCATTCAGGTGATCAGTCGACTGAAAGTTACGAAAATAATATTCAGATCACATCAAATCCGATATCCTTTCGGAAGTACGCTCCTTCGAACTCGATCCCTTCGATCGTCGCATAGGATCTTTTAAGCGCTGTTTCAAGATCCTTACCATAAGATGAAACCGCAAGTACCCTTCCCCCGGCAGACTTTACAGCTGGTCCGTCTGCAGCCGTTCCGGCATGGAAGACGATACTATCCGTAACTGTGTTTAATCCGTAGATCTGCTTTCCTTTCTCATAATCACCGGGATAACCGCCGGCAACCATCATGACCGTTGCAGCACATTGTTCCGTGAACTGAATGTCCCTCTCAGACAGTGTATTGCTGGCCACCCCTTCCAGAAGATCAAGCAGGTCTGAACGTAAACGAGGCATGACAACCTCTGTTTCCGGATCGCCCATTCGGCAGTTGTACTCAATCACATACGGCTCACCTTTTACGTTTATCAGACCAAAGAAAATGAATCCTTTGTAGTTGATTCCTTCCGCTCTTAACCCTTTCACAGTAGGAATGATGATCTGGTTCTCCACCTTATCGAGGAAGGTACTATCGGCAAACGGGACCGGTGAGATTGCTCCCATTCCCCCCGTGTTCAACCCTGTGTCGCCCTCTCCAATCCTCTTGTAATCCTTGGCTTCAGGTAATTTTTTGTATGACTCACCATCCGTTAACACAAAAACGGATAATTCTATCCCTTTAAGGAACTGTTCGATCACCACTCTTGAACTTGCCTCACCGAACTTCGCGTCGGCCAGCATACTCTTCAACTCTTCTTTTGCTGCTTTAAGATCCTCCAGGATTACAACACCCTTTCCGGCGGCCAATCCGTCCGCTTTGAGTACATACGGTGGTTTCATGGATGCAAGGAAATCAAAACCTTCCTTGAGGGTGTCTTTAGTGAATGTAGCGTATTTGGCGGTTGGTATGTTGTGGCGGAACATAAACTGCTTCGCGAAGTCCTTACTTCCTTCGAGCTGTGCTCCTTCAGCCGTTGGTCCGACTACCGGTACGGACCTTAGTTGTGCATCATTCAGAAAAAAATCATGAATTCCTTTTACGAGGGGCTCTTCAGGGCCAACAAGCACAAGGTCGATATGGTTTTCCAGCACAAAGGTCTTCACCGCTTCAAAGTCGGTTGGACTGATGTTCACATTCTTTCCGTGCTGTCGCGTTCCGGCATTTCCCGGGGCGATAAACAGTTCTTCCAGCATAGAGCTTTGAGCGATCTTCCACGCCATTGCATGCTCACGTCCTCCTGAACCAAGCAAAAGTACCCTCATCCGATCAGCAGTATTTCAACAATGATTCAAACAGTGCCTTTCCGTCAAGATTTGCCAGCGTGCGGTCGGCAGCTCTCTCAGGGTGTGGCATCATTCCAAAGACATTCTTTCCGGGATTGGTAATTCCGGCAATATTGTGCAGTGATCCGTTTGGATTATCGTTATCATTCACTTCTCCTTCCGAAGAACAATATTTGAAAAGGATCTGATCATTATCCTGAATGCTCTTCATCGTGTCTTCCGGAGCAAAAAATCTTCCTTCGCCGTGTGCCATCGGGATTTTATACGCCTTCTCTTCCAGACCCTTGGTGATCGGGGCTGAATTTGATACCGGTCTCAGGTGAACATTCTTACAAATGAACTTCTGATTGTGATTATGGAGAAGAGCACCCTGAAGCAATCCTGATTCTGTCAGGATCTGAAAACCATTACAGATTCCCATCACATAACCACCTCTACCTGCATGTGCGATCACCTCATCCATGATTGGTGAAAAGCGCGCGATGGCACCAGAGCGAAGGTAATCACCGTAAGAAAAACCTCCGGGCAACACCACAAAATCAACCCCTTTCAGGTCCTTGTCCTTATGCCACAAACGTTCCACCTTCTGCCCCATCAGATCCTGAAGGACGTAGATCATGTCTTCGTCGCAATTGGAACCGGGGAATGTTACAACTCCAAATTTCATTTATGTTCATTTACATGGTGCGGGCACCGGTAAGACTTAAACAAAAGTAGACATTTTAAGCGGCTGAACCCTTTTTGTTCAGAAGAAAAATTTAGAGATCGAGTAGGCGAAGGCGGCATAAAAGAGCAGGGTTGCAAAGATCCCGAAAGTCTTGTTATTGAATGAAAACGTCAGGAATACAGAAAGCGGGATCATCACGAAACTGAAACGTTCGATCTGACGGAAAAAAAAGAAATCTACACACCCCATGATTAAGGCCATTAATATGAACCACCAGAGGATCGTTGTTAATTTCTTTAGTCGTATTGAAGATTTTTGCATCCTGGAACGGATACTGAACACACTCAGTATGAACAACAGGGTGAACAATACGGCTGTAACCAGAAAGTCAGTTTGTTTGTTCGTATAATCCGTCAGCTGATCCAACAGCTTCAAGTCTACGGTGTGGCCGGAATACCAAAGGTATACCATTGCATAGAGCAGAGGGATTCCAAATCCAAGAACAGCAAGCATAAACTCTCTGAGCACAAAAGGGCGGATCACCCAGAACATGATGCAAAGGAGCGGAAACAACACCGTCAATGGCGGATGGAACGTGGCGGCAAGTCCGGCGAAAAACATCCCATTGAACACATTTCTTCTTCCGTCATCATGCTGATTGAGTTCAAAGAACTGAGCCATGGTCAGGATCAGAAAGGTATGTGTCAGAAGTAATCCGTCAAGATTGTAGAATGAATGATAAAAACTCATCAACACCACATACAGCATGGAAGACAAGTAAGTGTTCCTTTCCAGGAATTCATTCGTATTATAAATACGGTTAATGATGAGTGCGTTAATGACTACCAGAATAGCCCCACCCACGGAAGAAATGACGGGATAAATCACGATAGCTTCTCCCCAGGACCCTAAATTGCTGGTTTTTTCCTGCTGGTAATACCCGGTGTAAAAGTTAAGGGCGAAAAAGATCCCGGCCAGAAGTGGCAGCAACAGCAGTACACCCGCCCTGTTTCCCGAGAACAACCTTACCATAATGCGAAGATAGTCAGGAATTTCTTCAGAGCCCCCTCAATTTGGTAATAGGGAAAAGTTGAATTATATTTTGGTTATATTTGCTCTCCTTAAAAAGGAAGGGCAATGTCTAACCCCTAATCATTATCGGTATGACACAGGAAAAAACAAGATATTCTGACGCAGAACTTGATGAATTCAAAGACCTGATCCAGCGTAAACTGAAAGAGGCTCAGGAGGATTATGCTTTATTGATCGGATCCCTTTCTCACAATGATGATCACGGTACCGATGATACGGGCAGGACGTTCAACATGATGGAAGACGGGTCTGAAACCCTTTCCAGAGAAGAAGTGGCTCAACTTGCCGCTCGTCAGGAGAAATTCATTCAGAATCTTCAGGCGGCGCTCGTAAGAATCGAGAATAAAACCTACGGGATCTGCCGCGTAACCGGGAAACTCATTCCTAAAGAGCGCCTTATGCTTGTTCCACATGCTACCATGAGCATTGAAGCAAAGAACGCACAAAACAGGTAATCTGTGAAAAGAAATATGTATCTGGTGGGGGCGATCGTCGCCCTCATTTTGATTTTAGACCAGGCACTAAAGATCTACATCAAAACTCATTTTGTGCCTAATGATGTAGTGCCTCTTTTGGGTGACTGGTTCGTGTTGGATTATACTGAAAACCCGGGCATGGCTTTCGGCACGGTGTTCGGCGCATCTATGTGGCATAAACTTGCGTTGAGTTTGTTCCGTATTGCAGCGATCATTGGGATATCTGTTTTCTGGATTCAACAAGCCAGGATGGGTGCCAAACGAGAGTTTCTCGTCTCCATTGGACTGATCCTGGCCGGGGCTTCCGGAAATCTGTTCGATTCTATGTTCTATGATTTCGTTTTTCCCTATGACCCTTGTGTAGATTTCAACCACCTTCAGGGATCTGGTATTTTCACGGATTGCGGAATTTTCGGTCAGATCGAAACGCGACACACCGGTTTCTTACTTGGTAATGTTGTTGACATGTTCAAGTTCAACCTTTTCTGGCCCGACTGGATGCCCTGGTTGGCGGGAAGGGAGGTTTTTCCGGCTATCTGGAATATTGCCGACGCCTCGATCACTACAGGTGTATTGCTCGTGATCTTCAGGCAGCGCAATTACTTTCCTAAACGAAGAGGTAGAAAGAAGCGTGTCGCCTCGGAAGAAACACCGTCAGAATCTGGCAGTTAAGCCCCCCATTACCTGGAAAACCTGAACCGGGTAATTATACCATCTGAAATAGCGTTGAGATGCCAGGTTGTTAAACTGGATGAATGCTGAGATCCGCTTATTATATCGGTATTCCAGACCGAGATTGGCATCTGCAAGAAATCCTAGTGTTTTCACATACTGACCGTCAATCAATTCCACGTCCTCCGGCTCCATTGCATACACCAGCGCTTTTCTTCCCTGTTCCAGATCCAGGTCGACATTGACGATAAACTTATCAAACAAGTTATATTGCCCACGAAGAATAAACTGTAGCTGCGGCATGTTCCATGCATACGCAAAGTTGTTGAGTTGGTAGGACCAGAAACGCCCTATTCCGTCGATCTTTAATTTCTCGTTGAGCTGATAGGACAGCGACCCGTCGATGGTTGTCACTGTTACGGTATCATATCCAAGTGTGAACTTGTTCCCTATGGAATACGTTGTATCAGTCATAAAGAACGCCATATCCCTCACCTGTGCAAAACTGGCTGAAACATTGAAACTAATCCTTTTACTCAGGGTTCCTTTGATGCCGCCGTAAAAATCCATTACGGTGTTCTGGTTTCTCATGACGAGGTTCGGAAGCACGAATTCATTCTCCTGAGTGAATCCGCGATAGGTCTGCTGCTTCAAGCCTCCCCGAAGACCGATGTACGGTATGAAGATATCATTGAACAGGGAATATTTGACCTCTGCAACAGGATAAACATGAACCTTTGTTTTAAGATGAGCATCGATCACAAGGTCCAGACCGATCTGTGCCTTGAAACGATTGTCTTTCAAATAAGTCGTTACAGTTGGTTTGAAGTTGACAACCGTGTTGTTGAGAAAGATCCCTGTATCCAATAATGCTATGCTCGTGTCCTGCACACCATATCGGTAACCGTTATACCTGATATTGAACTCTCCGGCAAAGATCTCCTTGTTGTGTTTGTAATAGGCTGAGGTATTAATCGCAAAATGGTTTTCCTTGCCCTTCCATTCTGCAAGTGTGTCCTGTTCCGGCCTTAGCGAGGTGAAGTAGTTATACTCTATTCCTGCCTGCCAGTTCAGATTTGCACTGTCCTTCTTGTGTGATGCAAAGGAGAACACTCCTCCCACATCATGGTAACGCTGACGAATACTGTCCCTGTCTACCGAATCTGTCGGGATCTGCCAGCCGTAATAATGAAGACCGCGATTGGTGTAATGCAGATCTCCTTTAATGGTATAATTTCCTTCATTGATGGCTCCATATAGATCAAGTCCTGTCCTGTCGAATTGCGCCGGCGCGTAATTCTTCATGTTCCCGTACGAGCTCAGGTGTTTCGCGTGCACACCGTATAGGTATTTGCGTGATCTTTTCGAATCAAAGTAAAACTCACCCAGGGGCATTAGCTCGCTTCCCACGCCAATCTTAGCGTAGAACGGATAAAGCTGTGGCAGTTTCTCCGTGGTCTTTACCTTCGCTGCATCGATCGTGTCCAACTGAATAGACGTTGGATACTGGATCACCAGAAGCGGATAATCCACAAGATAGGCTGAAATAGTTGTGTCTATGATCTGTGGATTTCCTGAAATGCGATACGCCGGCTCAACCGTACGCTGGACATTTCCCACAATAACGATTGGATTCTCCTGACTCAGGACCGCCCCGGTCAGCAAGATCATCACACTAAATATGTTCCAGGTTTTCATGGTCAGTTTCCGTTGTTTTCGTTCAGTTCGATCTCTGCGTCTCCTGTTTCTTCAACACTTTTCGTCCTGTTCTTCAATTGCATGAGTTCATCCCATAATTCATTGGCTTCAATAAGGATCCCGTCATTTTGTTCCTTGTAATGATCCAGGACCATTTTCAGTGTTTGCTCTGCCTTGAACAGGTCATCCTGCACGATCTGGATCCTTGACTGCAAGACGAGAGCCTTGGCCACCCAATAATTATACTTTGGTTTCATTTGCAGGAGCGCCTTTATCTCCGTGTCTGCTTTCGTGTAATCCTGCATCTTGTAATACATCTCACACAATGTATACTTGGCCTCAGCTGCCATCACGGTTGTTGTGTTCTTCACTATCCACTCCAGTGATGGTTTGGCCTCGCCATAACTTTCCATGCGATAGCTTGACATACCCTTAGCATACTCTGCCTCCAGCTTTATCGTATTATTGATCTGACTGCTGGCGAGCACTTCCCTGGCATAAACCGCAGCGCTTGACCAGTTTTCCACCAGGAAGTGGCATCGCATCAACCCAAGTTTGGCATTGAACAAGGTTGCCGGCTTGGAACCTGTCTTTTCGAGACGATCGTAATATATGAGTGCCTGATCGTATACATGGTTGTTGTACAAGTGCTGCGCAACACGGTAAGCCGCAAACTCAGTAAAGATATCATTCGGTCCTTCCAGTGCTTCTCGGTAGATCGTCACCGCTTCTTCACGCTGGTTGAGGGACCAATGTGAATTTGCCTTATAAATCCTGGCCTCCACCCTATATTTACCATCCGGAAAACGATCCAGGTATTTACCGAAGTTCGTGATCGCTAATGAATAAAGGCTGTCTTTATACGCTTCGATCGCCGGAGTATAGAAGAGATCCTCCTGCTCATCATCCTGAAGACTGGCGCAACCATATTCACTCGCCACATTCACGGCTTTTTCAGGTTGTTTTAACGCTTTGTAAACATCTATAAGTCCTCGTGTACACTTTTCGCACACTGTTCTTTCCGCCCCATATACTGTGAGTATCTGCTTATACTCGGTCTCAGAACGTGCATATTCACCCTTTTTGTAAAAGATATCTGCTATCTCTATCCTGCATTCCACTGCAATGGCTGCATCCGGGTAGTCTGTAACGATCTGCTGATAGTATTTCTGGGCATTATTAAGGTCTTGCTTTGCCTTGTAGGTATCCGCAAGTTCAACTATGGCTGACATCATGTACTTCGACTTCGTGTAATTATTGATCAGATCTTGAAGCGTTTTGATCTTTTGGTCATTCTTGTCAGAGAATC
>Ga0315904_10007094_pt1 | contig 15119 bp, 27 predicted proteins | sample LakEriMetagenome_6_FD_203529 | JGI IMG/M metagenome (GOLD analysis project Ga0315904, IMG submission 203529) | Freshwater fungal communities from buoy surface, Lake Erie, Ohio, United States - Buoy 12 MA120 | ecosystem: Environmental > Aquatic > Freshwater > Lake | place: USA: Lake Erie, Ohio... | reverse complement strand
CCATGCGTGCATAACTGGTTTTGTTGAATCATCAGCTACACTCATGAATACGTTAGCAACGTCACCAATTTCTGCAGTGTCATTAGCTAAACCATAAGAAGAAGCGTTTAATGCTTCTGTTGCAGTTTTAACTGGTAAGTAGTTAGAAGTCCAAATATCGAAACCGAAAATGTTCTTCACAAACTTATGATCACGAGCAAAACCTGATGTTACGATACCTTCGAACATTGGGTTGTTTGAAACATTGACCAAGTTGGTGATGCTATTTAAAGTAGCTTCAACAATTGGATCAACAATAGCAATACGACCACCAGCAGGAACGCCAGCTTTATCAAATGCTAATTTCATAGCAATGATGTCGCTTAAAGTCATAACACGAGTTGTACCACCTGAACCACCTGCTACAAAACGATGTGGACGACCATTTACTAAGTTTACGTTTGCGTTAGTTTGAGCACCGTTTGCTACAGCTAGGAAACGTGATTCATGGTTTTCACCAAGAGCACGTGTAGATTCCATAGCACGCATTGACATAAGTGCATCAACTTGAGCACCATCTTCACGTAGTTCATCAGAAACTTTCCAAGCGTCACCAACGTAGTCAGTGATAGAAAGTGTGATGTTACCTGTGTCGATAGGATTAAAAGCTAAAGGTGTATCTTCAGCAGCATCTTGAAGTGTAACTGTACCAACTGTCTTAATGTTTAAAGTAGTGCCTGAACCAAAGTCTGATACATCTCTGTATAAACCTTCTGGCAATAAGAAGTCGTGTAAGTTGTCAAGAATGAACTGTGAATACTGTTGTGCTTCAATAAAAGCAGTAGTATTAGAAGTTAATTGAGACATAATATTTCCTTATTAGTTAAGTTGAGATTTAACTTTTTCACCAGCAATCTTCCACGCATTAACTAAATCTTTCGTTGTCGCACCTGATTTAACTCTAGCTGAAAGCTGATTGGGATCAACTTTAGTATTGAGTGCCTCTGTGTTCACAGAACTTGATGATTTACCTACTGGTGTAGATGAGCCTTCAAGACCTGAAAGTTTTAATACTACGTTTGGAGAACTAGCTGCCAAGTTATTTAATTGCTGAACATTTAGACCACTCTCTTGAGCTATTTTATTGTAGACTTCCTCAGCTTTATCGCCATATTTTTCTACAAATTTACGAGCTACTGCATCAGCATTAGACTTAGCTTTAGCTTGTTTTTCTCTATTCTCTAGAGTTTGGTTTAAAAGGTTCGTAATTGTATCTTGATCTATTCCAGCAGATTGAGTGGTATTCTCAGGTTGTTGGATGCCAGACTTCAATTCATCTAGAAGTTCTTCTGCAGTCTTACGTTTAGTTAGTTCTTCCTTCAAAGTAGCTAATTCAGACTCTAAAGTTTGAATATGCTTCTGTGCGTGAGGAACTGATTTTAACGCATCTTCTACAGAGTTATACTTCTTACCATCGCCTACAAAGTCTACAGCTTCTGTCGGAATCTGAAACTCAGGTTTTTGGCTATCTTGTGTTTGAACTTCGTTGGTACTTGGTTCGTTATTCGTTGCTTGTGTTGCTGTTGCTTCCGTCATTTATTGCTCCTTGGTCAGGAATAAGATTATATAGTTTAAGAAAGGCTTTTTGGAAGCCTAATTGGTACGCTTGATGCTCAGACCAGGCAGGTAGAGAGAAGTTATCCTCATCTAACGACTTACGGTTTGACAAATCAAGCTGTTCTTGGATATACTTTCTAAGTTCTAAAAAGACTTGGTTTTTAGACAAGCTTTTAGCTTTTTCAGATTTTAAATCCATATAATAATTATACCATAGTTTTGTTAAAAAGTCAAGTTAAACTTACATCATACCAGCATTAGGATTAAGGGCTTCTTCTTGCTGCATGAGCATTTGTTCCTCTAATCCTGGTGTGGCTTGTTCAGTTTGTATTGACTGCTGTACTTGATTTACAAGTTTTTGAGTCTCGGCTTGTTCAAAGATAGCAGCATTATCCTTAATAAATTCATATTGTTCAAAGCCCATATACTCTTCAATCATAGACGCTAAGCGTTTAGAAGAGAGATGTGGAGCTATCATTTGACCCATAGGACTATTAAAGATACCTAACATATTTTGAATGAGCTGTGCTCTAGCAGCATAATGACGAGCTCCGATAGGACGAAGTTTGCCTTTAGCCGTTATATCTTCTTTCGTAATAGAAATGAAATCAGCTACGCCAAGATCATCATCCATTACCCTAGCAACTTCTGCAATATCCATATATCGTTTAGATACTTCTAACATAGTGTTGATGATTGGTTCTAGGAATTCAATCTCAAATTTGTTAATCTTATGTTGGAAGATGCGACTTGCGGCATTTTGCAGTTGCTGTACTTCAAAAGCAGTTTTCTCACCTGGACTACGGAATCCCATAGCTTCTTTAGGTGCACCAGCCATTTCTTCCATAAGTTGAATAAGAGTGCCAATTTCATTATTAACTTGGAAAGCAGCTTGGTTAGGAGGCATTGCAGTTACATCACCATCTTCAGGAATATGGATGGTTGATTCTGGACCCCAAATAAATGGTTCTACATCACCTTTAATCTTAAGAGGTGGATGGATAGTTAAGTCAAGAGCATCAGCTTTTAAGTTCTCTAGATGGTCAATTCGGTATTGCATACCTACTAAATTATCTAAAGGACCCATAGCATAAAGGTTATCTGGACGAGTTCTCCAACCTACATGATGTTTAGAATCACGACCTAACCATGATGGATTTTCAATGTTACGGATAATGTATCTACGATCAATGATAGTAATCAGACGTTTTTCTAGTAATTCGTCTTTTGTTTCATCAAATACATCACCTTCAAACTCAATAATTTCAATTAAACCTGATTGATAGTATTCATAAAGAGAACCAAAACCATCAATGAGATAACCTTCAGCTTTATTAACATCTTCCATTTGGAAAGCAGAAAGGTGTTTACGGAACTCTGTAGCATGTTTAAACGCAGCTTCGTCATAGTTTAAATCTGGACGATACTGGATATCTTTCTTTAATTCACCAAGAGATTTAACATAACGAGTAAACTTAGGTGATTCAGCAAAACTTGATGCTGTAGGATTAAATACAATATCAAATGGTGAGAGTCTTTGTAGTTTAGGACCACGGTAAGTAGTAATATCTTCTTTAGTATAAGGATCTGTATGAACTTGGTTTACATAAGTAACTTCAGCAAATACGTTACCATAGTCAATATAATCATAAAGAAGTTGAGATACTGTTTCTCTGAAGCCAGATTCTCTAATCTTAGTTTTTAGATAGGACTCAATAGCTCTACGTTTCTTTTGTGTAGAATCTTCTAGGTTATAACCTTCCCATTTCATCCAGTTATCATTAGGGAATAAAGCATCCATGTAGTTAGCATGAAGATTATCTCTAATCTGTGTGAGTTTAGGTAAAGTTGTCTTGTTCTTCCAAGGTAACTTAGAATTGGTTGTTTTAGTAGTATCTGTAGCAAATAGATAGTTACGGAGTTCTCTCCATTCCTGTTCTTTTTCTCTACGTTGAATCCACCAGTTATTATAAAGACCTGATAGTTGTCTAGCGAGATTATCACCAGCCATTAGTTCTCTAATTTGAGCTACTTTTCCAGCCATAATTTTTCCTTAATTAAAAACTTACACCGCCAAAGCGAGAGTGTGTCATAACATTTTGTCCTAAACTAAATGAACCTACTCTTTGTTTAGGTATGATTGCAATTGCGATAGCATTAGATAAAGCGTCTTTAATGTCATCGTGTGGAGGATGAGCCATAACTAGCTCTTCTTCTAAGGTTTGACAATTACCACCTTTATAATGCCATATCTGCATATTATCATACTTTGGTTCAAGTACTGCACCAACACGTTCTTCCTTATCACCAAGATGTCTTGTTGGTCTGAATTCATCTATAGATAAAGCAATTCCATTAGGTTTAAGGTAACTTTCTTTAAGTTCCTTAACAATCGTTTGTTGAGCTACTGTAATTTCAGCTCTTAACTTCCTGAATCCCCACTTTTCCCAAGCAGTCACTATATGGTTATAGTATTCAATGATTCGATCAGTTTTAAATCTATCTATGTCTAATACGTAGAAATTACCTTGATGATCTACACCAATCACTACAAGAGCAGTGTAGTCGGCTTTCTTTCTTAATGAGAACGCAAAGTCAATAGCAGCATAAACATTAAGTTTTCTATCTCTGATATACCAGTCACCTTCTTTATTTTGTAGTACTGCTCTATCATAATACTGGAACTTATCTGCATCAATCCTAGCAGTATCACCACTATTCGGATTGTTATAATACTGAGCATAAAATTGAGTTTGATCCACATATTTAGCTTTAATCCTTGCAAGTTCTTTAGAGTCAAATCCAAATGTCTTACCATCTGCACGAGTTTGTTTAGTCCAAAGGTATTCACCATCTGTTTCTACGACTCTTTGGAATAGTTCGTAAACTTCTTCTTCTAATTCTACTTCACCTGATTCATTGAAGTGAACTTCCTTCATGTTAATCATAGTGTCATAGATATCTTTTGGATGGTATCTAGTACCTACAACCCATTCAAGTGCTCCTGGATTCTCAATAGAAGCTAACTGTGAATATGCTGAGGAAACTTTATCACGACCATCTTCAGTGTAAGCGTTACCAGGTACAACAATGTCATCAAGAACAACAACGTCAGCATGAAAACCTGTGGTATTAGATGTAAGTCCAACGGCTTTACATGTTGCATCTCGAATACCTTCCAATTTACGTTGTGGATGATCTACGGCAATTTCAGCTACTGCCCATTTCTCACGTTTACCTTCATCAGGATTAATCATCTCTGACCAGTATCTACGATAAATAGGACTATCTATAATCTGTTTAATAGCATAAAGCTGTTTCTCAGCTAAGTCTGCTGTAGCAGATACATATAGAATCGTTGTTTCTGGATGTTTAGTAATCCACCAAGCAGTTCTATAAGCAATCAGTTTACTCTTCATGTGACCACGAGGAAGTAGAACTAATTGATTGTTCTTAGCTTCAGAACGAGTCCACCATTGGATGAGTTCTTCGTGAACAGATCCAAGCATCAAGTGTGGAGCTACTAACTTAATAAATACTAATAAGTCATCCTCAGCTGACTGACGAATAGCTTCGACTCTAGTTTGCATTACCACTTGACTTTATTAGCCCAAAAAGCAGCACTCATCTTACCTTTAGCAATATTCTTAGCGTGTCTTGCTTTAAAAGATTTAGCTCTAGCAGTATCAGTCTTATCTCCAGATACACCTTTTTGACCAAAACGAATAAGCTTCTCTTTATCACCTTCTTTAGCTAAAACAGCATGACTCTTAGTAGGATGACTAGGTGTTCTCTTAGGTTTATTATAACCTGAGAATGTTTCCTTGCCCTTCTTAATCATTTCTTCTTCGCAGTCTTTGCAGCTTGTTTAAACGCTTTGGCAGTTGGAGCACCCTTAGTTCCAGGTTTTCGCATCTTTTCTCCAGAACCTGCAGCTATACGTTTACGTTTAGCATGAAGATTGGCATATAATCCAGGTTTAGCCATTTTTCATAGCTTTCTTTGTAGGTTTAGACATCATTTTCTTGCCTGATTTTTTAGCTGCTTTTTTTGCGGCTTCCACACCAGTCTTAGTGTAACTGTATTTTTTTCCGTTTACCATTGGCATGATTATTTACCTTTCTTTTTAGTTTTAGCCATCTTTTTTTCTTTGGCTTCTTCTTTCTTACCTTCTTTTTTCTCATGAAGTTTTTTAGCCTTCATAGATTTATATTTCTCTTTACCACCATACTCTTTGATCATAGCCATTATTTTCTCCTTTTAGAAATACCTGCTTGACTTAGTGCAATTGCTATTGCTTGTTTTTGTGATTTAACTTTCTTAGGTGATTTACCTACGTTAAGTTCACCACGTTTAAACTCTTTCATCACTTTAGATATCTTTTTTTGTGCTTTAGTTTTTTGCATTATACAGTTCCTTCAAATAACTTACGTTCATCTAATCTTCTCTTCTGTAAACCTTTTAGTACCTTACCACCAGCTCTACAATACTTAACTAGCGATTCCATAGCCGCTTCTTTATCGCCACGTAGCAACGCTTGACGGATGGTTGAACGCTGAAAGCATCCAAGACCCAGATTGAAGCAAAAAGAAACAATGCTATCGAATTCGTGTTGTCTAAGAGGCACGTTAGGTAACATCTTAGATACTCCCAACTCGAAACGATTGAGGTCGTGTTTAAGAATTCCATCTATTTCCTCGTTTGTAAATGTTTTATTCCATGCTTCTGGAAGAGACTTACCATCTCCAATAAGATGACCCACACCGACAGTCCATAAACCAGCAGGACACTTATAAGGCTTATTACGAACACCTTCATGATGTCGGATTAACTTAATTGCCTCTTTAGATACTTTCACGTTTCTTTTCCCAAGTGCGAGAACCAAAGTAAAAGCCAATAATACTTGCAGTAATAGCCATTTCTTCAGAACCAAATACTTCTTGAGAAGCTACAACAAAATCTACACCAGACCACATAGCCCAACCTAATGAGATAAGGTTAATAATAACAAGTTCACCTACAAAGATAAACGCTACTACAGGTCTAACCATAGCGTTCCAGTTCTTAACTGTAGGACTTGCACTTTCTACTAACTTAGCATCGTGAGTATATAAAGCTTCACGTTCTTGAGCATAAGTCTCAGCATAAGTGCCTTCTAATTCAATAGCTGCAATCTTTTCTTGAGCTACAAAACCTTTTTCTGCCATAAGCAAAGCTTGGGCATTTTGTAATTGAGCCATTTCACGCTCATGTTTTTGATCTCCTTTTTGTTGGAAGAATCCAAGCAAAGAAGGTAATCCTGAAGTAGCAAATCCTAGTATACCAGATAATATTGATAACATGTTAGTTTCCTAGTGGGTTAATAACTGCTTTTTTAAGAGCCTTCATGTCTTCTTTGACATTAGTTACTGTATCAGCAATCTTGTCTTGTGAAGATCTAGCCATAGCATTAGCTTCAATAGCCTTACCATAAGCTTCGTTAGCTTTCTCTAGAGCACGATTGTTAGACATCATTACGTCTACAAGTTGTCTCTCAGTGGATTTAGATCTATCTTCTAATACAGTAATGCGTGTTTCTACATTACTCATTTTCTTTACTTCATCAATCGTACTCTGTAAGTCGTTGAAGAGGGTTATTCCGTAGTAGACTGGTCCACCTATTGCGGTTAAGAGAATCGAACCTATCACCAATAGTTGTTTCGGTGAGAAGCGTGAGAGTAAACTCTTGAGTTCGTCCATATTCTTGTTCCTGTTCTAGTTTAAATATTTCTTCTATTTGTTGTTGTTGCATGTTATAAGATTGATTAATTAAATTCAAACTCATAACTAATCCAAATCCTGGTACTAAATCTTTACCTTTTGGTACATCAGGAGTCTTTATTTCTACTTTTGCTGATCCTGCTGTTGTATTTGCAGGTATTCTAGCCTCTGTAGCCGATGTCGTCGTAGTATCTTTTACTTGTACGGTTGTTACCGAAGTAGCTGGAGTCTCCACCGTCGTTTGCAACGCAGTCAGTTCCTGTGCAATTACAGGTTCTGGTTGGATTAACGGAGCAGTTGTGACTTGCGACAAAGGACTCATTGGATTCAACGGACTTATCGGACTTACAGGTGATTCCACATTCGTGGGATTTGTGATAGATTTCGCACACTCGTTTAAAACCACAGTCCAAGGACCAAATATGGGAGTTGAATAAGGATCTGAGCATATTGAGCTTCTCGACTCTTGAATTGATCCAATATATCCAGCTTCGCATGTTAAAGTTCTGTATTCTCTTGCTTCGAAACAGGTTGGCGGATCTTGCGTGCAATTGTCACTAGCCGTTGTCCAATCTGACCAGCTTTGTGTAGAGCAACTATAATTCCTGCTTTGATTAATCCCACCGCTATAATGAGGTAACGGACAAGCAAGTGTCCTAGTTTCAATACTATCGGTGCAACTCGGTTGTAAATACATCGAACAATACGGATCGTTAGGTCTATACCACGTACAATAATGGTTTTGCATAACATCAGGAACTGTAATACCTTCACAAAACATTGACCCATCTTGATACCACCCTTCTGGAGTTGACGAAAAAGAACAATACCAGGCATACGCATTACTTGCTGTCAGAGACAGTAGGAAGCTCAGGAAGATTGAAATCCTCACCATAGAGTGCTTTAAACCTTTCTGGATATCGTTTAAACCATGCTTTTCTAGCTGCATGACCCATCATTCCTGCATAAGGGCAAGGACTACCTGACATTTCCATAGCGTTCCAGCCTCGGATGTCTTGACAAAGGACACTTACACCTGTTACTTTTAAACCTCCAGTATTAAACGCATTGAATATCTTAATACGTTCACAGTTCTCATCTACAATAGTCATACCACCACTGATAGATAGTACACCTGTATTAGCACCACCACTTACACCTGAACGACACATATCGTTAGAGAAACCAGAGATACTTGGTGCCATAGCTGACGGTACTGGCATACCTTTTTGATTAATTGTGGTAGTATCTGCATGAGCATGATCTACAAACCAGAGTACTAATAAAACTATAACTGTCCAACTAAATACTTTAGAGAATGTTTTCATTCTTTTTACATAAACCTGTGAGTTAATAGAAACACAATTACAAAACCTGCAGTACCAAGTAATATCTGCTCTAGTCGTTTTAATCTAGCATTGATCTGTTCATAACGTAATGCACAGATCTCTTCGTGCGTATTTAGCTTTGATTCTACGTCATGTTTAACCATGTTATTCCTCTGCTGGTAAAGGTGTGTTGTTTTGTTTTTTAATCATACTAATTTTCATTTTAGTTTCTTCCGTTAATTTACGACCTAATGATTTTAGTCTTATTTTTTCTTTAGTTTCTTCTGATAGTTTTCTACCAAGTTTAGCTTGCCTTAACTTCTCACGATGCTCTGGAGTAAATTTAGGAACATTAGGCTTATTAGCCATTTGTATCTTTACTTGTTGAGAATAATCTTTTCTAGCCTTATCGTAAGTTTTAGAAGATACTCTTTCGTATCTACCAACACTACTCATCATAAAGAAAGCTCTAGTCATGTTCTCACCATAAGCCTTCCACAACATCCAATGAGCTATGTAATGTTGCCTAGCAGTTAATGCTACTAGATTACTTTTATCATTAGAACCACCACTACTTTTAGGTATGATGTGATGAAGTTCATAATATCCAGCTATAACTTGACCTTTTAATACTGCTATAAACTTGTTATAGCGGTTTAAATAGTGTTGATTAAGCACTAGGTTTGTCAGCTGGAATAGGAACATTTCCTTCCGACAACCACTTTTGATACTCTACAAAATCCATGTTATCTGGGTCAAATGGGATGCAAGCGTTGTCTAATAATCTTAAAATGCAATTTAATTCTACTCCATTATATTCTTGATATTTTTTATACATTTCTATAGCTCCGCAGAAAATTTAATCATTCCAGTTGTTCCTGCATTTATAATTACACGGCCAGCAGTAAATGGAGACGTGCTTGTATCTAGAACTATCCATCCACCAGTTTCTGATGTTGCTGTTCCAAAAAAGAAATTATTCATAGTGGTCACAACATTTGGACCGCCTTGAGGTTGATTAAGTGTTCCTTTAGTAGCATCAAGTGTTCCTGTTGGTGATGCTCTCATTGGAACTGGATATTGATAAGTTAAAGAAACCCTATTAGAAAGTTCTGCTACTCCACAAGCTCCTCCACCAGCAAGCAAACAAAAATACCTCTGACAATTAGCCAATTCCTGATTATAAAGTCTGCGTTCAAATGGTGTTGCTGATGTGCCTATTTCTAGTTGGACACCAGTGATGTACCATGTAGCTCCGTTAGTGCCTACTACGGATGTTGCTCCTGTGGCTGATACATATAAGTTTGAAGACCAAGAACCAGCAGTTGCACTGTAAGTAGAGCCAACTCCTAATCCAAAACGAACCCACATACCAATACCATTAGTTGTTAGCCAAGTTCCAGATGTATCTCCAGGAATGGTAATAGAAATTGTAGTCCAAGTATTTGCAGAGCTAATTGTATAACTAAATGGATAACTTCTATTTGCAGCACTATTATGAATAGCACCACCAAATGTACCAGTTAGTGAAGAATATACTTGAAATGATAATGTTACTGTTTTTGCATTAGCTGTCCCCCATGCAAGGTCAGCTATATTAAAACCTTCTATTTTTTGGGTATAAATAAAATAATCTGAAGCACTTAATGAATAAGAGGATAATGATGTTATTTTTGTTGCATAAGTATATCCTGTAGGAACTACAGATGTTTGTTGCTGAACTGAATATTTTGACGCTTGACTTAAAGCACATTCCCATCTATCCAATACATAAGTACCATCACTTGTAGGGGTAACACTAGCACCAGCATTTCTCTGGTCAATCCTCATGTCACCATTGATAATACGGTTCTTTAGCACATAAGGTGACGCTGCAGCTCCTTGTAGAGATGAGTCGTTAAACGTGACTCCGTTTGAGCCATCTAAAATCATTGACATTATGCTACTCCTTTAGGAAACTTATTTTTAACTACATCAATAGATGTTTTCCATGCGTCATAGCCACCATGATAGAGAGTATCTAGTTGGTCTACGATAGATGGATATGCTCTAGCTCTATCATATTTGTATTGTTCTGGATCAACCCAAGCATTAACTAAATCTAAATTTATTTCTACTTTGTTACCATTGGAATCAAATGCACCAGTGCCTTCATTTATGATAACTACTTGTGGATATAGTTTATATATAGCTTTATGATTCATTATCCTTTAATCTCCATAACTGTTATTGATGATACTGCTCTTCCATCGTATCCTAGGTTATTATCATCTCTACCAGATCTATTGATAGCTATAGCAGTTCCATTAGAACTTAAAACTTGAATTTTATATGTAGTGGCAGAAGTTGTTGATGGAGAATCAAGGTAAGAACCACTAAATGTATATTGCCCTTGTCCATTTGTATTTACAATAAATGTAGAACATCTTCTAATTCCAGCAGCGTCCGCTTTAAATATTTCGGTAGAGTTTCTTACTAATGTTCCGTAGCCATGACAAATATCTCCATTTGTTCCCGCATCAACTGAATACATAATTAAAATTTTACTAGAAGTGGAAGATGGAGTAATAGACACAGATAATCCTGTAATATCGACATAAGACGTGCTTGTAACTGTAGTGGCATCCGTTTTTGTAGATTGAATTACTTGAACAATAGAACCAGCTGGTAATGATGATGAACTAATAGTACTTGAGTTTGTTAAAACTGTACCACTAGTGGATGGTAACGTAAGTGTAGTAGTGCCAGCTACATCTGGTGCTGATAGTGTTACTGATCCGCTGGTGTTACCAGCTATAAGTATACTAGACAATTTGATGCTCCTTCAATTTGCAATTATTCATGTGCCATCTTTTCATAGGGATAATTCCTCCAACTTTATTGCAATGAGGGCAAGTAACTGTAGGAAAATGCTTTCCCTTCATTGTTGGTATACGATTCATATTTGCTATTCTTAATGCTTCTTTGTTTTTAGCAGACATTGGTCTGCCAATCAAACCTTTAATTCTTTTTTCTTTTTCTTCTTTAGTATGAATTCTTCCTGTATTAGCTTTTATTACAGCTTCAATAACATGAGGCAATGCTGGTATGCCTTTATTCCATCTACTAATTGGTGGATTGCCACCGCCTTTAACAATGTTCCAACCAATATTATCTGTGCTTCTTAATGCTTTTTCTATCATAAAACAATAAGCATCATCTGCTACAAGTATAATTTGTTTTACTAGATTATCCCATCCATATTTATTAATAGCATTTTTAAGATGTGGATTATCACTACGTTTAGCATGATTTCTAAAACGTCTTTTCAAATCTTTTGACACACCTATATATCCTTGTGAGAACATATCAGTATGCTCTGGATGATGTATCCAGTAGACTGAACTCATGCTAATTGCTCCTGTGTTGGTTTAGCTAGTGTAGGGTGTTCCCATTTAGCTATGTAATCTCCACGACCATCAGAGTCGTTTTGTAATCTTATAACAGTCATAAAGTCATTGTCTGTAAGTTGTGGATATATTGATTTAATTTTATCGTATAATGTCATTATGCAGCCCTCACTAAAGCACCATTAAACCAAGTTGCTAAATTGCTATTTGTTATAAGAGTGGCTGTTGCCCCAGTATTTTGCAATACATAAACTTCTATGTAATCTGTAGAGCCATTAAAATAAACAAGAGAACTATTACCAGCAGATGTATTTGATCCAGACCTTATAGTTGCTTGAGCTTCTTTATAATCTGAACCATTTTTATAAATTGTGCATAGCATAGTTCCAGCAGCGCTATTGTTTTCTATTTTTACTTGAGTATTTATTTGATAATATCCAGCTATTGTAGGTGTAAATCTATAGTTAGTAGTATTATCAAAATTGCTATTAGTGTCAAATTCTTCAACTTGAAAAGCAACTTTATAATATGTATTATTGTTTAATGTTTGAGTTGCATTGTTTCTTGCACTAAATGCTGGACCAGTTGGAGCTAATAATTTACCACTAGCCATAGATAATCCAGTGCTATTAATTGTAGCAATTGTTGTGCCACCAGATTGTAGGTTTAAAGTCCCAGTGTTATCAGCAGTGGTTATTATTCCACCAGCACCACTCGTTGAAGCATCTATTGAAGCCATTTATTTCTCCTATAATACGACCCAGCGTTGACCGCTAGGAACTGTAACTGTTACGCCAGAAGCGACTGTGATTGGACCTACACTAAAACCATTTTTAGCTGTACTTAATGTATAATTGGATGAGATGCTATTTGAATTTTCATATATGACACCACCAGCAGAGGCACCACCACCAATTGAACCCCAAGCTGTTGTATAACCTTCAAAACCACCTGATGTGGTATTGTAACGAATCATACCTGCAGTTGGTGTTCCTGGACGAGCTCCGTCATTACCCTTTGGAAGAGTTAGAGAACCTGTACCTGGCATTGTAATTTCGTTGCCACTAAATACAAATGTAGCAATCTGAGTACCAGTAACCTTTTTACTTGTACCCGCTTCGTTTATTTCAAATTCATTGGCACCTGCAACGGAACCCGCTGCGGTTAATCCTGATATTTTTACATTTGCCATTTAATAAACCCTTTTCCAATTTCCACTTTGTTTAATATAAATCTGATCTGGTAGTTTCCACGTTCCATTATGTTTAACATAAGGTGTTGATACTTTCCACGAACCTCCAACATTGTAATACATGTTCTGATAGAATGTAGTTAATGTTGGTATTGCGTTTAAATAACTATTAACATTATTTACAATAACATCATTTGTAATTCTAGTATCGCCAGCTTCTGTAATTCTCGTATCATCTGCTTCAGTAATACGAATTACATCTGTAGCTATTCCTGATTCAACTTGTCCGTATTGAATTAAAGGCATCTAGTAAACCCTCGTCCAAGTACCACTTACTTTTTTATAAATGTATTCTGGTATCTTCCAAGTACCAGCATGTTTGACATAGGGAGTAGATGTCTTCCATGCTCCACTGACTTTGACATACATTGTTGAAGTGAATGGTACTAACGTTCCTTCAGGAGTGATAGATCCTGTAGCACTTAAACTTGTAGATCCACCAATCTTACTATCACCATCTGCTGCTATACTACCAGCTCCACTAAGAGCTGATTCACCAAACTTAATTCTAAATCCAATAGAACTTATACTACCTGTACCTGTTAAACTTGTAGCTCCGTTTAATGTCAACTTAGGAACAACTGACATGGTACCTGTAGCTTGTAGATCTGAATTTCTATAAGCAACGAGTCTAGAGTCTTCAGTAATTGTAGCTACACCAGTAAAATTATGGACATGTCCAATAAATTTACCAATACTAAAGAACGCTTCTGAAGCAGTTGCAGATAAATCTACTGTTGTTCTATAAGTAGTATGTCCATCAAATGAAGCACTACCTGTAGAACTTAAATCTGCAAATACATATTTAACTACACGAGCTTGTGAATCTAAAGATCCTTGACCTGTTAAGTTAGAGAATCCTTTTGCTTGTAGATTACCTACATCATCTAACGTACCTGTACCTGTTAAGGCACTTGCACCATATCTTGTTAAGGTAGCTACTGATGCACAGTATCCTTCACCACCATTATCAAAAAACCCTACTTGCTTTAAACTTTGAAGTGCACTTAAACTTCCAGTTGCACTTAGATCACTGAATTGTTCAGAGAACTTCTCAGTGATTCGGAACACATCTGCTTCCGTGATCCTATAGTCCCCATTTTCGAGAACACGAAAGCCATCAGCCATGATTAAGCTAGAGTTAGATCAATATTGCCGATTGAGAATTCTAGTGTATCGCCGTCAGCTACAGACTTAGATGCTGTCATAGCACCATGCCATAGTAAGTTACCACCAGATGAGTTATCAAAAATACCAATGTGAGATACTGTACCCCAAGAACCACCAGATGCTGTGAATGTAACTGCACCTGTGTTTGAAGTTGTACCACCTGGGCTTGATGCTGCACCGAATGTCACTGCTTGACGTGAATAACCTGAACCTGATACTTCTGTACCACCACCTGAATCAGATGGAGCTGCAGTGTATAATGCAACGTACCATGCTGTTGGTCGTGTTGCAGAGCCTGTAGTCATTGCAAAATCTAGCAATAACTTCTCTGCGTAATCTGATAATGCTGCCATGTATTTCTCCCTTAATTAAACGCTTACTTTAAACCAAATATCTCCATTCGTACCACCTGAAGGAGAACTTGTACTGATTGTGACTCGATTTGTTAGTGCCTCATACTCATCGTAGATAGTTTGCATCGTTGTGATAATATTAACACCATCTACTTCGACATCACCTACGTTGATTATATTGTTACCGTTCATATCAAGATCTTGTTCCATTTGGTTTGGTTCACCACTTGGAACGTCTCGATATAAAACTTTGTTATTTAATTCTGCTTCA
>Ga0315904_10007092_pt1 | contig 15122 bp, 14 predicted proteins | sample LakEriMetagenome_6_FD_203529 | JGI IMG/M metagenome (GOLD analysis project Ga0315904, IMG submission 203529) | Freshwater fungal communities from buoy surface, Lake Erie, Ohio, United States - Buoy 12 MA120 | ecosystem: Environmental > Aquatic > Freshwater > Lake | place: USA: Lake Erie, Ohio... | reverse complement strand
TGACCAGCCTCGAGTCGAACGTTCAAGAACGCCTCGCGGTCGCCGGCCAGTCCGAGGAACGCCTCAGCGCCGTCGAGGCCGACGTCTCGGGCGCGCTGAACTCGATGGAATCGACACTGCTGCGCATCCAGGAGCGGCTCAACCGCGCCGAGACCGGCACCGACTCGGCGCTGAAAAGCCTCGAGACCACCTTTGCGCACCTCGACGAGCGGATCGAAGCCGTCGCCAGCCAGATCGATCCCGAACAGGCTGAACGCCTCAAACAGGAATTCGAGGCCCGCTTCGAGGACCTCACCCGGTCCTTGCGCAGCGCGGTGGACAATGCCCGTATCGAACTGGCCACCGAGATCGCCCACACCGCTGCCGGTCAGGACGAGAAGCTCGAAGAGCGCCTTAAGGCAGAAGTCAGTGAACTGAAGGCCCGCCTCGCGGAAGTCGAAGCGCGCGAGCCAGCAGATCTCTCCGCCACGGTGCAGGAAGAAATCGGCCGCCTCGGCACGCAGGTCGCCGAACGCATCGACGCGCTCGCCGCGCACGTCGAGGACCGGCTCGAAGAAAGCGAGATGCGCAGCGCCGAAGCGATCGAGCAGGTCGGAGAACAGGTCACCGTCGCCGCTGTCCGCCTCCAGAAACGCCACGACGAAGCCCTCACCGTGCTCGCCCAGGACATGGACGGCATGCGCAAGGCCTCTGATGCCCGCCTTTCGGACGCGCTCGCCAGCGTCTCCGAACGCCTCGAGCGCATGCAGTCGCAATCCTCCGAGTCTCTCTCGCCCGTGCAGCGCGCCATCGCGGCGCTCGCCACGCGACTCGAAAGCCTCGAGTCCTTCACCACCCCGCCGCACGTCGAAGCGCAGCCGCCCGTCCTGGAGCCGGACTTCGGCGCCTCGATGTTCGGATCCGAAATCGAGGACGAGCCGGCCAACCATGCGCCGGTCTTTGCCGCTGCCGATGATGCCGACGAATTCGAAGCCGGCTTCTCCGGCTGGGAAGTCATCGAAGACAAGAAATCGGTCAGCCCCTACAAGTCTGACTTCGACGCCATCCGCGCGGCCGGCGAACGCCTGATGCCCGCTGACCCGGAGGCGCCTGAAGAGGTCCGCACCTATGTCGCCGATGCCCCGGAACCGGACAGCGAGCCTGAAGATAACGGCGGCTTTGATCCTGTTGCCGAACTCGACGGCTTCGACATGATCGGCGACAGCCTCGACGACAGCCAGACCGAAACCCGCGAGTCCGACATCTTCGATGACGAACCGGACTTCGCCCGCGCGCTCGCGCAAACCGAAACGCGCGCGCCCGCGGACGCGCTGCCCGAAGCGTCGACTGGCGACTATATTGCCCGCGCCCGCCGCGCCGCGATGGCCGCCTCCGAAAACTCCTCGCGCAATAAGCCGCGCGCCGCCCCGCTGCCGGTCGAAGCCAGACCTTCAGGCCAGAAATCCGGAAGCGCACGCGTACCGATGTTGCTCGCCGCGTCCGCCGTCGTGATCACCGGCGCCGGTGTAGGCGGCTATCTCTACCTGCGCGGCAAGCAACCGGTCACGCCAACCCTGTCCGGCCCGGTCGACACCTATGTCGATCCGGCGACTGGCGCAGCGGCCGCCACGACCACGGCCGCTGCGGTCACGGCGCCGGCGGTGCAAGCCGACGCCGAGCAGATGCTGTTCGAGGATGACACCGCTCTCGTCGCCGACACGCTGTTTGGCGAAGCCGAGCCTGCCCCTGCCGAGCCTGAAAGCAGCGAAATCCTCGCCCTCGCCGAAGCCGCGGCCGCCAAGGCGCAGGAGTCCGCGCCGCCAATCCTCGCCTCCGCCCAGCCGGTGACGCCCGTCCTCAAGCCGGCCGCGAAAATTGCGCCCAAGTCCGCGTCGAAACCTGCCGTGGAACTGACGCCGGAACAGGCTGCCATCCGCTCGATCATCACCGCTGCAGAAGCCATCGAAGCCAGCGGCCCGCCTTCGCTGAAACCGTCCGTCCCCGCCCTGGAGCCCGAAACGGTGTCGGAGCCCGCGAGACGCACCGCACGCGGCGATACGACCTTCCCCGCCATACCGGTCGTCGTCACGGTCGAGGCCGAAGCCAATGCCGGCAACGCCGTCGCACAGTACCAGTACGCGCAGGTGAAGATGTCCGAGGGCGACCTCGAAACCGCCGCCTCCCTCCTGCGCCGCGCTTCGCAGAAAGGTGTCGCGCCCGCCCAGTACGAACTCGGCAAGCTCTACGAGCGCGGCCAGGGCCGCGAAAAGGACATGATCGAAGCCCGCAACCTGATCCAGAAGGCCGCTGAAGCCGGACACGTCAACGCGATGTACGACTACGCGCTGTTCCTTGCCGAGGGCGAAGGTGGCGCGAAGTCAGAAGCCGATGCAGTGACCTGGTTCAACGAAGCCGCCGAGCTTGGCCTGGTCGATGCGCAGTACAATCTCGGTGTTGTGCATGCCGAAGGCATCGGTACACCGCAGGACCTGACCGAGGCGCTGTTCTGGTTCGAAGTGGCCGCACGCGCCGGTGACACCGGGGCCGAGCAGGAAGTTAAAAACCTGCGCACGCGTGTCTCCATGTCGGACTCGCTGGAAACCAGCGAGAAGGCCGCCAAGTGGAAAGCCCGGACACCGGTCGCCCTCGCCAATGGCCGCTTCGGCGCCCAGCGCTGGAACACAGGCAACCCGCTGCAGGTCCAGGCGGTGCAAACCGCGCTCAGCCGTCTCGGCTTCGGGGCCGGCACGCCGGACGGCGTGATTGGTCCGCGCACGGCTGACGCGATCAGCGACTATCAGTCGATGGAAGGCCTCGAGGTGACCGGCACGATTACGCCGGAACTCGTCGACCACCTGAACGCCCGCGCTGGCGGCGCCCGCAGCACCTGATCCCCGAAACAGGGATCAGTCCTGCGGTGCCGTCAGGTCGATGCGCCGGACTTCCATCACCGTGCCGTTCTCCAGCACGCCTTCGATCAGTTCCGAATTGACCAGCGCCAGCACCCGGCCACCGGTGAAGATCGGCCGCGCATTACCGTACCAGTCGACGCAGGAGACTTCGCACTGGTAGCCGTTGGGGTTCTCGGTTTCCGGATCGCGCCGCGCCGCGATCAGGTCGCCCGCCTTGCTCAGCTTTCCGTCTGCATCCGTTGCGAGATAGCTGAGATCAGAACTTGCCGACCACCACCACCAGCGCTCTGACTCCTCTGACCGCGTGACGGTCGGCAGGCCGATCAGCCCGTTGCCGTCCGCGCCGATCCGGCTATTGAATGAATGGCTGCGGTTCTCGCTCTCGAACCGGTTCTCGAGCACGAAGGTGCTGGCGACATCCGGCTCGTCCTTGCGCAGGTCGATCAGCGACACGCTAAGCCCCTTCGCGTCGCGGTAGCCGGTCAGCGCCATGTATGGACCCGCACGCTCGGCGCGGATCACGCCGTGCGGCACACTTACCGTGAACGGCCAGGCGGGGTTGGCCACCGGCACGATGATGGCGCGGCCATCTTCGCGCGCTTCGTCGCCCTCTTCCGGCGCCCAGCTGCCCCAGCCATCGCGCGCGCCGTAGACGAGGTGCGATTGCGTGAAGCGCGCTTCATAGTCCGACGTGCCCGGCGACGGCAGCGGCACATAGCTCCCGCCCGGCGCATCGGTCAGCGTCGCCGACAGCGCGCTCAGCGGCGTATCGAAGAAGGTCAGCCTGGCCGGCTCGCCGTAGATCTGTCCGCAGGCGGCCGTGTTCCAGTCGACCACGGCGCGGAACGTGCCGGCGTCCATGTCCATCGAAAACTGGTTCTGCGGCTCGCCCCGCACACTCAGCACAGATGGCTGCGCGCCATCGATCGGCAGTTTCACCAGCACCGAAGGCGTGATCTCGCGCACCTGCGGATGGCTGAGACGCGGCAGGCATTCACTGGTGTTGAACTCCGCGTCGCTATCGCGTTCACTCCAGGCCGGGTTCATCCAGAGCCAGAAAGCATCCTTGGTCACGAGGAACTGATGATCCTCGCTTCCGGTAATCGCCGTTGCGTTGCACGCGGGCGCCGACGCATCAGTGACGCCGGAGATATCGCACACGGTGACCGTATGGATGACCGGCTCCAGCACGCGCTGCACCGGCATCCAGATATCCTCGGCGCGAAACAAGGGCCGCCCGCGCATGTGCTCGCGCTCGCCGTCTGATCCCTCCTTGCGCCACTCGCGGATTTCCGGCGGATCGAACGCGTCCCACCCGCCCTGGCCGGCGGTGTAGATCGGCGTGTGGATGACAAGCTTCCCGTCGATCATCCGCGAGGCGTAATTGCTGCCCGAGTAATAGTCGTCGGATGAAATGTAGAACGTCGCCTGCCGCGTCACCTTGCCTTCATCGCCGAGCGTCAGCACCGTGAACTCGCTGGCATTCTCGTCGTACGAATAACCGGTGACGAGTATGGTGCGTCCCGAGACGAGCATCTCGTCATACCAGGTGTCTTCGGCGCTGGAGCGATACACATCCGCGCGGTCCGTCAGCCTCAGTCCCGGCTCGCCGCCCGGCAGGATGTCGGTAACGAACAGTCGCCCGTCCTGCAGCACGACAAGGAAGTTGCCGATCTGCTTGACGATGCCGCCCTCATCGACACCGGCTTTCTGGTTGTTGGTAATCTCGGGGTTTGCCGGATCGGCCGGGATCGAGGAACCGGTCACGACGATCTCGGACTCTGAGGCAACCGCATCGGCCATTGCCATCGCGGGTGGTAGCGACATCGCGGCTTCGGGGGGCGCTGCCATCGTCGCCACCGGCATGTCGCGCCACGAATAGACACCGCGCTGTTCCGCAGCCCCGCGCACCGCCTTCAGCCAGTCGAGAAACTCCTGCTCACTGGTGAAACGCGACAGCGTTGCCGAGCGCAGGGGATCGAGCGCCGGATCGGCATAGGCGGGCACGGAATTGTCCGGCGCGGCGAGTTCGATGTTTGCGAACCGGTTCACCGGCGGCGCGGCTTGCGCGAAGGCTTCAGCCTCCGGTTCGCTCGGCCAGGGACGCAGCGAACTGCAGGAAGAGGCCGTGATCATCAGAGCCGCGAGGCTCGCAGCGTGCATCAACTTCATGGGACTCCCCTCCCTGTCATGGCCGGGAGTTAGGACACCAGACTTTGGCAGAGTAAAGGCAGACGCTTTTGGCGCGGGAAGATGTTCCCACGCGCGCCAAACCGGATTAGTTCCCCTGCCATGACCAATTCGAACGACATGCCCCTCGCCGCCAAACCCATCGACCGCGCCGCCCACCGCCGCACCGATGAAGCCTGGCTTGAAGATGCTTTCAAACGCGAGGACGCACTCGTCTTCCTGCTGCGCGACGGCATTCCGCTGATCGCGCGCGATGGCGGCCTCGTCTGGATGGGGCCGGAAGCGGCCCGCGTCTCGCCCGGCTCGCCGCGCCTCTTTCTCGGAGAGGACAAGGCCGGCGCGCCGGTCTTCGCGCTGGATCTTCCGCCGAAGTTCGACCTCGATGGCTCGCTGATCGAAGGCATCGGCGAGTTTCTCGACTTCCGGCAAGCCGCGGCGCGGATGCCCGCGATGGACGCCAACTGCGCCTCCACCGCGCGCAGCCTTTTCCTCTGGCACGGCTCGCACGGCTACTGCGCGAAGTGCGGCGGGCGCAATGGAATCACCGATGCCGGCTGGAAAGCGCAGTGCTCTGCTTGCGGCGCCGAACACTTCCCGCGCACCGATCCTGTCGCGATCATGCTCGCCGTGCAGAACGGCCACGCGCTGATCGGCCGCCAGAAATTCTGGCCTGCAGGTTTCATGTCCTGCCTGGCAGGCTTCTGCGAGCCGGGCGAAACCATCGAGCAGGCCGCTTCGCGCGAGCTGTTCGAGGAAGCCGGCATCAAATGCGATCCTGCGCAGGCGGAATATGTGGCGTGCCAGCCCTGGCCATTCCCCTCTTCGCTGATGATGGGCTTCATCCTGCCGGCACAGTCGGACGCGATCACCATCGATTCGAAGGAGCTCGAGAGTGCGCGGTGGGTCTCGCGCGCCGAGATGCGCGAAATTCTTTCCGGAAAACATTCCGAACTTTTTTGCCCTCCTCCCTCTGCAATTGCCCATCATATATTGAAGGTTTGGGCCGAGCGGGACGATTGACCGTATACGAACGAATACATGAACTCGCCTGAAAAATGAATTTTAGGAGTTGCATTCTCGCGAATCACGATATTATTGCAGGGCCACTCAAAGGAGATCCAAGATGGCTGTTGCAAAAAAACCCGCCGCTAAAAAACCGGCTGCTAAACCTGCCGTGAAAAAAGCTGCACCGAAAGCCGCTGTGAAAAAGCCGGCTGCCAAAACCGCTAAAGCTGCCCCGGCCAAAAAACCGGCCGCCAAAGCCAAAAAGAAGTAAGTCTACGGACGACTTCAGAATACAAAAGGGCGAGCGCAAGCTCGCCCTTTTTCTTTTTAGAAATCAAGGAATTTGCCGGGAGACTTGAAGTGCCGCGACACAGCTCGCGTGCCTTTTCGGTCCCCGCCCGCGCCAAGCGCGCGCCGCGCTGATCACACCCCTCTTCTGAGTGCTTCCTGTGACCCGCGCGGCGCCCGACCGGACGCCCCAACCCGCACTCCAAACTGAAACGGCGCCGGAGAGAAACCCTCCAGCACCGCACGAGCCAGATCAGCGAAAATCTAGTTGATGACCTCGGGCCAGTTGGTGTTCGCGGAGGCGATGAAGCCAGGGATGTCGCCTTCCCACTTTTTTGCACCGAACTGTTGTAGTTGAGATACAGTTTCCCATCGACGATTTTCCAGAACTTCGCATCGCCCTTCGCGGTGTATCCCTGGCTCACCGCCCCGGCGCAGTAGCCGCCATACTGCGGCGCGTAAGCCTCCGGATATTCCTCGAACGCATCGCCGCTTGCGAAGCGGAACTCGGCGCCGTTCCAGGTCGTCGGGAATTCCTTCGTGCCCTTCACCGGTTTGCCGGCCTTGAAGCAGGCAACGGGATCATACTCCTGCACGGCGATGTCGTCGAAGGCGCCTGTTCTGATCTGCGGCTCGGCCGCAGCGACCCGGGGGGGAAAAGGATGACGGGCGCCGTGCCAATGGCGCCAGCGGCAAGGAGTTAGCGGAGGTTCATCGTGTCGTTTCCAGTGTTCGGGCCCAGTTGAAGAAGGATGATGCAAATCTGGCTGCGAAGGCATGGAGGGGGGCGCAACACGCCTGGGGAGCCAGCATCAGGACCGCGCCGGGGGCACCGCCGGTCCTTCAGTCGACAGCGCGCGGGGCGGGAGGAGAACCCGCGCCACTGCACTGCCCGGTTCGATCAGCACGCCGCGCCCGGCGATCAGCATGGCGATCAGCATGGCGATCGCGCATGGCCAGACGACGAGGGCCATCGCGAGCAGCCCGGCGCCATCATTGTCCGGATCAATGCCGAGCGACGTGAAGAGCTGCAAGCTGACGGCGCAGCTCATCACGGCAACCGCGATCAGGGCGCACAGGATACGCAGACGCTGCAGACCGGGGACAAGGCTTGCGATCAGCAGCTAAGAAACCACCATCTCGGCCGAGCCGCTCCTCGAGCACCGAGGGATGCGGCACTTCGAATGCAACAGCTGCATCGCGGATATTCGCCTTGGCGCGCACCAGGCGCTGCGACATGGCGGGCGCCTCGACGAGGAATGCGCGCCTGGCGAGAACTTTGGTTGGTTCGGTGAAGATCAGCATGATTGTATCGGAGGGGCTCCTGCGAGTTGCAGGCAGGTTCATGCCTGCCTGACATCCTGAGCCGCAGGGAGCGCCCGTTTCGACAACCGTGCGAAAATTTCTAAAGCCTGGCGTTCACCGTCTTCGGGAACACCCCGAGGATCTTGAGCGACTGCGAGAAGAAGCCGAGCTCCTCTAGCGCCAGCTGCACCGGGCGCTCATCGGGATGGCCTTCGATCTCCGCATAGAACTGCGAAGCTTCGAACGAGCCGCCGGTGAGATAGCTTTCGAGCTTCGTCATGTTGACGCCGTTGGTCGCAAAACCGCCGAGGCCCTTGTAGAGTGCTGCCGGAATGTTGCGCACCTCGAACAGGAAAGCCGTCTTCGCCGGGCCGTCGCCGGCGTCGATGTCCGCCGGGTCACGCGACATGATCACGAAGCGCGTGGTGTTGTGCGCGGCGTCCTCAATGTCCTCGGCGAGGATTTCCAGGCCGTAGACCTCCGCGGCCAGGCGCGGCGCGATGGCCGCAACGGAAGGATCACCCAGCTCCGCCACTTCGCGGGCGGCGCCGGCCGTGTCCGCCGCCGTGACCGCCTCGATGCCATGCTTGCGCAGGAAGTTGCGGCACTGGCCGAGGCCCATGATGTGCGAGCGCGCCTTCCGGACGTCCGCCAGCTTTGTGCCCTTCAGGGCCATCAACTGGAACCGGATCGGCAGGTAGTACTCGCCGGTGATGTGCAACTGGGTGGAGGGCAAAAGATAATGAATATCGCCGACCCGGCCCGCGATCGTATTCTCGACCGGGATCATGGCGAGGGCGGCTTCGCCCTTCTCGACGGCGATGAAACAGTCCTCGAAGGTGCGGCAGGCCATGGGCTCATGGGCCGGAAAGGCCTCGCTGCAGGCGATATGCGAGTTCGCGCCCGGTTCGCCCTGATAGGCAATTTTCTGGCTCATTGCGGAAATCCCTGCCCTGCCCCCCCGGATTGGACGTGCGTCTGATCGCCGCGACGCCCGGGGGAAGCGCCTCTGCGAGGCACGCGTTATATTGTGCGCTCCCGGTTAGCGTGCCAAAACCCGCCCGCCAAGACACTAGTAACGGAATAGATTCGAAGGATTGCCCCCATGGGAGAACTCGGTGTCAACAAGATCATGGGCGCCCTGCTCGCCACTGCCCTGTTGATGATGGGCCTGGCGTCGCTGCCCAGCCTCGTGTTCGCCAGCAGCGGCGGCCATCACGGCGATGACCATGCCGAGGAACAGACGCTCAGCCAGAAGATGTGCGCACAGTTCCATTACTGCATCGAGATCGCCGAAGCCGCATCAGCCGGCGGCGCAGCCGAAGCCGTGTTTGACCTCGGCGCCGCCCTGTTGACCGCGGATGTCACCCGCGGCGAGCGCACATTCGCCAGTCAGTGCTCGACCTGCCACACGATCACCCCCGGCGGCGCCAACGGCACCGGCCCGAACGTTCACAACATTGTCGGCGCCGAAAAGGCCCACATTGCCGGCTTCAACTATTCCGGCGCCATGACCAATGCCGAAGGCGCATGGTCGTATGAAAATCTCGACGCCTGGCTGAAAAGCCCGGCGGGATACATGAAGGGCACCTCGATGTCTTTCGCCGGCATCAAGAAGGACGCCGACCGCGCCAACGTTATCGCCTATCTGGCGGCAAATACCGAAGGCGCTCCGCCATTTCCGGCGCCGATGGCCGCTGCGGCTCCGGCTGAAGGCGAAGTGGTTCCCGCTGAAGGCGAAGCGGTTCCGGCCGATGCAGCCACCCCGCCAGCAGAAGGCGAGGCCGCTCCGGCCGAAACGCCCGCCGAAGAAGTCGTACCGACCTGATCCTCAATTGATCCCAATGCGGAAACCCCCCGGCCCACGCCGGGGGTTTTCTTTTGGGGGCTCATGTCAGCGTCAGCCGCTCGCCCAGCCTTTCAAACATTGCCGCAAGGCGCCGATCGTCCGGCGCACAAGCGTAAACATGCTGGTAGATGCCGGTGACCGCCTGCTTCAGGCGCGCAGTCTCAAGATCGTCTTCCTCGATCCCCAGTACCAGCAGGTTCATCTTCGGCGCGGGCCCGTAGTTTTCGAGCGGAAGGATATAGTCAAAGCCCGCGACTTCGAGGCAACCGAGGCGGCGATAGAACTGCTTGCGCTTCAGCCGCACGGCGCGTTCGCCAGCGTCAACCGTGTCCGCTTCTGAATCCACTTCGATCAGCAACAAGGTCCCCGGATCCATGCGGCTGGCCGCGAAGGACGCGGTGAACAGGGCCGACCCGATCCCGCCGCCCTGAGCATTCGCCGCGACAGCCAGATATTCGAGCAATATCACCCCTTCGCGGCGCGGCGCGTAAAGGATCGAAAGGCCGATGACGTCGCCTCTGCGCGCATACGCCCAGAAGCGTACATCCGGATGCGCAAGGCTCGCCAGGATCTGGGCGCGCGTTTTCTGTTCGCCCCTCGGGATCTCGGCCTCGTAGATCGCCATCGCGGCCTCAAACAGGCAGCTGCGCGCGTCCGTCACTTCGATCAGGTTCGGCGTGCCGGAATCAATCGCCGGCATCAGACTGCCTTCAGCCAATCCGGCGTCTCGCCCGGCAGGAGCGCTACGCGGCGCACGCCGGTCACCTCACCCACGACGCTCCGTAGGCGGTCAATCGCCACCGCCAAGGGCTCGCGCGCGACGCAGAGATGGAAGGCGTTTGCATGCAGCAGCATGTCCGGCGCGGTCAGGAGACCGGCATGGCCTTCCCAGAATACGAGGTCGCCGCGCTGCCAGGAGCCAGGCCTCTTCCAGTCCGCCACCGGCTCACCGGCCCAGGCGGCCTGCATGTCAGAATCGCGCGGCAGCATCACGCCGCAGGCTTCGAAGGCTTGCTGGACCAAGCCCGAACAGTCGAGCCCTAGGCTCTCGCGCCCGCCCCAGAGATAAGGCGTCTCAAGATAGCGCTCGCCGACACCGGCCGGATCAGTCTCGAACGCCTCCAGTGCGGCGAGGTGGCGCGTGTGCACCCAGCCCGCCCGTTCGCACTCTACCCACGGCCCGTCGGTGCGCCCGGTCGCCGCAATCCGCGCGCCGAGGCACAGCATGAAGCGCGGCGCGGATTTGAGGTCCGGCTCCGAGAAACAATAGGTGCGCAGCGCGCTGACCTGATGGGTGACCGGCAAGGCGGGCGCAGACAGCGCGTCCATGTTGACCCAGCCGGCATAGCGGTCCCGGCGCAGCTGGCAGAAGCCGAACTCGCCTTCTTCGTGGAACACGTCGACAATTTCGCCATGCAGCGCCTGGGTGGCGAGACGGCCATCGGGCGACGGCGTCTCGCGGATGGCGGCGACTCCCGCAGTGACCTGATAGCCGATGCCCACGCCTTCGGGGCGTTTCAGGCGCACGTCATTGAAGTCCGGCATGATCCAGGGGCTCCGAGGCAGACGCCTCAGGCCGCGTTGGAACGCTTGGCCGAAGGCTTTCCACCAGCCTCTTCGCCGGAAGCGGCGGCAAGAACAAGGCGGGCGAAGGCGCGCAGGTAAGTCATGCCGTCTGGCGTGCGTTCGATGAAGATCGAGCGCAGGTCCGAATCGTCCGGCAGGCGGCGGATGAAGTTCAGCCGCTCCAGCGCGTCCAGGGCCCGCGTGATGGCCGGCTTGGCGACGCCCAGATGCTCTGCAAGGCCGCGCACCGTGTGCGGACCCGGCATCAGCGCCACCGACATCAACACGGCTTGCTGGCGCGCCGTCAGGTCCGGCGCGTCCGAGCGCACTGAGGCGGTGACCGCCTTGCGCCAGAGTTCGAGCCCGTCCCGTTCGGATAACTGCATTGCCTGAGGCCTCCACACCGCGCCGGATCTTGTGGACCGAGTCGCTTAAAAGGAGAATCTCGTGTGATTTGCGAGGCCCGTCCAGAGCTCGAAAGCCGCTCTCCCCTTCACATTGCCTGCGAAACACCCGAAATAGGGGTATGGCCATTTCCAAACCCCATATCCATGCCCACGGGCACGCAAATACGCCCTGCAGCCCGGCCGATACCGAGGCCTTCCTGCACGAAGCCGAAGCGCTCGTCGTGCGCCAGGGCCAGCGGATGACACGGATCCGGCGCAAGGTGCTGCGCCTGTTACTGGAAAACCAGGGGCCCGCGAAGGCGTATGACCTGCTGGCAAACCTCGACGGCGAAGGCGCGGCCAAGCCGCCGACCATCTACCGCGCGCTGGACTTCCTCCAGGACGCGGGTCTCGTGCACAAGATCGAGAGCCTCAACGCCTATGTCGCCTGCGGCCATACCCGTCATAGCCATTCTGCCGTCTTCCTCATCTGCGATGCCTGCAAGGGCGCCGAGGAATTGCACGCTACTGCCACCAGCGAGGCGCTGAAGTCTGAAACCAAGGGCGCCGGCTTCCGCATGGCGCGCGCGGTGGTCGAAGTGCGCGGCACCTGCCGGAACTGTGCGCCGTGATCGCACTCTGGCAAGGCAGCTGCAACCAGTGGGACTGCGACGAGATGGGGCACATGAATGTGCGCGTCTATGTCGAGAAACAACTGGAAGGCCTGGTCGCGCTTTGCCATGCGGCGGGCATGCCGAACGCGTTCCGGCCTAACTCGCCCTCTACGGTTGCCCCCGTCGATCAGCATATCCGCTTCGTGCGCGAAGTGCTGCCGGGCCGGCCGCTGAAGATGAGCGGCTGCACGCTCGAGATCGGGACCAGCGACGCGGTCGTCTACCAGGAACTGCGCCATACCGATGGCACGCTGTCGGCAGCCTTCCGCACACGGATTGCGCATCTCGACACAGCCGAAGGCAAGGCCTTCCCCTGGACGAAGCGTGTTCTCGCCAAGCTTGAAGCCCTGAAGGGCGAGACGCCGGACGAGGCGAAGCCGCGCTCGTTTGATCCGGATGGGCCGGGCCTTCCAGTGGACGAAATCACGCTCGCAAGGGTCGAGACGGTTGGCGCGCCGCGCATCGGGCTGGGCGCGGTTCCCGCCGGGCATTGCGGGGCCCACGGATGGATGTCGCCGTCCTGGGTCATCGGGCGCGTGTCGGACTCGGTTCCGAACCTCCTTTTTGACTGGCGCAGCCGCGTTGGCGAGACTGCCGGCGGGCGCCGGATGGGCGCGGCGGTACTCGAATACCGCATCCGCTATCACCGCATGCCGCGCGAGGGCGACCAATTCGTGGTGCACACCTCGCTCGGCAAGGTGGCGGGCAAGACGCATAACCTGATCCACTGGGTCATGGATCCTCAGACGGGCGGCGCCTGGGCGACCTGTGAAGTGATCGCGATCTCGCTGGACCTTGATGCCCGAAAGGCAGTGGAAGCGCCTCCGGAAATGATTGCGGAGCTCGAGAAGATCGCACCGCGCGGCCTGAGTATCTAGAGATATCCTCCGAGAATTTCCGACAGGGCCGGGATGTCCTTCGGGTTCAGGCCTGCGATGTTGATGCGCCCTGAAGACGGCATGTAGACGCCGTGCTTGTCGCGCAGTTCGATTGTCTGCGCGGCGGTAACGGGCAGCTGCGAGAACATGCCGTTCTGGGCTTTCAGGCCGGCGAGTGCGTTGGAGCCCGTGGCGCAGACGAGGGCGTCAGAGAGCGACTCTCGCAGGCCTTTCATCCGTGCACGCATGGCATTGAGCTCGTTTTCCCATTCGGTACGCAGCTGCGCGTCACCGAGGATCGTCGCGACGATCCCTGCCCCGTGCGCCGGCGGCATCGACCAGGTGGCGCGGCCATTGTCGGCGACGTGGGTGGTGGCCGCCGCGATGCCGGCTTCGGTTTCGCCCAGGACGAGGAAGCAGCCGGTGCGTTCGCGGTAGAGGCCAAAACTCTTGGAGCAGGAATAGGCGACCATCGCCTCGCCGGCCTCGGCCATGAAGGCGCGCACGCCGTCCATGTCGCGGTCAAGGCTCTGGGCGAAGCCGTGATAGGCAACGTCCAGCATGACCAGCAGGCCCTTCTCTTTCGCCAGCGCCCCGAGGGCTTTCCAGTCGTCAATATGCGGATCGATCCCGGTCGGGTTATGGCACGGCCCCTGGATGATCACGCCGTCGCCGGCTTCGGCGGCCGACAGGTCTGCGAGCATGCCGAGACGGTAGAATTCCCCGTCCCGCGCGTAGGCATATTCCTTCACGTCGAGACCGAGGGATTTCACGACGTTCGGATGGTTCGGCCAGGTCGGCTTCGACACCCAGACGCGCTTGGCGCCTGTCTTGCGCATCAGGCTGACGCCCTGGAAAAGCGCGCCGCAGCCGCCCGGCGCGGTGAAGGAAATCGTGCGTCCTTCCTTGCGGGCGGGGTGGTCCTTGCCGAAAACGAAGTCTTCGATATGGCCGCAGAAATCGGTGTTGCCGCGCTGACCCTCATAGACTTTCGTCGTCTGCGCCGCGAGGAGACGGGCCTCGGCTTTCTTCACCGCCGAGAGGATCGGCGTCTGGCCCGCCAGGTCTTTGTACACGCCGACGCCAAGATCATACTTGTCGGCGCGCGGATCGGCGCGGAAGGCCATCATCAGGCCCAGCAAAGCGTCGGGCGGGAGCGTGGACAGGGCAGAGAAATGCGACATGGGAAACATCCGGAAAAGATGGCGCAGCCCTAGCGGTTTTTGCCCGCGCGTGAAACCCCGCGACGCTGGGGAAGGAATTGCGCGCCCGCCTGTGAGCCGCGAAAGTCAGCGGTACCGAAACCAAGGGAGACGCTGATGACCGCCTATGTAATCCTGATCCGAGAGAAGCTGCGCGACGCTGATGCGATGGCGAAATATGGCGCCGCTGCCGGTGCTGCGCGGGGCGACCACAAGATCACGGCGCTGGCCTTCTACGGCAAGCACGAGGTTACCGAAGGCGCGGCGGCGGACGGCGTCGTGATCCTCGCCTTCCCGACGATGGCGCAGGCCAAGGCCTGGTATGAGAGCCCGGAATACACGGCGGCCAAGGTGCATCGGTTCCAGGCGGCGGATTACCGTGTTTTGTTTGTTGAGGGCGTTTAGTTTGTGAAAGCCCCTCCTCCCTCAGGAGAAGGGTTCAAGGGCACTAACTGACCATCGTCGCTTCGGTCTTCGCTTTCACTTCGTCCAGCGTCACGCCGGGGGCGAGTTCGACGAGTTTGAGGCCGCCGGGGACGACGTCCAGCACGCAAAGGTCGGTGATGATGCGGCCCACGACGCCCTTGCCGGTGAGCGGCAGGGTGCAGGCTTTCAGCACCTTGGATTCGCCGGCCTTGTTGGCGTGGTCCATGACGACGACGATGCGTTTGACGCCGGCGACGAGGTCCATCGCGCCGCCCATGCCTTTGACGAGCTTGCCGGGGATCATCCAGTTGGCGAGGTCGCCGTTTTCGGCGACCTCCATGGCGCCGAGGATGGCGATGTTGATATGGCCGCCGCGGATCATCGCGAAGCTGGTCGCCGAGTCGAAAAAGCTGGTGCGCGGCAGCGTCGTGATCGTCTGCTTGCCGGCATTGATGAGGTCGG
>Ga0315904_10007091_pt1 | contig 15125 bp, 31 predicted proteins | sample LakEriMetagenome_6_FD_203529 | JGI IMG/M metagenome (GOLD analysis project Ga0315904, IMG submission 203529) | Freshwater fungal communities from buoy surface, Lake Erie, Ohio, United States - Buoy 12 MA120 | ecosystem: Environmental > Aquatic > Freshwater > Lake | place: USA: Lake Erie, Ohio... | reverse complement strand
ACAGACAGAGCAATGGCTACGGCTTGCTTCTGAGGCTTGCCTCGCTTCATTTCAGCCTTTATGTTGCTGCTGACAGTCTTAGCTGAGTAACCTTTCTTGAGTGGCATAGTCTTAAAGTTTATGCAAATATAGGTATTTCAAAATTGCCTCATAGACCTCAAGCTGATTGCGCCATCTGCGCTGGTGTCCAGGTGCTGCACCTTCAATGCTTAGCTTGCCTTGTAGTTGCTTAATTTTTCTGCCAAGGTAATCCCGGCAGTCTTGGCTTGTCATCATTGGTTCTTTAATTGTGTAAAGTAAATCATTGGAGTAGGTGCTTCTGCCTTCCCATTGTGCAGGGATTTGGCTGATGTGGATTGAATTAATCATAGTCTCTTAGTCTCATTAAAGGTGCATCAAATTTTAAAGGGATTATTCCGGTTGATCCTGAACGCATTTTGCACTGGTCAATGATGCAAAGGTCTTCATTGTAAAACTCTCTCTCACCGATTTTAGTTGTGCCTTCCTTACCGTAGTATGCAGGCCTCATCATCATCCATACTACATCAGCATCCTGTTCAATGCTACCAGACTCACGGAGGTCAGAAAGTTGTGGCATCTTATCAGGTCTTTCATCAACTCGCCTACTTAGCTGGCTGAGTGCAATTACGGGCATATTTAATTCTCTTGCTAAGACCTTTAAGCCTCTGCTTATTTCAGAAATTACATTGACTCTATTTGTCTCCTTTGGATTGCTGCTATCCATTAGCTGAAGGTAGTCAATGAATATTACCTGAATGCCATACTTGCGCTTCCACATGGTTGCCCTAGTCTTGAGCTTTCTGATGTCCATTGCACCAGAATCGAAAATCTTAATAGGCCACGCCTTCATGCTTTGAACTGCTGACCTCAGTGAGCTTTTATCAAGCTCATTTAGATGGCCTTGTTTTATTTTGAAGGCAAAGATTTGGCTTTCTTGGGCAGCTAGTCTTTGAATTAGCTCATGCTTCGACATCTCAAGACTGAATAGCCCACATCCAATTCCTTGCTTGGCAAGATTGCGGACAAGGCTTACCACTAGGGCTGATTTTCCCTGTCCAGGTCTAGCACCTATCACAGTTAGTTCACCATTGGTAAAGCCTCCGCAAATGGCATCAAGTCTGCCAATTCCCGTTGAATATCCAGCAATGGCCTTGTCTGACTTATTTAGCCATGACTTTTCTGTTTCTTCTACTGATGCACTGAAATTGTCATCATCTTTTACGATTGCCTCACTTAGCAACTTATCGGCCTGAAATTGAATTTTAGCCAAATGGTCAAAAATGTCCATCTGGTCTGATTGCGCCCCTTGAAGCATCTCATGAGCTATTATAAAAGCTCTATGCTTTAAATACTGCTCAATCAATATCCTGCAGTGGATTTCAATTTTACCCAGACTTTCCAGACTGGCAAAGACTTTAGAAACATAGGCTGAGCCACCGGCATCTTTAAGCAGTCCTGACCTTTTTAAGGTTGCAACCACTGTCATAAGATCTACTTCCTCTCCGGCTAATTGCTGTGCTTCTATTGCCCTTGCGATTAGCTTGTTCTGAGGATTAAGGAATATCTCAGTTGTTGGTATGATGGCAAAGGCAGCTAGCCTGTCTTCTGCTGAGAGCATCATGCCGGATAGCACCTGCTTCTCTACTTGGTCATTGGAAAAGTTCATTTGGTTTCGATTGTGTTGCTAAAGTCTAAATTTTTATGATGTGATGGCTTCCAGGTGGCAAAATTTTCGCCCGGAAAACTTGTGTTTGCATTCTTTTGGTTTTTACCAAACCAATTCGTTTTTATAGTGCGTTTCCAGTCTTTGACTTTTTTGCCATCTCTGTTTGTCCAGTTATGATCTGCATAATGATGGTAGCACCTTGGAAGATAATTTAGGCTCTCATTGTTCTCGATGAAATAGGCTTCTACTTCCTCATAGGTTGGAGGAATAAATTGCTTTGACTTTTTCTTATTATCATCCTTATCATCATACTCATTTTCATCCTTATCCTTATCTACATCAACATCTACATCTACATCTACATTAGCTTCGGTTATGCTTGCCTTCTGCTTCTGCTTTGCTTCGTTCTTGCTTACACTTTGCTTCCGCTTTGCTTTACTTCCGCTTTCCCATTTAGTCCTATTTGCCTGAAGATTAGGCTTAATAAGTAGCCAAAAAGGTAAGGCTGATTTTGACAGTTCAGGCTCAATTCCATCAAGACCAAACTCAAAAATTGCCCGAAAAATCTCTAATTGTGTGTCATCTGGAAGCAATTTTATGGCATCATAAAAGCTCCTGTAAAGCACCATTGAATCTCTACTTTTCATAAAAACAAAAACCCCATCCGGCTTTCCCTGTTGCGAACAGCCGGAACATAGGCTGACAGGTACTTACCGAATGGGGCTTTAATATTTTTCATGTGTTCCAATTAAACCGGGTTCGCAATCCGGGGCTTTCGCCAATGCAAACTTAAAACAACTTATAAACTATGGCAACTTCTCCTTTTAAACTTTGGGCATAGGCTTTACGGACATTATCACAGCGGAGACACACATGATCTGTGGTCTTGTGAATCTTCTTGCCTAACTCATTGCACCAGCTGCATGTTTTGCCTGTCTTAGCTTTCTCAACCTCTTCACAAGTGGCTGGAAAGATTTGGACATTTTTTGTCCTGACATTATTTGGCTTTTTCATCCTGAAACGCATTAATATGATCAAAAAACTTTTGCACCTCTTCCTCGCCCATGTCAAATATCTGCCAGACTAAATCAACCACAGCAGAGTTGATAGTGTCTTCAGCATGTGCCATCTCTGAGCCTAATTCCTGGTGCAGAAACTTCTCGAACTGAGTAGCATCATTGAGAAGCCTATTAAAGTGCATCTTGACATCTCTCTTTAGCCTTAGGTTTTCTGAATGCTTAATGACATAACCTGTCTCCAGCACTCCCCTGACAAAGCAGGTGAACTTAGTGAAGTCTCTCATAGCCTAATGCACCAGGCAAAAAGAACAGTCATTCCAATGGCATAGGCAGTCATGACTATGCTGAAGTTCATCCATGCTTGATGATGCCTGTGAGCCTCTTGGTAAGCCTCATCCATCTTAGTGTGCTGAATCTCCCAAAACTCCTTACCTATGTTTAGGTCTTCAATTTCTCTCCTGAGCTTAGCAGCCTGCTCCTTATGATAGTCTCTGCTGCGTCTATGATTGTCTGAATGCCTCCGGCACTCTGCTAAATCTGCCTTTAGTTTGGTCAATTCTTCCATTGGTTAGATTATTTTTTTGCAAATAAAATGAAACTAAAATGGAAGCACCAAATAATTATTCAAAAACCATTAGCGATTTTTTAAACCACCATAAAGATGATTCTTTTCTCAGCTTATGCGTTGTATGTGGCAGAAAGCAATAGTTTTCTCTTTCAATTTTATTGATGATGTAGCGATTAGTTTGACAATTCACATGCCCATCACCTGCCTGCCCAGGCACTGCCCAAGACAAGATGATCATCTTTGGCTTATTAACTACCACATTGTCCAAGAATGTCTGCTCAAACTCCTTTGGAATATGCTCACCGACTTCCAGACTCATTACCACATCAATATGCTCACCGCAATCAAATGGCTGACTAAGGTCAGCAACCTGACCAAGGCCCATTGTAAGCTGTGGTGTATTCGGGTTACCATCATAGGCATGAACCTTATAATTGTAAGCCTGGAGCAGGTGTGCATAGTCACCCATGCCACAGCCTAAGTCTAACACACTGTTAAAGTGATGCTTCTGGAATAGCTTGACAATAGCTCCGGCTAGTGGTCTGTCAAAGGCATGGCCCTCTCCTGTCGGATTCTCCCAGAATCCCTGCTCATTTATCTTCATATTGACTTTATTGAATAATAGTTATCAATCAGGCTGATGGTCTCATCAAGTGACCAGGAGACTATCACCATCCACTTCCGCTCAACCAGCTTGTCAAAGATAGCCAGCTGATGTTCTGATGGCTTATTGTAGCCAACCTTCAGTTCAATGGCTAAGCCTGAGTAGCCATGCCTCTGGTCTAAGATCATGCAATCAGGAATGCCAGCCTTTACTCCCATGTCCTTTAGCTTTAGAGCCTCAAGTGCATGCCTGCTGCCTCCATTCGGGCAGTGAAACCAGAATGCATTAATTGCATTAAGGTACTTAGCCACTGACTTCTGGAAGCTATCCTCACTGCCTTGATAACGCTTGAAGGCATCATTGTGGCGCATTGGGAAGTCTGTAATCATTTCAAAAAAAAAGCCTGCCAAATATTTTTGCAATTACTTTTGCAAACCTAAACCAAATTGGAACAATGGACTGCTTAAAAATTAGCGACTTCTGCCGGAAGTTCAATCTGCCTAATTATAGGTTTACTAGGTATAAGATGCTTTTTCACACAAAGCAGGTTGATGGCTATGTGAATAATTGGGTAAAGCTGGATGAGCATAATCTTAGCCTTGTGAATGAGATTTTATCTCATAAAGGCACAAGGCGCAAGAAACCTAGACTTAGCCTGGAAGCCTTCTGTGTTAAGTATGGGCTGACTGATGAACATTTCAAAAAGGTGTGCCACCGGATGCAGTTGGAGGATCATGATGGCCAGCTTATGGTCATTGATTCAAAGCACAATTATGCCCTCCTAAAGCACGGGAGGCTGATTCGGAAAAATAATTGAAATATTTTTGCAAATAATTTTGCAGATATAATTTCGGATATTATGTTTGCCTCAAGTTTAACAATAACCAATAACAACATGAATTATTTCACTCCAATGGCAGCAGCCTACAATCAAGCAACAGACACACTTATTGTTCACTTTATTGGCAATGAGAAGCAGCACTACACAAATCGTGAGGAGGCAGAGAAAGCATTAGGCTTTCCATGTGACTACTCAGCCTCTGACTATAAGAACTTCCGCAAGTCAGGCACAACTATCATCAGGACTGACCTTGGTGGTCAAATTATTAACCCTAAGTAATCATGGAGATGAATCACCCTCAAATGCCATTTAAGGAACAATGCATCCTATTTGGCAAGCTGTTCATCATCTGGATTATAGCAGCACTCGTACAAGCACTTTAATTTTTGTTCAATTTATAAACCAATAATTTATGGCTATCATAGCAAAATCTACCGGAGAAAGCGCACAAAGAGAGCTTATCCCTGCTGGCACTTATGTTGCCAGATGTTACTCAGTTGTTCACCTTGGTCATGTAACGCAGAAGTACATGGGTGAGGAGAAGATTGTTGATCTTGTCAGGTTCACATGGGAACTGCCCACTGAGCTAAGATGCTTTAACCAGGACAAAGGTGAGCAGCCCTGTGCAATCAGCAAGGAGATGACCTTCAGCCTGAATGAGAAGTCAAACCTTAGAGCCATGCTCAACACTTGGAGAGGCAAGGCACTGACTGAAGATGAGGCCAAGGCCTTTGACCTTGCCAAGCTACTTGGCGCACCTTGCATGATTAATTTGATTCATCAGCCATCTAAGGCCAATCCTGAGAAAGTCTATGAACGCATAGCAGCTGTGTTGCCAATGATGAAGGGAATGACCTGCCCTCCGCAAGTCAATCCATCAATGGAGTTCTCTGTGCTGGAGTTTGACAGGGAGAAGTTCATGAGCCTGCCTAACTTCCTCCAGGAGATGATTACCGGAAGCAAGGAGTATCTGGCAATGATGAAAGCACCTGCACCAGCTCCGGTTGCACCTGTCCGCACAGGTTATGAGGATAAGATTGGACATGTTGTGACCAATGCCACTGAGCAAATTGAAGATGATTATTCTGATTTACCTTTCTAATCATGGCAACACTTTGGCAACTAACACAAGAAGAACTCTCCTTCATCGCACTGATGGAGGAGAACGGAGGTGAGATTACTGATGAGATAGCAGAAGAGCTTGCAATCAGAAGAGACAACTTCCAGCACAAGGCTGAAGCCTATGCCAAGTTTATCCTGAAGCTAGAATCTGAGTCAGATCAAGCTGCTGCTGAGATTAAGCGCATACAGGCTCTGAAGAAGGCCAAGGAGAACACCATACTTAGGCTAAAGGAAACACTGCTGGCTGCTCTTATGGTCTTCACTGAGGAAGATGCAAAAGGCATCAGGAGATATGAAACACCACTAGCCAAGCTCAGCACTCGCAAGAGTCAGGCTGTGGAAATCCTAGATGATACAATCATACCAGATGACTTCTGGGTTATCAAGAAAGAGGTGAGCAAGTCCACAATTACTCAGGCCATCAAGGATGGTGCAGAAGTACCAGGAGCGCAGCTCAAGGATAATATCAGCCTATCCATCCGATGAGAACTAAGAAGTATAAATTCACCATCATGGTTGGCAAGAATGAAGAGCCTTATACTGGCATATTCAGTGATGAGAATGGTGTTGATGCCTATACAAGAGCAATGCAATGGTATAATAAGCACGGTAAACCTCTGAAAGCTCAAGGCAAGGTGTTAGTTTTTCGGGAATGCCTTGCAAATGGAGAGTCAGTAGGTGAAACCTTACCAGAACTATGAGGTAGTTTATTGGTTAATTATGTGAAACAGGTGAACAAAAAAGGGAGGCTTTTGGCCTCCCTCTTTTTTTAGTCCTAATTTAATTAGGCAGCTTCAAACTGAGCCTTGAATACTCCGTTCACTCCCTCGTTAGGATCACCAGCAGGGAACATAGCAGTAGGAGCAGAATAGAGGTCAAAGAAGCATTCCATCCAGATTGCATACTCTTCTGAGCATGAATCAGGAAGCACCCTTATGTCTGCCCGTACAGAAGGCAATCCAGGAATCGGCATTGTGAAACGCTCCATAGTTCCAATCTTACCATAGTTGCCTACATATTGCAGATATGGCAGGTAAAGAAGTGAACCAGGTGCAAACACGATTGCTGAATCCTGGTCAGTCATGTTGCCGGCAATGTTGCTATCGAAATAGAAGTCAGCAATACCAGTATTATCACGAACAGTGGCAAAGTTGATACCATTTGCGCCCTGACCGAAGTAACGGCTATCGTTCATCCATACACGCTGAAGCGCACCAGCACCACCTACAATGATAGGCGCACCGTTGAATCCGGTGTTCATGTAAGCCTGCTTCATTTCGAAAAGACCTTTAGCCTTTACAGAGCCATCAGAAGAATTTTCAACATTATAAGTAGGATTAGCAACCCCACCATACCAGTCACCAACTCCCCCAAGAGCAGCAACAACAAGATCATCATTGATAGCCTGGATAAGAGCATTGGCAGATAGTTGGAAATCAACAAAGATTTCACGAACTACTGACAATGCACCTTGAGCAGCACCGATTCCATTAGCCCTTTCCACAATTTGATTCGGCAAAGTGCTTCCGGTTAGTTGCGATAATTCCGCATAGGAATCGCAAAAAGTACGAAGTTGAGCCTCAGAAAGGGTAAAAGATACTCCTTTGTAGTTGTTAATCTGAACTGACTCTTCAATGTAGTTCATTTGACCATCAGCAGTACACTCTTTAACATCTGATGCAGATGAGGCGAGTTTGCGCTGCTTATAAACCACACGAACCTCCTTAGATTGACCCGTTCCATTGTCATTGGCCTGACGGATTGTTTGACCAGCTGACAGATTAGATGGAGAAGTAAGAGCAGCAAGCATACCGCCCTGAATCTGCACATTGGCAGGGTTGTTTATTAGATTGTCTGAGAGCGAGGTTAATATCGCTGGACAGACATTAGCTGTTGATAGTGACATTTTTGAAACTAAAGTTTATCTGCCAGATTCGTAATATCAGCCAAGGCTGACCGAACTGAAGCAGGAAGTGGAGTGCCTTGACTTGCCTGAGTAGGCAAAGTCGGAATTGTTTGTGTGCCTGCTGCGAACTGAACCTGGTTAGTGCCACCTTGACCTTGTTCCTTCAACAGCTTATTTTCCTGCAAAACTAATGCAGAAAGGTCAGAATAACTAAACTCTCTACCATTATGCACCAAAGGCAATGTAGGGTCTTTGGCATTAACAAGTCTTGCTGTATTGCGCTCAGCATCATAGATAAGCTGACCATCAAGTTGAGCAAGTTTCTTCTCCAGCACAGCAGAGTAAGCCGGGATTCTGGCTGCCTCTGGAATCTGATCATTCCACTGAATGCCATTAAGCTGAGTCTGCTCCCATAAGTGCTTCATCTTGCTGACAAATTTCTGCTCAATCAGATGCTTGTCTGCCTCTGCCTTACTTACCAGGTCATCATACTTAGCTTGTGCCTCTGCCATCTTTTTGAGAAACTCCTCAGACTGGTTGCTATTGGTAGCATTCTTGGCCTTCTCCTCCAGCTCCTTCATCTTTTTTAGTGCCAGTTTGATTTTATCTCCGCTGTTCTTAGTGACTCTAAGCTCCTCAACGGCATTGCCATCAAGACCGTACTCCTTTGCCATCTTAATAATCTCCTCATCATAGCCCATCATGTAGTTGCTGATGAAGTGCTTTTTAAGGTCAAGGCTAGTCTTGGCTAGCTCAAAGTCATACAGGTTAGTATTAAACTTACTGCTGACTGCCTCTGGCACTTGAATATCATTCAGCACAGATGCTGAAATCATAAGGTTAAACTCAGGATCATCACTTACCCCAGCTCTTTTTGCCTGCTGGATTAAAAACTCTTTTACATTCATAGTGGCAAATCGTTATTGTTTTGGTCAAATTCAAAAGGAGATTCAGAAGAAGAGGCAATGAGTGAATCATCTTCAATCACTTCCTTTTTCTTGCGCTTTGGCTTTTCAATCTCCTCAGTAATGATTGCAGGCTTAGCAGCTAATTCAGCTTCAAGTTCAGCCCTAACTTGTGCCTTAAGTTCTTCCTTTAGCTTACTAAGTAGCTCTGGATTACTAAGACTATTCATGTCACCTCCTGCTGAGATAGTCTTACCAACAATCACATCACCAATAGGTCTGACCTTTGCCCAGCTGTATGCTCTCTTATTAATAGGCTTCTGAAGCTCTCGGAGAGCAATCCTGGCATTAACCTGAAATTTGAAAGCATGATCTTGCGCTCCGGTTGTAGGGTTGAGTTCCCAGCGCACAACTGTTACCTGTGCATTATGCCCACCATCCCTGATGGCATCTCTGATGTACTGTAAATTATCCATTATATTGATTTAATAAGTTACCCTGTATGATGTATCTGACTTCTCTGATGCCCGGTCAGATTCGGGTCTTGGAAACAGACATGAGGCTTAAAACCATACGAAAGCATTAGGTCTTGAATCCATGCTGTCATGGCATCAAGGCCATTAGTCTGTACTTGTGTATTATCTAAAAGCAACTGTGCTGCCTTGCGATTGACAATGTAGCCATGAGTAAGCCACATGTGATTTCCTTTCCAAAGTTCAAGCCCATCAATGCACTCAACAGGCGCAATGGTCTGCTCTCCATATCCGGCATAATAGTTCCAACCTAGGTGGAGAAAGTCAAACTCTGGCAACCTGTTCCAATTTGTCACGAGTTGATTTGTTTTTTCAACATCAAATCTGGCATCATCTTCAAGGATTAAGGCATACTCATTGCCATTGTCCAGCATCCTTTGCCAGACTGCCCGATGAGAAGCACAGCAGCCTATTTCTCCCATGCTCATATTGCCTCTTTTATTGGCTTTCTTCAGGCTATTATCTACTCTGTGAGTGATGTGATTGCCATCTGATGCCTTTTGTAACTCAGGCTGATTGCCATTTCTATCAACTAGTCCAATATCATTAAAGTGGCTGAGTAGTTTTTTGCGCCTTTGAGCAGCCCTAGCTAGGCTGATATAGTAGATTTGATCAACAGGAAACTTCACAACTAATTTTTTCGGTAACTGACAAGTCCAGGGCGAAAAAGTAGGTCTCAAAGTTTCTCTCCGGAAGCCCGAAGTATTGGTTTGCGATTGCTTTCGAGTTAAAGTCTGTGCCGACATAGGTTATTCCTTTAGTCCTGTTGATAATTGATGTCAAAGCAAACTCAGCATTTTCCAGCTTGCTATTCACAATGACTTTAAAATTGACTTTTCTGAGCAGGCTGGTAGCTCTGCCTCCGGCTGGAGTAGGTTCAACCGATGCACTCTCCCTGACCAGGAACAACACAATCGGATAAGTATCATTGACAGCGCAGTAAGTTGATCCATCCAGAGTCACATAGTTGCCTGCTGATCCTTCAATAATACTCTCCACTGCCTCGCCATAGTTGAGAGCTAAACCGACATAGGTGTTGGCTATGTTTTCACATAGGTTCTTAATTGCGCTCTCTACGGTTACCTTAGTCAGCTTCATTTACTCAGAAATTCAATGGCAAGTCTATTGATGATTTGAAGTGATTGCTTTAGCTCCTCTTCGGAAAGCTCAAAGATAGGCCCAAAACTCTCTTCTAAGTAGCCTGCAATCTTAGCCTGCTCTGATGTAGTAAATGTAACACCATAAGCTGTGTTGCTTATTGGCACAGGCTTCCAGCTTGCCCACATTGCCCCGGTGAGAGTCAAGTCCATGTATGCAGTCTGAAGCCCTAACGATCTGCGGAAGTCAGCATAGCCATAAAACTCATCTGTATCACCATAGGCTTTGAGTCTGGCTTTGACTTGCTTCTTACTGGCAATCTCTCCAAACTTCTTACTTATGGGGCTTCCTTTGCCTATAACTCTGCTTGAATCATAAGGTGGAAGTTCAGAGCCATCAGATTTTCTTCCACTATCCTGCACCCTATCACTAACTGCCGGAGCAGCATAAAGAGCTGCTGCTCTCAGCACCTTGTCAGCCTTGGATGCTTCCCTGAAGTTCTTTAGCTGCTGCTTTAGGAACGCAGATGTAGAGTCATAGACAGGCATAAACTTTTTTTACAAATATTTTTGCAGATAAAAACCTTCTGCTATTATTGCAATTACAAATCTAACCAATTAAACAACATGACAAGTAGAGTAAAATTTAATGACCTATTCCCTCGATTTGGGATTAGCGTAGATGCAAAAGGCACAATTCAAGACATTCAGAAGTATGCACACATGTATGGTGGCATTATAACCATCTATGATATGCGTAAGGAGTGGAATGGATTTGATGATAGCCCATACAGACTTAGCTATCGCCTGAATCAGCCTCCGTTTGAGTTTCTTATTTATGGCATTGAACTAACTCAGGAGCAATTTGATATTCAGAAGCTCGCCTGGAATGGGTCTGACTTTATCATTGTTGAGCCTAACTGCCATCTTAGTTTAATTGACAACTCTTATCTCCTACTAAGATGATTAACAGAGGCATCAAACAAATGGTTAAGGAGGCTCTGTTGCAGAGTTTCTTCTGGCTAGTTTATATTATCCTATTTGGCCTGATAGTTTTTAAGACTTACCTATATGTCAAAGGATAGAGATATAACCATCTGCCTTACCAGCTGCGGAAGGTTTGACTTACTTGAGAAAACCATCAGCAGTCTGGTTACTTATTGGGATGGTGAGCCTCCAGCTGCATTCCTGATACATGAGGACTCAGGAGCAATTCCAACTGAATTAGGTATTGAACTTAATCGCTTTCTTAAAAGGCATTGGCAGATTGAAGCTAAGTGGACACTAAGTAACTATGCCGGACAAGTGCAAGCCATTGACACTTTATATCATCAGGTTGAAACTCCTTACATATTTCATTGTGAAGATGATTGGGAGTTCTATCAGTCAGGGTTCATTGGTGATTCTAGGGCTGTGCTTCAGCTGGACAGAACTATTTATACCGTATGGCTCAGACATCCATCTGATCGCAATGGTCATCCAGTGCTCAATGGAACAAGACTAACCTTTAACGATGTCAGGTTTCAGGAGATGGCTGTAAACTTTCGAAATAAGTGGCATGGCATGACATGGAATCCTGGTCTGCGTAGGCTTTCAGATTATAGGGCTGCTGGGCCATTTAGTGACTTCTGTAAATGGAATAATAAAAATCATCTTCAGACAGAAGAATCATTTAATGAGCATTACCGGAAGCTAGGTTTTAAAGCTGCCACTCTATGCAGAGGCTTTATCAAGCACATCGGTTATTTAAATTCAACTAAAAAACTTCAATCAAAATGAAAGCAGCACTATACTTTAGGTTTGATGATCCGGAGGACATTCAGGCTCACATGCGATGCACCAAGGCAACAGACATGGCTTTGGCATTGTATAGGCTCAGGCAGGCAATTCACAAGGCCATTGATGAGTCTGAGGATGGCAAGCATGTAGATGGTGACTATCTGGCTGACCTGGTTAATGAGGTGTTTTCAGAGTTTAGCATAAACCTTGAAGAGTTAATATCATGACACAACTTGAACAGCTTAAAGTGATTGTGCTAAAGGAAATCAAGACTAAGAAATGGATGGCTGAGCATGAGGCTAATACTCCGAAGAGCAGCTACTATTGGCAAGGTGGCCTTGCTGCTTTACAGTATATTAAACATGTAATTGACAGATTAATAAAGGAGGAAGATGGAAAATAAGATGACAGCAGTGGAGTGGCTAATTAAGCAAATAAAAAGTCCAATGTATATGTGGATTCCAACACATGAATGGATTGAAAAAGCCAAGGCAATGGAAAAGGAACAAATACAAAAGGCTTATAGTGAAGGATATAACTTTGGAAAATATGGAGAAGAATCAGACCGCAGTGGAGTGGCTATTTAAAGCCCTCTGGGAAAAGCCAAAGGATAAATTAACTTGGTATGCCATTCTGGATAATGCCATTGAAATGGAGAAGGAGCAAATCATTGAAGCCCACGATGCCGCTTACATTGCCATGAACCTTGCGTTCAGAGGGTTTGATAGGAGTGTGGAGTATTATGAGAAAACATATAATTCAAAATAAAATGAGAGCCTACAAAAAAGAACTTGAAGAAATAGCCAATGATTTGCTCATTCAAAATTCAGAGGCAAAAGGAAATGAGAATAAGCCTAATTATTCAAAAAGAGACTTCATGAATGCCACTATCATCTTCCAGACAGCATTAATGGATAAGATGTATGACAATCAGGACTTTGATGATATGTCATTGGATGAACGCATGAAAATGGCAGAAAGTTGCGGATTGGCATTAAGAAAGTTAATTCACACTTACACCGGATTAGACACTCATAATATTGAGGAGTTTCTTTAGGGTTGCGTATAATATCCTATTTCCGCAATATTGCGTGATATATGGCGCACAGAACTAAGGCAAAATCAAATTATTGCAGTAGAATTGTGTCGCAAAAGTTGTCAATATTTGCGACTGATACGATTTGATTCAATCTGAAACGCTAATGAACCCAATCGAAGAGCTGATAGACTTTATCATTGACAATGAAGGCAATATTGACCTGAATGATGTGCTGGTCAAGGCTGAGCTTATTAATATGCGCTCTAAGCCCAGGCATTGTGGTTGGTACTTTAATGGGCAGCTGGTTCAGTCATTAGATCAGCTTAAAGGCAATTCAATTTCTATGAGTAATAAACCAAAACAACTATTTTATTATCCATGAACATGCTAGACTATTGGGATGAGCCACACTATGAAAAGCCCCTGCGCAAACACATTGAGCAGATGAATAAACCTGATGCTGTAAATCATCCAGAGCATTACGGAGGCTCTGATAGCACCTATGAGGCCATCAAGGTCATTGATGCATGGAAGCTAGGCTTTTGTCTTGGCAATGTGGTCAAGTACATCAGCAGAGCAGGCAAGAAAGGGAGCAAACTGGAGGACTTAAAAAAGGCTCAGTGGTATCTCAACCATGAGATTGAGAGACTAGAGAACTTTACCCTCTAAGACCTCATAAACCCCTCGAATCTGAGGGGTTAAGGCCTAACAAACCCCTGCTGAATCAGCCCGGCATTATCGCAATTAAAGCACAGACCTTCCCCTCTCAGGTTTAATTGTCTTGCCCAGATTGCGAGGCTCTGATTGTAACCATCGAGAAAGGTAGCCATTGCTCGCTCAGTAAACTCACGATTGCCTTGAGCAAAGTAGTTAGCCCTCGGTGAAGCTACCTTTTGCCAAAGTATCTGATAGCAGAGCAGATTAGCCCAGGCATCCAGAAGAAACTCCTTCTGCTGGCAGATGAATGAATCAAGGCTGCACAATAATTGAGCATCAATGTAGATTCCTGACTGACTGTTATCCTGAGTCCATGAATCGCCAAAGCCATAGCCTAATGGAGCAGTAACCGGGAAGATGCTCCAGCCATTTCTCCACAGGTAAGTAAATCTGGTTGCACATTCTAAGTCCATCTGATTCCAGCCCCAATCAATGAAGAAGCCTGTGGTGGTTGGCAGGTTGGTGCAATCCATAGCCACCATGATGTTAATCTTGTCGAAGTCTGAGTAGAACTCATTATTGACCGGCAGATAGTTCATGCCCTCAACAAGGTCAGCAGTTCCCTGGTCTAGTATCTTGCCATCCTGAGTCTGGAAAATATACCAAGGCACAGCAGTAATAGCAGGCCCGGCATTGTAAACATAAATCTGCTTGACTCTTAGTGCTAAATACTTGCTGCCCTGCACACTTACAAATGCTCCCTTCAGAATTGCCTCTGCTGGTACAGTCTGAATCTGCTGCCATTGCTGCACAAAGTTCTTGCTTGTCTGGAACAGCACCTGATCTAGCTGAGCCTCTGCTGAAGTGAATAAGGCAGATTGAATGTCTCTCTTGATTCTGACATAGCTGACAGCCTGTGCTGAGTTCCACATGCCTACATAAGACACTTGCTCAGGTGTTGCAATCTTATCCAGCAGCTCCGAACTCATGCCCGGATAATCATTTATGTATAGTCCAGACAGAGGGGCTTCAGCTGTGCAACCCTTTAGTCCAATGTAATCTTCTAGGCAATTCATATCACAAAGTTAAACATTATCAGAACTTCCAATGTTCGGAGCTGTAATCCTGAATATCTTATTGGTCAATGCTACCCATGCACCCAGCACCTGACCTAGAATGAGCATTAGAACTGAGTCTCCGGTTTGGATTTTTTCCATCTTATAAAGCCATCCCACTCCTATCAGTAAACCTACCAGCACAACTGTTGCACTGGTATAGGCATACACTTGCATGCGCTTACTGAATAGGGCAGGAGTCACATGCCTGGAATAAGGCTCTTGAGCAGACCTCCCACGAACTTGCCTCTTC
>Ga0315904_10007089_pt1 | contig 15126 bp, 12 predicted proteins | sample LakEriMetagenome_6_FD_203529 | JGI IMG/M metagenome (GOLD analysis project Ga0315904, IMG submission 203529) | Freshwater fungal communities from buoy surface, Lake Erie, Ohio, United States - Buoy 12 MA120 | ecosystem: Environmental > Aquatic > Freshwater > Lake | place: USA: Lake Erie, Ohio... | reverse complement strand
TTAAACCGCTGAGACTTTAAACCACCTCGCCTTAAACCATTAGAGAGCGATCAGTCGGTTCGATAGGTGAAGGCAGTTGGCTCTCGCCTTCCAAATAAGTATCGACACCTGCTGCTGCGCTTCGCCCTTCAGCGATTGCCCAAACAATTAGAGATTGGCCACGACCGGCATCTCCAGCAACGAAAATTCCTTCTTCGCTGGTCTGGAAGTTGGCATCGCGTTTAATGTTTCCGCGCTCATCTAATTCAACGTTGAGCTGAGTTAGTAGCGCTGACTTTTCTGGACCAGTAAAACCCATTGCTAGGAATACAAAATCAGCTGGGATTTCTTTCTCTGTTCCTGGAACTGGCTCAAACTTTCCATTTTCAAACTTTGTTTCTACTAATTTGATCGCCTTAACGTTGCCGTTTCCATCACCGATAAATTCTTCAGTGCTAACTGCAAAGAGTCGGTTATCCAACTCTTCATGAGCAGAAGAAACGCGGTAGATCATTGGGTAAGTTGGCCAAGGTTGTGATGATGGGCGTTCTTCAGTTGGGCGAGGCATGATCTCAAGTTGAGTAACGCTTGCAGCACCTTGGCGAATTGAAGTACCCAAGCAATCTGCGCCCGTATCTCCCCCACCAAGAATTACTACATGCTTTCCTGCAACGTTGATATCTGGGTTAACGACTTCGCCAAGTGCTTGCTTATTGCCCCAAGGTAAGAACTCCATCGCCTGATAGATGCCCTTATTTTCACGACCTTTAATTGGAAGATCGCGCCATTGCGTTGCACCAACGGCAAGAACTATTGCATCGTATTTCTTACGCAGATCACTTCCAGTTAGTTCAACTCCAACGTTAACTCCAGGACGGAAACGAGTTCCTTCCTTCTCCATCTGAGTTAAACGGCGATCCAGAATGTTCTTCTCCATCTTAAATTCAGGAATTCCGTAGCGAAGAAGTCCACCGATCTTATCGGCGCGTTCATAAACGGCAACGGTATGTCCGGCACGAGTTAGTTGTTGAGCAGCAGCTAGGCCTGCAGGGCCAGAACCTATTACTGCAACTGTCTTTCCAGTCAATCTCTCTGGGGCAAGCGGTTTTACATTTCCGGCACCAAAAGCTTCTTCAATTGTGCGCAGTTCTACCTGCTTGATTGTTACCGCATCCGCGTTAATTCCAACGACGCACGCAGTCTCGCAAGGTGCTGGGCAGAGGCGACCTGTGAATTCTGGGAAGTTATTTGTTGCGTGAAGGCGATCGATAGCTTCTTCTTTATCTCCGCGCCAGATCAAGTCATTCCATTCGGGAATTAAATTTCCGAGTGGACAACCTTGATGACAGAAAGGAATGCCGCAATCCATGCAACGACCTGCCTGCTTCTGCAAGTGCTCCATGCTCTGTGGTTCGTAAACCTCATGCCAATCTTTGATACGTACATCAACTGGACGGCGCTTTGGAGTCTCGCGCGGCGTAGTTAGAAATCCCTTTGGATCAGCCATTTGCTGCAACCTCCATTACATATTGATCAACCGGTAATCCATCTTTTGTAGCGCGTTCCATGGCCGCTAAGACGCGCGCGTAGTCGCGTGGCATTACCAACGAGATGCGATTTAGCGCAGCGTTCCAATCTGCCAGTAACGCAGATGCAACTTCAGAGCCGGTTTCTGTGAAGAAGTCAGAGACCAGAGCCTTTAGTGACTCCTTCTGATCTTCTGGAACCGCCAAGATGTCGACGAGTTCGCCGTTAACTTGTGCAGGATTTAGATCCAAAACAAATGCGCGGCCGCCAGACATGCCTGCTGCGAAGTTACGACCGGTGCGACCCAGTACAACAACAGTGCCACCAGTCATGTATTCGCAACCGTGATCACCAATTCCTTCGACGACTGCAGTTGCGCCTGAGTTGCGAACACAGAATCTTTCGCCGACCAAGCCGCGAATATAGATCTGGCCTGATGTAGATCCATATCCGATCACGTTTCCGGCGATTACATTTTCATGAGATGCAAAAGTGGCTCTCTCATCTGGGCGAACGATTACGCGACCGCCAGAAATACCTTTACCTACGTAGTCATTGCTATCGCCATACATACGAATAACAACTCCTTGTGGCAAGAATGCTCCAAGTGATTGTCCTGCAGAGCCATGCAGAGTTACATCAATCGTGCCGATTGGAAGTCCTTCAGCGCCGTAACGTCTTGTGACTTCTGCACCCAACATCGTGCCAACTGTTCGGTTCACATTTCGCACCGGCAGGTCGATGCGAACACTTTCACCCTTATCAAGTGCCGGGGCGGAGAGTTCAATCAACTTATTGTCGAGCGCTGCAGCTAATCCATGATCTTGCACTGTTGTGCGGTGCAGAGGTGAATCCACATCTGGACGTACTAGTAGCGGTGCTAGATCAAGACCGCTGGCTTTCCAGTGATTTACCGCATCGCGAGTATCGAGATATTCAACGTGACCGATCGCTTCTTGCATTGTGCGGAAACCAAGGCTGGCCAAAATTTCACGTACTTCTTCGGCGATGTACTCGAAGAAAGTTTCGACAAACTCTGGCTTACCCGTAAATTTCTTACGCAGCTCTGGATTTTGTGTTGCCACACCAACTGGACAGGTATCCAAGTGACAGACGCGCATCATTACGCAACCAGAGACGACTAGCGGCGCGGTAGCAAAACCATATTCTTCAGCACCAAGTAAGGCAGCAATAACAACATCGCGACCTGTCTTTAGTTGACCATCTGCTTGTACAACGATGCGATCGCGCAGACCATTTAGGAGAAGCGTCTGCTGCGTTTCGGCAAGACCTAACTCCCAAGGAGCGCCAGCATGTTTCAGAGAAGTAAGTGGTGATGCGCCAGTTCCGCCATCGTGACCGGAGATCAGAACAACATCTGCATGCGCTTTGCTCACTCCTGCAGCAACGGTGCCGACACCGACTTCAGCAACGAGTTTTACATGGATACGCGCATTCTTATTGGCATTCTTCAAATCGTGGATCAGTTGTGCCAGATCTTCGATTGAGTAAATATCGTGGTGAGGTGGTGGTGAAATCAAGCCAACACCCGGAGTTGAATAGCGCACCTTTGCAATCCATGGATAAACCTTGTTACCAGGCAACTGTCCGCCTTCACCGGGCTTTGCACCTTGCGCAATTTTGATTTGAATATCATCGGCGTTAACAAGGTAGTTACTTGTTACTCCGAAACGTCCGCTAGCAACCTGCTTAATCGCACTGCGCTTGGAATCGCCATTCTCCATCGGGGTAAAGCGCGATGGATCTTCTCCGCCTTCACCAGTATTTGATTTGGCGCCGAGACGGTTCATGGCGATCGCTAAAGTTTCATGAACTTCTTGTGAGACCGAACCCCATGACATTGCACCTGTTGAGAAGCGCTTGACGATCTCAGAAATTGGTTCAACTTCATCGATAGAAATTGCTGGACGAACACCCTCATTAAATGCAAAGAGTCCGCGCAGAGTCATTAGCTCTTTACTCTGGCCATCGACCTTGCTGGTGTAACGCTTGAAGATGTCGTAGCGCTTTGAACGAGTTGAGTGCTGCAACGCAAAGACAGTCTCTGGATTAAATAGATGTGGTTCGCCATCACGACGCCATTGGTATTCGCCACCGATTGGCAGGCGCTTTGAACCTGGGATCGCTCCCCCAGGTGGATATGCAATGTGGTGGCGCGCCAAAGTTTCTTCAGCGATTGTGTCGAGGCTGATTCCACCAAGACGTGAAGTAGTACCAACAAAGTATTCATCGACAACTTCTTGCGAAAGTCCGATCGCTTCGAATACCTGTGCTCCGGTGTAAGAGGCGATCGTCGAAATACCCATCTTCGACATAACCTTGAGAACACCTTTTCCTAAACTCTTAATAATGTTGCGAACAGCCTTTTCAGGAGTAATGCCTGTGATCACACCTTGTAGAACTAAATCTTCGGCAGATTCCATCGCAAGATATGGGTTTACCGCCGCTGCGCCGTAACCGATAAGGAGTGCTACGTGGTGAACTTCGCGAACATCGCCGGCTTCAACAACTAATCCGACCTTGGTGCGAGTCTTTTCGCGAATCAAATGGTGGTGAACTGCCGCAGTTAAGAGAAGTGAAGGAATAGGTGCATCCTCGGCATCGCCATCGCGATCGGATAGAACAATGATGCGCGCACCTGCAGAAATTGCATCAGATACTTCGCGCTTAATCTCTTCTAGACGAGTGTGCAAAGTATTTCCATCGCCAGATACTGGGAAGAGTCCGCGAACAACGTATGCAGATAAACCTGGATGGTCGCCGTCTGCATTTACGTGAATGATCTTTGCAAGTTCGTCGTTATCGATAACTGGGAAGGCAAGTGAGATCTGACGGCAAGAAAATGGACCTGGATCAAGCAGGTTGTGCTCTGGCCCGATCGATCCGCCCAAACTTGTTACGAGTTCTTCGCGAATTGCATCCAGCGGAGGATTTGTTACTTGTGCAAAGAGTTGTGAGAAGTAATCAAAGAGTAGGCGCGGTTTTTCAGAGAGCGCTGCGATCGGAGTATCCGTGCCCATTGAACCGAGCGCTTCCATTCCGTTCTTAGCCATTGGCGTAACCAAGATGCGGAGTTCCTCTTCGGTGTAACCGAAGGCGCGTTGGCGACGAACCACAGATGAATGTGGATAAATAATATGTTCGCGAGATGGCAGATCAGATAACTTCATCATTCCAGCATGTAGCCATTCACCATATGGAGCAGCATCTGCCAACGAATCTTTAATTTCGTCATCTTCAATAATGCGCCCAGCTTCGATATCAACTAAGAACATCTTGCCTGGTTGCAAACGACCTTTACGAACTATCTTTTCGGCAGGGAAATCGAGAACGCCAACTTCAGATGCCAGAACAACTAAACCATCATCAGTAACCCAGAAGCGTGAAGGACGTAGCCCGTTTCGATCTAGAACTGCACCAACTTGATGTCCATCTGTGAAAGTTACACATGCTGGACCATCCCATGGCTCAATAAGAGATGCATGGAAGGCGTAGAAATCGCGGCGCTTCTGCGACATCGTTGTGTGATTCTCCCAAGCTTCAGGAATCATCATCAAAACAGAATGTGGAAGCGAGCGTCCACCAAGATAGAGAAGTTCTAGAACTTCATCAAAGGAAGCTGAGTCACTTCCGGACATTTCCACGATAGGAAAGAGACGGCTGAGGTCTCCAGGAATCAACTCGCTAGCAAGAAGTGATTCGCGGGCGCGCATCCAGTTGCGGTTTCCCTTAACGGTATTAATTTCACCGTTGTGAGCAATAAATCGATATGGGTGGGCAAGTGGCCACGAAGGAAATGTATTTGTAGAAAAGCGTGAGTGAACAAGTGCAAGCGGAGAGACAACGCGAACATCGCTTAGATCCGGAAAGAACTCTTCGAGCTGTCCTGTTGTGAGCATTCCTTTATAAACGATTGTTTGGGATGAAAGTGATGGGAAGTAAAGATCAAGTGAATGTTCTGCGCGTTTTCTTAGGCAGAAGGCGAGACGATCTAGCGCAATACCTGATTCGTCTTTATTGCCGGCAAGAAAGACTTGTTCAAACTTTGGCATAACTGAAACTGCAGTTTTACCAAGAGATTTCGCATTTATTGGAAGATCGCGCCAACCGAGAACGGTTAGACCTTCTTCGGATGCGATCTTCGCAATTTCTGTACGAACTTCGGCGCCTTGTGCAACAAATGCAATACCTGTTGCGTAGTGGCCTTCAGCGGGAAGTTTAAAATCTGTAACTACGCGATAGAAAGCATCTGGAACGCGAATCAAAATTCCTGCGCCATCACCGCTATCTGGTTCAGCACCTGATGCGCCGCGGTGTTCTAAGTTTCGAAGAGCGGTAAGCGCTTTTTCAACAATCTCGTGCGTAGCGACTTTATTTAGAGTAGCAACCATTGCAACGCCGCATGCATCATGCTCGTTAGCGGGATCGTAGAGACCCTGTTGTGCTGGGTAATTAGATGGAAGAACCATCAGTTACACGCTCCTGTTGCTCACACTTAATTGTTGAAAGAGTGGGACAACTTTGGCCCGAATGAGCCACCGCAAGCGGTGGTCGATGCAAAAGGGTAGCAACTGTTGGCGGTATTCGGCACTCCCGAATTAGCCTGCGTGCGAGTGAGTTTAGATACCGCTCAAATGGAGCGCCTGGCCGATTCCAGCGGTAATTGCCATGCCGATACACCCGCCCGCAATCACGCGAAGAGTCGGGGCGAGGATCTTTGAGCCTGCCGTCTTTGCGCTGAGGATTCCGGTAAGAGTTAAACCAATAATGGTGAAAGCGACAATCGTCGCTGCCGCCTTTCCTGGAGTTGGAGCAAAGGCGCCAACGAATGGGATCAACCCTCCGGCGGTAAATGCGGCAGCCGAAGCCATCGCTGCTTGGACTGGTCTGGCTTTAGTGTGAGGGAATTGTCCAAGCTCATCTCGCAGATGAGCTTCCAAAGGATCGCGATCATGCATCGCTTTTGCAACTTGCATAGCGAGTTCTGGAGTTAATCCGCGATCAATATAAATATGTTGCAGTTCGATAAGTTCTGACTCAGGATCAATTGCTAGATGCTGTATCTCCAAGACGCGATCAGATTCTTCAATATCATTTTGGGAACGAACCGAAACATATTCGCCTACGGCCATCGACATCGCACCCGCAGCAATTCCGGCGGCACCTGCAGTAATCAAGAAAGTTTGCGCATCCGCTCCGCCAGCTTTGGCTGCGGATACACCAATCATTAGCGAAGCAGTGGAAACCAAGCCATCATTTGCACCAAGAACTGCCGCACGTAACCAACCCGCGCGATGAGTTCGGTGATGGAGATTTCTACGGTAAACATCGTCAAGTGCCATATTTAAAGCCTATCGGATCGATGCTAAATATTCGTGCAGGTTAATCGCGAAGGCTTAAGCCTTATCGCGGGCGCGTAGTCGAAGGAAAACTAGAGCAGAAACCATTACTAGCCCCATACTCACCCATTGATTTATCCGTAGCCCAGCAAAGTTATGGGCTGGATCAATACGGATAGATTCAATAAAGAAACGGCCTAGCGAATAGCTAAAAACATACGCCGCGAAGGTACAACCAGCAGACCAGTGTTTCGATGCGCCCATCAGCACGAAGGCGATCAACGTGCACCAGATCGCTTCATAGAGAAATGTTGGGTGGAATGTTTCAACGAGGCCATATCCACTTGGTCGATATTTATATGGGATTGATAATCCCCACCAAGTATCTAGTGGGCGTCCAAAGAGTTCTGCATTAAACCAATTTCCAAATCGACCAATCGCTTGCGCAAGCAGAATTCCGGGCGCAATTGCATCAAGAAAGACTCCAAAACTCGGCAAATTCATTGAGCGCGCGAGTTTTCTATATGAGTACAAAGCTCCCAGCGCACCGAGTGAAATCGCTCCCCAAATCCCAAGGCCGCCCTGCCAAATTTTAAATATCGCAAGGAGATCGCCACCTTCACCGAAGAATTCTTCTGGTGTTGTAATTACGTGATAAAGCCTTCCGCCAATAATTCCGGATGGCACTGCAATGACTGCGACTTCAGAGACAACTGCTTTCAGCGACTCGTCGTGCGCAGCAAGTCGCTTGTTGCCAAGCCAAATTGCAATTGCAATTCCAGTGATGATGCAGAGCGCATAGAAATGCACTGTGAATGGCCCGATAGATACTTCCGAAATAGATGGAGTAGGTATCGAGCGATTCATAAGGAATCTAGTTAGGCTTTTTCAACTGCAAGCATAAAGTCAGCAAGGCTTCCATATGAAGTGTTGCGATCTATTTCCTTACCGTTGATCAAAACCGTTGGAGTTGAGTTGATATTTCTCTTCGATCCTTCTTCTGCAACATTCTTTACCCAACCCATGTAATCCTGGCCTTGTACGCACTTGTCGTAATCGCTGCTGGAAATTCCTAGACCAATGCCGAGAGTTGCAAAATACTGAGATGTCCAAGCGCCCGTATTTTCGGCAGGCTGATTAGCGTAGAGAGTTTTATGGAATTCTAAGAATTTGCCTTGATCGGCAGAACATGCAGATGCATTTGCTGCAAGCTGTGATTCGCCGCCAAGGAAGGAGAGCATATGGAATGCAACTTTCGCTTTCTTGGTAGTAATTAACTCTTCAATGTATGGCCCATTTATTGCTTCAAATCGTGCACAGGCAGGACATTGGAAATCTTCGTAAATCTCAATAAATGGAACCCCGGTTAACTCTTTATTGAAAACTATTCCGTAACCATCTTCTACAGAAGCGCTGGCAGGAATTGCAGCAGAGGAATCGCCTTGCTTAGAGAGTACAGTCGGCACCAACATGATTAGCGCTACGCCAACGACAACTGCAACTACCAAGTTGCGTGTGAAGTTATCTTTTCCACCATTAGACTTCTTAGCTTGTGCCATCTTTATTCCATATCTCCTACGTTGGTTTGTTTAGACGCCTTATCGACTGAAAATTTGCTGACTGGATATCGGATCAAGAATAGAGCCATCGCCACCAGCCCAGCATCTCTGAGAATCTCCTGAAGGTAGCGTGTCTCACCGGGAGCGACTGAGCCTCCCCCACCAAAACAACCACAATCAATATTTAAGCCGCGCGCCCAAGCCTGCGCAATTGCGATTATGAAAATAAACATGGTGAAACCGCCCAAGGCTGCTACCACGCGCGTTGCCGCACCAAGGATAAGTAAGAGTCCAATTACAACTTCAAAGAAAGGAAGAACTAATCCGAGAAAATTTGCCAACGGAATTGGCAGTAACTCATAGGCGCGAACCGCCATCTGCGATTTATCAAGTGTTCCAACTTTTAAATATCCCGCAACTAGCAAGACGCCGCCAAGAACTAACCTCGATAAGAGTCCGATCCATGGCTGCAGCTTTTCAAATTTACTCATCTTCCTTCACGGACACCTTTCGCTAGTTCGGTGGCGAGTTCCTTAACTGCAGCCAATCCGGCTAATTCATTTGGCGCATCTTGTAAGGCTTTGATAAATGCTGAACCAACAATAACTCCATCCGCATAAGCAGCAACGCCCTTGGCTTGTTCGCGGGTAGAAACACCTAAACCGACAGCCACTGGTAGGCCAGTTGTAGTGCGAATGCGCGCGACTAAATCTGCAGCACTTGATGAAACCGAATTACGTGCTCCAGTTACGCCCATCAAACTTGCAGCATAAACAAATCCACCACACGCTGCAGTTACCTTGGGCATGCGAGCATCAGATGTACTTGGCGCGATTACATATATTGGATTAATTGAATTTTCCTTAGTTGCACCTAGCCAGGCAACGGACTCTTCAATAGTTAAATCGGGAGTGATCACACCTGAACCACCATTTGCGGCGATTGCTTCGGCAAACTCTTCAACGCCATAACGCTCAATCGGGTTCCAGTAAGTCATAACTACTGCTGCTACCCCTCCGTCGGTTGCAACTTTTAGCGCTGACATAACCTCAGCAGCGTCAGTACCGTTTTCTAGAGCAGTTACCGCTGCTGCCTGAATAGTTGGGCCATCCATTACTGGATCGCTATATGGGAAACCGATTTCGATCGCATCAACCCCAGCTTCGATAAAAGTTTCTATAACTTTTGCGCAACCTGCTTGCGATGGAAAACCTGCGGGAATGTAGGCAATTAGCGCCGCACGATTTTCAGCGCGAACCTTCACAAATAATTGATCTAAAGCAGTCATTAATCTAGTGGAATTCCAAAGTATTGCGCTGCGGTCTGTACATCTTTATCGCCGCGACCAGAAAGGTTGATAACGATAATCGCATCTTTACCTAGTTCATTTCCAACCTGGAGTGCACCTGCTAAAGCATGTGCGGTTTCGATCGCAGGAATGATTCCTTCTGTCTTTGAGAGAAGCGCAAAGGCATGCATCGCTTGTTCATCTGTAATGGCGCGATACTCAGTGCGGCCGATGTCATGCAAGTACGCATGCTCAGGACCGACGCCAGGGTAATCAAGACCAGCAGAAATCGAATGTGACTCGATAGTTTGACCATTAGCATCTTGCAAAACGTAAGAACGAGTTCCGTGCAGAACTCCTGGAGTTCCGCCAGTAATTGTTGCTGCATGGCGGCCGGTTTCCACGCCATCTCCACCTGCTTCTAGCCCAATTAAACGTACTGAAGGATCAGAGATAAAGCGATGGAAAATTCCAATGGCATTTGATCCACCACCAACGCAGGCGAGTACCGCATCAGGCAGGCGACCAGTAAGCGCTAAGACTTGTTCGCGAGTCTCTTCGCCGATGATCTTATGAAAATCTCTAACCATGGTTGGGAAAGGGTGCGGACCTGCAACTGTTCCCAGCATGTAGTGAGTAGTTTCAACGTTAGTTACCCAATCGCGCATCGCTTCATTGATGGCATCTTTTAAAGTGCGTGAACCAGTAGTAACTGGAATAACTTCGGCGCCAAGTAACTTCATGCGCGCCACATTTAAGGCTTGGCGTTTTGTATCTTCTTCGCCCATGTAAACAACGCATTCCAGTCCCATCAACGCGGCCGCTGTCGCTGATGCAACACCGTGCTGACCTGCGCCAGTTTCAGCGATGATACGTTTCTTACCCATGCGCTTTGTCAGTAACGTTTGTCCTAGAACGTTATTGATCTTATGGCTGCCAGTGTGGTTTAAATCTTCACGCTTCAAAATTATGCGCGCGCCACCTGCATGTTCGGCAAAACGTTTTGCTTCAGTGAGGATGCTAGGACGACCTGTGTACGTGCGATGAAGTTCTGCGAGCTCTGCAACAAATGAAGGATCTTCTTGCGCAGTGCGATGCGCTGCTTCTAGCTCTTCGAGAGCGCCGATCAGCGCTTCAGGTACAAAGCGACCGCCATAAGGGCCGAAATGTCCCAATATGGATCCAATATCTTCCTGCGGCGTAGTCGACATGGGATTAAGCCTACCCTCGACCTAATAAGGTCTGCATCGCCAAATCCGGATCCCCCGATGTAACCAGGGCTTCGCCTACCAAAATCGCCTTTGCGCCTGAGTTCTGCGCAAACTCAACATCGCCGCGCTTTGATATTCCAGATTCTGCTACACGGATTAACTCGGCAGGAATTCTCGGAATCAAATCAGAGAATGCTGTGGGATCTACTTCTAAGGTCTTTAGATTTCGGGAATTCACTCCGACTATTCGAGGAGAGATTTCTAGCGCTCTCTCTAACTCATCTGCTGTGTGAACTTCAATAAGAGATGCCATCTGCAATTCAGTTGCGATATCAAAAAAGTCTTTAAGTTGGCTCTTAGATAGGGCGGCAACGATTAACAGAACTAAATCAGCGCCATGAGCACGTGCTTCGAAGAATTGATACTCATCAACCATAAAATCTTTCCGCAAAACTGGAATATCAACGCGAGCACGTACTGCATCTAAATCAGCGAGCGATCCTTTAAAGCGGCGCTCCTCTGTTAAAACGCTAATCACACTCGCACCTGCGCTTTGATAGCGCTCAGCCAACGCTGCGGGATCAGCGATGGCAGATAGCTCACCTTTGCTAGGCGAAGATCGTTTTACCTCCGCAATAACTTTCATCTCATCCCCCGTTAAGGCAAGGTGAGGATCGCGAACCGGAGCAGCTTGTGTCATCTCTTCATGAATTTGGTTGAGCGATTTGCGACGCTTTGCTAAATCTTCACGCACGCCCTCAATGATTGAATCTAGAACAGTCATGGCTTCTCAGTCTCGCCTTTAACTTCGCTGGGATCTATTCCGTGATCGAGCGCGCTCCAGGAATTCATTGGTGGCGTACTCCGTGATTGGCGTTCGTAACGCTTGGAAATTCGAAAACGTTTAGAGATATAGATCGTGAGCGCTGCAACAATTAAAATTGAGATGGCAATTTGAACAAACTCAGACACTGGATGACCTCATCTTATTTGCAGCGCTAATGGCGCCTAAAACAGCGGCCGCTTTATTTGCACATTCTTGATCTTCAGATGAAGGATCCGAATCCGCTACAACTCCGGCGCCTGCCTGAACGTAGGCCATCTTGTTGTAAATCAGCGCGGTACGAATTGCGATACAAGTATCAATATTGCCAGTGAAATCAATATATCCAATTGCGCCACCATAGAGCCCGCGTCGAGTTGGTTCGAGTTCTTCAATAATCTCCATCGCTCTTGGCTTTGGAGCGCCAGATAAAGTTCCAGCAGGAAAGACAGCAAAGAGCGCGTCAACTGGCGTAGAGGTTGCTGCCAGTTCACCGATAACTGTTGAAACGATATGCATCACATGTGAATAGCGTTCGATATGCATGAAGTCGATAACTTCAACAGTGCCTGGCTTTGAGATGCGCCCTAAATCATTTCTACCTAGATCAACCAACATCAAATGTTCGGCGCGCTCTTTCGGATCTGCCAATAACTCTTCCCCTAAACGATGATCTTCCTCAGCAGAAGATGAACGTTTTCTAGTTCCAGCGATTGGATGAACCATTACTTCTTTACCGGTTACCTTAACCAAAGCTTCTGGGCTTGATCCAACTACTTCAATCCCATCTGTAAAGCGGAAGAGATACATATAAGGGCTCGGGTTATGAAGACGTAGCGCACGGTAAACATCTAAAGCATCAGCGCTACATTCCATAGCAAAGCGCTGCGATAGGACTATTTGAAAAGCCTCACCCGCAACAATCTCTTCCTTGGCCTGTAGCACCTTAGTTTTGAATTCATCGCTAGAGATGTTTTGCGTAAATTGCGGAGTCTGACGATCTGGAATTTGATCAATGTAACCAGGCAGCGAACTTTGCAGATCAGATTGCATACGATCTAAACGAAGTTGAGCGTCGTGAAATGCTTCATCAATTCGCTCATTGCTACCATCCCAGTTGATGGCATTTGCGATCAAGGTAATCGTTCCCTCAGCGTGATCCATTACTGCGAGATCACTAGTTAACATAAAGGCAATTTCTGGAAGTGGAATATCTTTAACGCTTTGGCTCGGCAATTTCTCTAAGCGGCGAACTGCGTCATAACCCATGTATCCAACTAGCCCACCAGTAAGCGGTGGGAGTCCGGCAATTTTTGGAGATTTCAGATGCGCTGCAGATAAGCGAAGCGCTTCAAGTGGATCTATTCCGACAGGTGCACCAGCAGGTGTTGTGCCAACCCAAATTGAACTGCCATCTTTCTCACTTAAAGTCGCTTGCGAATGAGCACCGATAAATGAATATCGTGACCAGGCTCCCCCGTGTTCGGCAGACTCCAAGAGAAAAGTTGATGCTTCGTTCTTTGCAATCTTGCGATAAACACCTAGTGGTGTTTCACCGTCAGCAAGGAGCTTGCGATAGACGGGAATAACGTTGTAGCTCTTCGCGTATTCGCGAAATTCAGATAGTTGCATTATCGCTCCGCGCTTATTTCAAGCGGATTGTGGAAACAAGTCTTTTCTCCAGTGTGGCAAGCCGCACCAACTTGGTTAACTTTCAGTAGCAAAGCATCGCCATCACAATCTAGAGAAATTGAAACTACCTCTTGGGTATGGCCAGATGTTGCACCCTTGACCCAGAGTTCGCTGCGGCTGCGGCTCCAGTAAGTTGCCTTGCCAGTTGCCAGAGTTAGGGCTAGAGATTCGCGGTTCATATAGGCCAGCATTAATACTTCGCCAGTTTGTGAATCTTGGGCGATCGCGGGAATTAGATCGATACCTTCTTTTAAGCGCGCTGCAATATCTGATGGGATCGCAGCGCTCATGTGCTTATTCTGCCTTACGCAGTTGCGTTGTTGCGAATGGAATAACCCTGCGCGCTTAGATAGCGCTTTACATCACCAATTCGGTGTACTCCGAAGTGAAAGACGCTCGCCGCAAGTAGCGCATCTGCGCCAGCATCAAGGGCAGCGGCAAAATCTTCTAGCGCGCCTGCGCCACCGCTGGCGATTAATGGAACTTGAGAGATCGCGCGAACCGCGGTAATCATTCCGATGTCATAGCCCGCGCGAGTTCCGTCGGCGTCCATTGAGTTGAGGAGAATCTCTCCCGCTCCGAGTGCGCAAGCTTTTTCAACCCATGCCAACGCATCAAGCCCGGCGCTCTGTCGACCACCATGCGTTGTAACTTCAAATCCTGATTCGGTTCTCGCGCGGCGCGCATCAATAGAGATGGTTAAAACTTGAGAACCGAAGCGATCGGCGATTTCTGCAATTAACTCGGGGCGCGCAATGGCAGATGTATTGATTGAAACTTTATCTGCACCGGCGCGCAGTAAACGGTCCACATCATCTACTGTGCGAATGCCACCACCAACTGTTAATGGGATAAAGACTTGTTCTGCCGTCTTGCGCACTACATCTAAAGTTGTTTCGCGGTTGCTGCTGCTGGCAGAAATATCTAAAAACGTTAACTCGTCGGCGCCTTCTAGGTTGTAAAGAGAAGCCATCTCAACTGGATCACCTGCGTCAACCAAATCGGTGAAGTTGACTCCCTTTACAACTCGGCCATCAGTCACATCAAGGCAGGGAATGATCCGAATAGATAACGCCATTTACTTCGCGCCCTTAGTGATAGCCAAAGCTTCTTCAAGGGTGAACGCACCTGCATAAAGAGCCTTACCAACTATTGCGCCTTCAACGCCAATTGCATGAAGTGATGAAAGTGCAGTGATGTCAGCAAGAGATGAGATTCCACCGCTGGCAACAACCGGCTTCTTAGTCGCCGCACATACCTCTTTGAGTAGTTCTAGGTTTGGTCCTTGCAGCGTTCCATCTTTTGTAACATCGGTGACAACGTAACGAGAGCAACCATCGCGCTCCAGGCGTTCGATTGTTTCAAAGAGATCGCCGCCTTCTTTAGTCCAACCGCGTGCTGCTAAGACATGGCCACGGACATCTAAACCGACTGCGATGCGATCTCCGTGTTCGGCAATCACTCGCGCTGTCCATTCGGGGTTTTCCAGAGCTGCAGTGCCAAGGTTTACACGAGTACATCCAGTGGCCAACGCACGCTTTAAAGATTCGTCATCACGAATGCCACCAGAGAGTTCAACTTTTATATCCAGGCGGCCCACAACTTCTGCAAGTAAAGATGTATTTTCGCCGCGACCAAATGCTGCATCTAGATCAACTAGGTGAAGCCATTCAGCGCCGGCTGCTTG
>Ga0315904_10007087_pt1 | contig 15133 bp, 14 predicted proteins | sample LakEriMetagenome_6_FD_203529 | JGI IMG/M metagenome (GOLD analysis project Ga0315904, IMG submission 203529) | Freshwater fungal communities from buoy surface, Lake Erie, Ohio, United States - Buoy 12 MA120 | ecosystem: Environmental > Aquatic > Freshwater > Lake | place: USA: Lake Erie, Ohio... | reverse complement strand
CCGCCAGCAAACCGGGCCAGCCCCGCAGCGTTCTGGTCCGCGCGGCCATGCTCGCCCTTCCGGCCCCGGCGAAGTCACTGCGGCCAAAGGCCAGCTTCCCTGCCAGAAAGAGCAGGACGCTGATCACGAGCATAACGGCCACGAGCGCATACGGAAGCGGATTCCCCCCCATGTCCTTGGCCCCATCGAAGATCTGCACGGAAGTAACCCGGCTGTAGTCGAAAATCAGCGGCACCCCCAACTCGGTGAAGCCCCAGATGAAGACAATGCTCGCCCCCGCAAAGATCCCCGGCATGGCCAGCGGCAGCGTCACCCGGAAGAAACGCCGCAGCGGAGGACAGCCAAGGTTTTCCGCTGCCTCGTCCATGGCCGGATCCAGATTCGCCAGCGCTGCCGTGATGTTCAGATAAAGAATCGGATACAGATGCAGGCTGTTCATCAGAATCACCCCCGGCAGACGGCCCGACCCCAACCAGTCGACCGGCCGCGCCGGATCCATCAGGCCAAGCGACACCGCGAGGGCATTGAGCGCACCAGCCTGTCCAAGGATCTGCTTCACCCCGATGGCCCCCACAAACGGAGGCAGAATCAGCGGCACGAGCAGCAGCGAACTGAGCATGGCCTTGCCGCGGAATTCAAAACGCGACCCCAGCACAGCAAGCGGCAAGGCCAGCAGCATCGCTCCCAGTGTGCTCCCCGCAGCCATCTTGAGCGAATTGATCAGTCCTTCCACATAGACCGGATTGCCGAAAACCAGCTGCACATACTCGAGGGTGAACTTCCGGCCACCACCAGCCAGCGGCTTCACAAACGCTTCCTGGACGGTCACAAGGATCGGCCATACAAAGAACATGGCCATGAATGCCGCCGTTATCAGGAGCACCAGAACCGCCGGTTGAAAGACTCGCCGCATCTGCGTCACGCGGCCTCCCTATACCGATCCCTCTTTCCACGCAAGCTCCCGCCGTGCCCTCCCCTGACATTCCCACTCCCATCCGGACCATCGCGGCATGCGCGCTGCTCGCCCTGCTCATGCTGGCAGTGACTCTGTCTACCAGGCAGCAGACCGTTCCCCTTCCTCCCGCGGAGACTCCAGTGGCCGCCCCATGGACCACGGCGGACGCCCGCCGCACGGAAGCCGCCGAAATGGAGATTTCCATCCGCGAAGCTCTCGTGGTCCGCCCTGCGCCATCCTCGCGCCGCACATGGACCCGCGCACTGCACGCCATGGGCCTCACCCGGCAACGCCCGGAGCCCGCCCGCCAGCGCTTCGCGGAAGCCCTCACCGCAGATCCCCCGCTCCCCGATGCCTTGGTCCAGCAGTTCCTCGAAATCACGGCCGCCCTCTTCCCCGGCGAACTCCTCGCCGAAACCGCCCGCGCGGCTTCCGTCACCAAATCGCCGAAAACCTTCGCCACCGCCGTTCACCACCTCACCCGCAATCACCCGGAACGCGCCGCCGCATGGCTGCCCGCCGTGACCGCAAAATTTCCGCAGGCCCAGCAGCACCCCATCCTCCGCGTCCTCCTCTGGCAACTCCACGCCACCGCCAGCCAATCATGGACCCGCAACCTTCCAGACCTCCGCGCACTCCTCTCGGCTCCCTTCACCGACAGCAGCCCCATCATCTTCTCGCTCCAGCGCCATAACCGCGACTGGCCAGGCCGCGCCATGCTCCGCCTCCCTGACAAATCATTCGCCCGCCTCCCGGACGGCTCGCTGTTCTCGGTCCCGCAGCTCGCCCGCTCGGTCAGCAGCCTCCCCGGCGTCATCACCAACGGCAATACGCCCCAGGGCATCCACGCATGGAACGGCTTCGCGGTTTCCTCCAGCCGCTACATCGGACCCACCCCGAACCTCCAGCTGAGCCTGCCCTTCGAATTCCCGGCCCATCGCTTCTTCTTCTCTCCACAGCCACCTCCCACCATGTCGGAAGATGCCTACGCCAGCCTCCTCCCGGCAGCATGGCAGGCATGGCCACCGATCTGGGAATCGTTCTTCGCAGGCATGGCCGGACGATCCGAAATCATCGCCCATGGCACCACCATCGACCCAGCATGGCACCACGGCCAGCCATGGTTCCCCATCAGTCCATCCCACGGCTGCCTGACCACTCCGGAAGCATGGAACCCAGCCAACGGCCAACGCACGGCCAGCGCTCAGCACGATCTCGCCAGCATGCTCCAGCAGCACGGACTCTCGCGCGGCTATGTCGTCGTCATCGACTTCAGCGCAAAGGAAGCTCCCGTCTCCACCGAGGAAATTGCCGGTTTCCTCGCCGCACCCTGACAACTCCGGAAGGATTGCGCGGCAGCCCCATCCGCGACTGCGTGAGACGACAATGGCCGGAAAATGAAAAGGCCTCCACCCTGCCCCGTAGGGAAAAGGATGATTCTCCGGACTAACCAGAACCGCCGCCAACAGCGCCGATCCCAGCACGCCTTCACCCTCGTCGAAATCGTGCTAGTGATCGCCATCATCGCGGTGCTCGGTGCTGCCGCCATCTACAAGATCAAAGGGACCGTCGATGTCGCCAAGGAAACCCGCGTCGAGGCGGACATCAAGAACGTCATCACCCAGCTCAAGGTCTACGATGCCCGCAATCAGTCCCCGCCCACCACCGAACAAGGCCTCAAAGCCCTCGTGGAACAGCCTACCCTCGAACCACTCCCGGCCCGCTGGACCCAGCTCCTCGAGGAAATCCCGAAGGACCCGTGGAACCGCGACCTCCAGTACGCCTACCCAGCCAAACGCAGCAAATCCGAATACGATGTCTTCTCGCTCGGCAAGGATGGAGTCGAAAGCGCCGACGACATCGGCAACTGGAAAGCCTCCGCCTCCAAGGAATGACCGTGCCCGGACGCCTTCACAGATCCCCGGCTTCCCGACGCCCGCGGCACCGCCGCGCCGCGTTCACCCTCGTCGAGATCGTCCTCGCCCTCACCATCATCGCGGTCATCGCAGCCGCTTCCCTCCCCGTCCTCCGCGGCCTCCGCGAAGACGAGAAATTCCGCCTGCCCATTCAGTCGCTCGCCACCCTCATCCAGGAAGCCCGCTCCCGCGCCATCCGCGAACACCGGTCCTATCAGATCGTCTTCGAACCGCATGGCATCCACGCCAGCCCGGTCATGTACCCCTACCGGAAACTGGAGGATTTCCTCGACGCTCTCGATCGGCTCCGCACTCCTCCAGAACGCAGCGAGTTCGTCACGCAGTCGTTCGCCGCAGCCGGCTCGGAGGAAACCTCTTCATCCACGCCTCCCCCATGGCAGGCCCCATGGACCGTTTCCATCCCCGTGGACAGCGAAACCCAGTGCGGCGTCCTCTTCTGGGGCGATGGCGAATGGGATGTCCTCGACAGCGGAAGAATGCGCCGCTGGGTCTTCCAGCCAGCCGGATTGACCGCCCCGGCCTCCATCCGCTTCCGCTCGGACCACGGTGAAATGGAAGCGGACTTCGACGCCCTGACCGGCGAACTCATCGCGGAACGCACCCGCACCCTTCCCTCGTTCCCATGACCTCACGCCGCCCTGCTCCGCGGCGTTCCCTCGCGCCTGCGTCCGCCCGGGACCACCACGCCAGGGGCTACGTGCTGCTCGAAATCATCATCGCCCTCACCGTCTTCTCCATCTCCATCGCCGGACTCGCCAATTCCCTCCACGCCAGCATCGATTCCGCCAGCACCCTCAAACGCCAGGCAAGCATCCGCCGCGGACTCGAAGCCATCCTCGCCGAAGCCAATGCCAGACCAAAACGCGAGGACATGATCCTCACCTACCGCGACGACTCCCTCGGCATCGATTACCGCACCGAAGTCACCGACCTCCGCTGGACCAACCGCGACGGCCAGCCAGTCAATGGCCTCTACCTCCTCCGGGCCACCGCCGTGGATGGACGGCCCGCCAAACCCCTGCACGATTCCGCCGAGGTCTATGTATACCGACCGTAAGCTGCGCCGGCCACGCTGGCAGCAGCGCGGCCTCACCCTCATCGAAGTCGTCCTCGGCCTCGCCATCCTCAGCCTCATGGCCGGTGCCATCTACGGCATCATCATGGGATCAGTCGACGCCACCGCCAGCCTCGCCTCCACCCACGCCGAAGACCGCCGCCTCGAAACCTTCCTCGAACGCACCAGAACCGCCTTCGCCCACTTCCCCCAGGGCGCCACCGTCGAACTCCGCATCACGGAAAACGAACCCCTCCAGCAGGAACTCACCCTCCGCGGCGTCCGCCACGCCTTCCTCTGGGGCGAACGACCCCAATGGGAACAACCGTCCATCACCCTGGCCCCACGGCCATGGCCGGACGACCGCATCTCCGCAAGCAGACAGACGAATCCGCAAGCCTCCACTTCGCTGTCCCCCGCGCGCCGCTTCTCGCTCGCCATGACCACCCCGGAATTCTACCGCGTGGGCAGCGACGGCGACCCCCTCCCCGACAGCCCACTGCAGTCTCGCTCAGGAAATCAGCTGGTCCGACCCGACGAAAAGGGCCGCTTCTGGATGGACCTCCTCCCGGAAATCCAAAGCGCTGTCTGGCGCTTCTGGGACCCCGGCAAAAAACAATGGATCGATCAGCAGGGACCGTCCCGCCCAGGCCTCATCGAACTCCAGATTCTTCTCCCCGGCCGCCGCCACCCAGTCCGCGCGGTCTTCACCACTTCCTGAATCATGCGCCCCGACCGCTCACGCCGGCTCCAGCGCGGCTCCAGTCTCCTCCTCGTCCTCTGGGCCATCATGTTCATGGCCTTCGCCATCATCGGACTCGTCCGCCACCTCGACCGCGGACTCGATGAATCCATCGCCGCCGATAAACAGTTCCGCGCCCGGCTCCTCCTGCAGTCGGCCCGCACGCTCGCCGGTCACCCGGCCATCGGCCGCGGCGACCCCCTCCTCACCCAGCAGGTCTCGCCCACCTCTTCCTACTCAGTCAGCCAGACCACCGAAGGCACCGCCCTCGCCATCAATGCACTCGGCGAAAGCGGCCTCCAGCGGCGCTTCGCCACCCGGCTCTTCGAATCATGGGGCCTCGACGCCAGCGCCTCCCGCACCCTCGCCGATTCCATCGCCGATTGGATCGATGCCGACTCGAATCCCCGCACCATGGGGGCAGAACGGGAGTTCTACCTGACCGTGGACCGTCCGGACTTTCCCCATAACCGCCCATTCTCCAGCCTCGATGATCTCCTTCTCGTGCGCGGCTTCGAGGAAGTGGAACGCCGTCAGCCAGACTGGCGCCGCTGGCTCACGCTCTTCGGCGATGGCACCATCGATGTCTCCCTGGCTTCGCCTCAGTTCCTCGCAGTCCTCTTCGATGTGACTCCCTCGGAAGTCTCCCGCTTCACCACGGCCCGGCTCGGCCCGGACAACCTCCGCGATACCAAAGACGATCCCGTCTTCGCTAACCTCAAGGAGGTCCGCAGCCTCCTCGATGTCCCGGAAGAGCACTACACAGCGGTCTCCCGCATCCTCACCCTCAACCATCCCGTCAAACGCACGGAATGCCTCGCCACCGTCGGCGGACTCGAACGACGCCTCACCATCATCTCGGGCGAAGGCGTCTTCCTCGTCTACGAAGAATAATCCCCCATGCCCGGCTCTCCCACCATCCTCCCATCCCCACAGCAGCGATGGGAACTCTGGAACCTCGCGCGCACCACCTCATGGATCCGCGACATGGATGACCCCGCCTCGGACGGCACGACTCCCACCATCGGCCTCCCCGCCCGACTCTGCCGCACGTTCTCCTTCCCAGCACCCACGGAAGACAAATCCCTCATCCGCAAACTCGCCTTCGCCCAGCTCGAGAAACGCGGACTCGCCCAGCATGGCACGGAACCAGCCCCCTTCACCGCCCAGCTCATCCGGCCGGAACATGGCACGCCTCTCGTCTGCGTCGATGTCCTCCTCCCTGGTGCCCCGGCCCTCCTCTCGGCGGCCAAAGCGGACGCCACCGCCCCGGCCTTCCGCTTCCTCCCGCTCCCGAAGAACCACCTCGTCGTCTCGGAGGAACAGGGCAGACTCGTCCTCGGCGCGTCCAGCGGCGGCGAACTCGTCCATTCCCAGATCCTCGGGTCGTCTCAGTCACCCGCCGCTGAATCCGCCTCCAGCATCCACCTCGCTTCGCTCGCCCTCCAGCAGCAGCAGATCATCCCGACTCCCACCGACCTCACTCTCTGGGGCGATTTCCCACCGGAGGACGCCGCCGTTTTCGCTTCGGCCACGGGCCTGCCCGTCCACACCGCCCCCCGCCCCGCACCCGACCCCCGGCTCGTCCGCCGCGCCGCAGGTCAGCAGCTCCTGCCGGCTTCCCACGCCGACGCCCGGCGCCGCCGCCGTTCCCGCCTCGTGGCATGGGCCGCCGCCGCAGCCGCCCTCGCCCTCCCCGCCACATGGCTCCACGGCCAGTACAAGGAAGTCACATCCCTCGAAGCCACCGCGGCCCGCATGGAAAGCACTCTCGATGTCCCCAGCGGGAAAACGGAAGCCGACGCCGCCCTCCGCGCCGCCCACGACCTCGTTGACAAAACCCAGCAGCGATGGTCCGCCCTCCGCAGCTCCCTCGAATCAAAACGCTACCCAGCCGCTCACCTCGACGCCCTCACCCGCTGCCTCAATGCCGCCGACGTCGTCATGACCCGGTTCGAAACCAAACTGAGCGAAGTCTCGGTCGCAGGCACGGCCCGCTCGGCCCGCGATGCCTACAATTACTACAATGCGGTGACAGCCGACGCCCCGCTCGGCGTGTTCTCATGGAGCATGGCTCAGCCGTCCCTCGAAAACGACGGTTCCGCCCGCTTCGAAATCAAAGGGAAACTCAAGTGATGCGTCCCCTCACCAGATCGGAGAAAATCCTCCTCACAGCCTGCGCCGCCACCATCGCCCTCACCGGACTCTGGCTGGCCGATGATGCCCTCGGCCGCCGCCGCGCCGCCGCCCGCAACACCATCGAAAATCTCGGGCCCCGCTCAGCCGCCGCCGTGGCCGCCGCCAGCGACGCCCCCTTCTGGACGGAACGTCAGCAATGGCTCGACGCCACCATGCCCACGATCGATGACCAAGGCACCGCACACAGCCGCCTCCTCGAACAACTCGTCACCACCGCCCGCGACCGCGGCCTCACTACTTCTTCTCCCGTCCTCCTCAAACCGGAAGCTGGCCCGCACCACCGCGACCTCTCGGTCACCCTCCAGCTCACCGGCCCAGACCAGGCCCTCTTCCGCTGGCTCAGCGAAATCCAGTCGCCGGAAAAATTCCACGTCATCAAATACCTTCTCCTCACTCCGGCCACGGCGGCGGTTCCCCCGCGCATGAATGCCACCATCACGGTGGCCCGGTTCTTCAAGCCATGATCCCCCTTCCCGTCAGCACGGCGCTCACACTCGCCTTCCTCACCGCCCTGCCGCTCACCAGCAAGGCCGAGGAACCCGCCATCCCACGCCCGGTCTCGGCAGCGGATTATCCGAATCTCCTCGAACGCCTCCCGTTCCGTCAGGTCCTCAGCCTCTCGCAGTCTCTCGTCCTCTCGGGCATCGCCTCGCTCCCTTCCGGAAAAATGATCACGGTCTGGGACCGCACCTCGGGCCAATCCTACCTCGTCACCAGTCAGCCCAATGCCCAGGGCTGGATCCTCGAATCCATCAGCGAAAATCAGGACCTCCGCAGCGCCTCAGCCACCATCGCCGCAGGCGACGAACGCATCACCGTCCGCTTCGATCCCTCAAGGCTTACCCCGCCGAAACTCGACAATACCTCCAAGCCAGCCCCGCGCTCGGAAGCTTCGGTCGTGGTCGAAGCCCTCCTACGCTCGCTCGATCCCTCGGCAGCCCGCGAATTCGAGAAACTCCCCGCCACAGGCCAGGAATCGTTCCGCAAATCATTCTCGGAATTCCTCTCGACCTACCCCACCGCCAGCGAATCCCGCCGCCTCGCCTTCGTCCAGCGCGCCCTCGAGGAATCAAATCCCAACCCCGCCGCCAGCGAGGATCCCAACCCATCACCAGACCCGGCCAGCCCGGCTCCTGCCAGCCCGGCTCCCGCAGGCCCCACCCCCGAACAAGGACAGCCATGATCTTTCCCCGCTACTTCTCCACTCTGCTGCTCGCCGCACTCGCCTCACCGCTCGCAGCCCAGCAACCCACCACCACCCAGGCAGACGCTGGCATCCAGCTCCAGTTTCCCAATAACGGAATCAGCGACATCCTCGGCATCTACGAACTGCTCACCGGCAAACCCGTCATCCGCGACTCGGGCATCTTCGATGGCAAACCCCTCAGCCTCGTCACCGCCAAACCTGTCACGGAAGCCGAAGCCATCGAACTCATCGAATCCTGCCTCCAGCTCAATGGCTACGTAATCGCCCAGTCCCCGGACCAGACCTCCACGCGCGTCAGCCTCGCTTCTTCCGCTCAGGCCAATCTCGCCCGCGATCTCCCCGTGCACCGGTCTCCGGAATCCCTCCCGGAAGGCCACGCCCTCGCTTCCTACTTCATCCCGCTCGAACACATCGATCCCTCGGAAGCCTCCACGACCATCTGGAGTCACATCGGCCTCCATACCTACGGCCGCCTCACCCCAGTCGCCAGCCCGCCAGGCATCCTCATCACGGAATCAGCGGACAGCATCCGCCAGGCCATCCGGGTCGCCGAAGTCCTCGACGCACCCCAGGCCCGCACCAAACTCCTCACGGAATTCTACCCGCTCAAATACGCGGACGCTGTCGTGGTGGCCCAGATGCTCACCTCCACCCTCACCACCCGCATCGTCATCCCCCCAGTCACCATCGATACCCTCGGCGACAACGAATCCCGCCCCACCAACCGCATCCCCTCCCAGATCCCCGCACGCGTCGTCGCAGACGACCGCCTCAACCGCATCATGCTCGTCGCCACCGAGGCTGATCACGAATTCGCCCGCAAGGTCATCGATCAGTTCGACCAACCCATCAAGGCGGAGGCTCCCCTCGAACGCCGCCTGCGCTACGTCTTCGTCGACCAGGTGCTCCCGGTCCTCGCAGACATCCTCCAGGATACCGGCACAGGCAGCAGTACCGCCGCGGCCGGTGAAGCCGTGCGTTCCCGCCGTACCCCCGTCGCTTCCGCCGACCCCGCCACCCTCGCCGGCCGTCCCCGCCGCGTCTCAGCCCAGCGCGACGGTGCCACCACCGCCCCGGCCGGCTACGAGGACCAACTCATCCCACCCGAGGAAACCGCCCCGCCGCTTTCCGTCCTCGTCGGCAAAACCAGACTCGTCGCGGACGTCCAGGCGAACAAACTCCTTGCCTACGGCCCACCGGAAGACCTCGCCAAGGTCTCGAACCTGCTCGACCGGCTCGATCACAAGCCTCCCCAGGTCTACCTCGCCACCATCATCGGCCAGCTCACCCTCGGCGACGATGTCGATTTCGGTGTCAGCTACCTCCGGCGCATCAGCGAGGAAGGCAATCTCAGCGGAGGCTTCTTTACGGCGGAAAATCTCGGCCGCGCCATCGCCGACATCCGCAATCCCGACCTCGACCTCCCTCTCAAACCACTCACTCCCGGCCTCAACCTCTACGGGGAAATCGGCCAGGGCGTCGACGCCTTCATCCACGCCCTCGAACAAACCCAGCGCTTCAAGGTCCTCTCCCGTCCGTCCATCTACGCCGCCAATAACAAGAAGGCAGTCATCACTTCCGGCCGCCGCATCCCCGTCCCCACCAGCTCTGTCTCGGACCTCGCCAACAATAACTCAGTCCGCACGTCCATCGACTTCCAGGACGTCGTCCTCAAACTCGAAGTCATCCCGCTCATCAATTCCAGCAAGGAAGTCAGCCTCAATATCGCCCAGGTCAATGACACGGTCGTCGGCGAACAGATGGTCGCGGAAAACTCAGTGCCGGTCATCGCCACGGAACGCCTCCTCACCGCCGTCACCGTCCCCAACCGATCCACCATCGTCCTCGGCGGCCTCATCACGGAAAACGAAGAAAAGGTCACCTCAGGCATCCCTCTCATCAGCCGCATTCCCGTCCTCGGTCACGCCTTCAAATCCACCACATCCCGCAAGGCCCGCAAGGAACTCATCATCTTCATCCAACCGGTCGTCGTGGAAGACGACCCCGAAGCCCTCGCCGCCAGCTTCACGGAAGATGCCCGCACCGCCGTTGGCTCGGACGCGGCCAGCATCTTCCCGGAAGTTCCCCTCCCGGCCTTCGAACGACCCCTCCCGGCCGCCGCTCCCGCACCCGCTCAGGGCAAGGCTTCCCGTCCCTCCCCGCGCCGATGACTCACGCCGCCGCTGGCCCCATTTCACAGATCCTGTCCGCCGCCTCGGCTGCCGCCGGTGCAGAGGACGCACCCGCCGTCGCCCAGACGCTCGCAGACCTCCCTCCCGGATCCCCCGGTGCCGTCGACGCCCTCCTCGATGCGAGCCTCGTCCCGGACGAACCCGCCTTCTTCGCCGCCCTCGCCGCCAGCGTCCAACTCCCCTTCGACCCCACTCCCGCTGTCCCCCACGACCCCTCACCACGCAGTATCCTCCCTGCCCGGCTCGCCCTCCGCCACCGCATCCTCGCCACCAGACCCGACCTCGCGCCGCTCACCCTGCTCACCTACGACCCCTTCGACCTCGAAGCCCGCCAGATGGCCGGCCAGACCTTCGACGAACCCTTCACATGGAAACTCGCCCCGCGCTCGTTCATCATGGAGGCACTCCGCGATTCCTACGGCGTGGGAGCCGCCCGCTTCGACGAACTCGTCAGCGGCAAAGCAGACGCGGAACCCGACGCCCTCCGCCAGGAAGTCACCGTCCTCGAGGACAATGAGGAAGCCACCATCATGAGCTTCGTGAACCAGATCTTCAGCGAAGCCATCCGGGAACGCGCCACCGACATCCACATCGAACCCCTCGAAAACGACCTCCGCATCCGCTACCGCGTCGATGGCTCACTCAACGAAGTCGCCGTCCCGCCCAATGTCCGCGTCCTCCAGAACGCGCTCGTCTCCCGGCTCAAAATCATGGCCCACCTCGACATCGCGGAACGCCGCCTCCCCCAGGACGGCCGCATCAACCTCGAACTCGATGGCCGCCGCTACGACGTCCGCATCGCCACCATCCCCTCCGTCAATGGGGAGTCCGTCAGCCTCCGACTCCTCGGCCGGGAACGACTCGACCTCTCCGGCCTCGGCATGGACGACCACCTTGAAGCCCGCATCCGCTCGCTCCTCGCCCTCCCCAATGGCATCATCCTCGTCACCGGCCCCACCGGATGCGGAAAATCCAGCACGCTCTACACTTTCCTCCGCGAACTCAATACCCGCGAACGCCGCATCGTCACCATCGAGGACCCTGTCGAAAATAAACTCGACGGCGTCGTCCAGATCGCCGTCAAACCGGAAATCAATCTCACCTTCGCCGCAGGCCTCCGCTCGATTCTCCGCGGCGATCCCAATGTCATCATGGTCGGGGAAATGCGCGACCTCGAAACCACCGAAATCGCCATCCGCGGTGCCCTCACAGGCCACCTCGTCTTCAGTACCCTGCACACCAACGATGCCGTCGGCGGAATTTCCCGACTCCTCGACATGGGCATCGAACCATTCCTCATCGCTTCCTCGGTCCGCGCCTTCCTCGCCCAGCGCCTCGTGCGCCGCCTCTGCCCAGCCTGCCGCCAGCCGGCTCCACCCGAACTCTACCCCCGCCAGTACCTCGAATCCCTCGGCTTCCCCCCGGACCGCAAGGGATCCATCCTCGTTCCCGCTGGATGCCGCGACTGCCGCGGCACGGGCTACCGCGGCCGCATGGCCATCATCGAAGTATGCGCCATCACCCCGGAAATGCAGGACCTCATCACCGCCCGCGCCCCAGCCTCCGCCATGCGCGCCAAAGCCATCGCCGAAGGCATGATCCCCATGCGCGAATACGGCTGGGCCAAGGTCGCCGCAGGCGAAACCACCATCGATGAAGTCATCGCCGTCACCGCAGCCGGCGAACAAATCACCTGATCCCCCCGCACCGCATGCCCCAGTTCGTCTACGAGGCCATCTCGTCAGCCGGTGAAACGGTCAGCGGCACCATCGATGCCAGCTCCCGCAGCGATGCCTTCCGCCTCATCGAATCCAAACGACTCTCTCCTCTCGAAATCACGGAGAAGAATCAGGACAGTTCCGCCGCCAGCTCGGCCGCCAGCAAACCCATCCGCCTGAGCCGACCCCGCCTCATCTTCTTCACCAGTGAACTGGCCGACCTCATCGACGCCGGCCTCCCCGTCCAGCAGGCCCTCAATATCATGGCAGACCGCCAGCAGGACCCGGTCATCCGCCGCACCGGCGACCGACTCCGCACGCTCCTCCAGGATGGCCGGCCGCTCTCGTCGTGCTTCCGCGAAACCTCGCGCGACTTCGATGACCTCTATGTCTCCCTGATCGCCGCAGGCGAGGCTTCAGGCACGCTCCCCGGCGTGCTCCACCGCATGGCCCTCAGCATCGCTCAGCTCCACGAAATGCAGCGGCGCTTCACCTCGGCCATGATCTATCCTGCCTTCATGATCGCTGCCTGCGGCATCCTCATGGCGGTCTTCACCCTCGTCCTCGTCCCCCAGCTCACCAGCCTCCTCGCCAAAACCGGACAGGACCTCCCCGCCATCACCAAAGGCCTCCTCGCCTTCTCGGACTTCTGCTCGACCCACTTCTGGTCCATGCTCGGCGCAGCCGCCGCCGCCGTCGTCCTCTTCCGCATCTTCATCGCCACCAACCAGGGACGACTCTGGTGGGACCGCGCCAAACTCAAGATCCCCCTCGTCGGCCCCATCATCGAAACACGCTTCTACGCCGAATTCACCCAGGCCCTCGGCAACCTCGTCTCCAATGGCGTCCCCCTCCTCTCCTCCCTCCAGCTGCTCTCCCGCGGTACCCCCAACCGCTTCTTCCGCGACCGACTCGGCCGCGTCGTCGAATCCGTCTCCGCAGGCGACCCCCTCTCCGCCGCCCTCCGCAGCGCCGGTCAGTTCCAGCCCCTCATGACCGATATCGTCGCCATCGGCGAACAAACCTCGCACCTCTCCAAATCCCTCCTCAAGGCCGCCTCCCGATACGATAAGGAACTCGATGTCCGCATCCGCCGCCTCACCGCCATGATCTCCCCGGTCATCATCATCTTCCTCGCCATCGTCGTCACCATCATCGCCTACTGCATCGTCTCCTCCATCTTCTCCGCCGTCTCAGGCATCCGCGCCTCCGAAGGCTGAACATGCCAATCCAAAACCAAAGGCGGGTCGAGAAACCCTTCGTCCAACGCACTCCCGCCGTCTTCGCACTGACATCCACGGCAACCGTGATTTCCGCTTCTCTGCCATCGTGCTAGAGTGGACTTGCGAACATGACCACCATTCAGCACCCGGAACCGACGGCCCGGGCGCTCAGGTTTCTGCACAATGGGTGGACGTCCGACTTCCATGAACTGCTGGCCGATGCCTTGCGGCATTCCCTTGAGTCGCACTCCCCCCGTCTGACGGAATCCATAGTGATGAGCACCCCTCCATGGGGGCTGCATGCGGACATTTCTGCGGTGGAGATCCAGACCTAATCGCCATGGCCACCCCCCACAAGCCAACGGAGGGGGGACATTCCTGTCCCCCTTGCGGTGAAGCACGGGGACTGGAAAGTCCCCGCTCCCTTTTCAATCCGGGGGGACATTCCTGTCCCCCAATCCCACCTCCCAACAACCCAACGGAGGGGGGACATTCCTGTCCCCCAATCCCACCTCCCAACAATCCAACGGAGGGGGGACATTCCTGTCCCCCAATCCCTCCCAACAACCCAACGGAGGGGGGACATTCCTGTCCCCCAATCCCACCTCCCAACAACCCAACGGAGGGCGGACATTCCTGTCCCCCAATCCCACCTCCCAACAACCCAACGGAGGGGGGACATTCCTGTCCCCCAATCCCTCCCCACAACCCAACGGAGGGGGGACATTCCTGTCCCCCAATCCCTCCCCACAACCCAACGGAGGGGGGACATTCCTGTCCCCCAATCCCACCTCCCAACAACCCAACGGAGGGGGGACATTCCTGTCCCCCTTGTGGTGAAGCACGGGGACTGGAAAGTCCCCGCTCCTTTTTCAATCCGGGCGGACATTCCTGTCCCCCAATCCCACCTCCCAACAACCCAACGGAGGGCGGACATTCCTGTCCCCCTTGTGGTGAAGCACGGGGACTGGAAAGTCCCCGCTCCTTTTTCAATCCGCACGAAGAAGTCGCCGTCACCCAAAACCGTCTGCCTCACTGGCAGCAAGGCGAGTCATGGGTTTTTGTCACGTGGCGGCAGGGAGATTCCCTGCCAAAGGCGAAGCTGGATCAATGGAAGGCGGAGCGGGACGCGTGGATGAAGCATCATCCCGAGCCATGGGAGGAAGAAACCGAAGCGGAGTATCACGACCGCTTTTCGCGGCAAATTGACGAGTGGCTGGATCAAGGGAGTGGATCGTGTGTTCTCAAAGATCCCGCCAACGCGCAGATCGTCGCCGATGCGCTGCGGAACTTCGACGGCAAACGGTATGAACTCGCCTCCTTCGTGATCATGCCGAATCACGTGCATTTACTGTTCCGTCCGCTGGGCGGGCACACGCTGCCAGAAATCATGAAATCATGGAAGGGATTCACGGCGAGGGAGATCAACCGGCGGATCGGAAAGACGGGGACGCTTTGGCAGGATGAATACTGGGATCGGTTGATCCGGAACGAGACCCATTTCCTCCGAGTCGTGAAGTATATCCAGGAGAACCCGGTCAAAGCAAAACTGCGCGACGGGCAGTTCCTACTGGAGTGCGGTGGTTCACAGGTGAGCGGACATTCCAGCCCGCTACCCACAACCAAAGGCGGACAGGAATATCCGCCCTCCTTTCCTGAGAGCGGAATGCTCAGGGAATGCGGGAGAGGGCGACGCCGGCTGCGCCGATGATTCCGGCGTCGTTGCCGAATTTGGCGGGGACGATTTTGAGTCCTTTGCGGAAGGGTTCGGCGACTTGGTCGCGGATTTTGCGGCGGAGGGGATCGAAGACGACGGTGCCGGCTTTGGCGACGCCGCCGCCGATGACGATGCGGTCGGGATTGAGGAGCCAGACGCAGGCGCTCAGGCCGGCGGCGAGCTGGGTGG
>Ga0315904_10007084_pt1 | contig 15138 bp, 15 predicted proteins | sample LakEriMetagenome_6_FD_203529 | JGI IMG/M metagenome (GOLD analysis project Ga0315904, IMG submission 203529) | Freshwater fungal communities from buoy surface, Lake Erie, Ohio, United States - Buoy 12 MA120 | ecosystem: Environmental > Aquatic > Freshwater > Lake | place: USA: Lake Erie, Ohio... | reverse complement strand
CGCAGGCTCGGAGCCGCCGTTGTCGATGCCTCGGCGATTGTCTGTTGGCAAACGGCTGCTAGTCGCTGTCCTTCGCTTGCTGCAACAGCTCTTACCTGCCTCTCCGGCGCGAGGTCAGAGCCTCATTGCGATTTATCGCCGGCGATAAAACAGACTCAGCTGCGGCTCTCATAGGGAGGACGGAGCTAGGAACTATCGATGCCCGAGGTAATGGTCAATATTGGCTGTGGCACGGTCTATCATCCCGAGTGGCTGAATTTGGACGTGGTGCCTGCCAGCAAATCGGTGTGTTGCCTCGATGTCCGCAAAGGGCTGCCATTAAGCGATTGCGAGGCGGCAGCTTGCTTTAGTTCCCACGTCATCGAGCATTTATCGCCGGCGACCGCGGATGCGTTTCTGTGCGAGCAGCGGCGAGTACTCAAGCCGGGCGGGATTCTAAGGGTTGTTTGCCCGGACTTGGCTGAGATTTGCGGTACGTACCTGAGCGAATACGAATTGAGTAAGGCTGTCGGAGAGGCATCGTTTCGCCATCGGCATTTGATTGCGGAACTGGTCGACCAAATGGTGCGAAGTCAGCCCGGAGGGCAGCTTGCCGTTCTATGGGGCAACGTGCCTTTGCTCGATCGTGAGTGGCTGGCCCAGAGAATGGGGTACGTGGCTGACGCCGCGGTGAACTGCAAGCCTGCCGGGGCAGCATCAGTCATACGTAAGTTGGTCTCGCGTGCGGCGACAGCGCATGGGCGACGCGCGGTGACTGAAAGGCTGCGGACTAACACATTGTGCGCCTTTGCCACGCTATTGGGGGGGCGACGATTCGCGAAAGGCGTACAAGAGGCGCTGTTTCGCGGAGCGGGTGAAAATCATCTGTGGATGTGGGATGAGGTCACGTTGGGCGACAAGTTGCGGCAGTTGGGCTTCGAAGGTGTTCGCCGATGTGAGTTGGGGGATAGCGGCATACCGCGCTGGTCGGAGTTCGAACTTGAGATGCGGGACGGCGTGCCCATTAAGCCCCACTCTCTAGTCATGGAAGCGAGAAAGGCCAGTGAACCTGGCGTTTGTCCGACCACTTTGGGTGTGGCCTGATGGGCAGCCACGGGTTAATTCCCGGGAATGTCATTCGGCGATGCTTGGCCGCGTTGGGTCTTCGCAAGCGGGCGCGAAGGATGAGAGACGGCCTATTGGCGTCGCTCGGCTGTCCGCAGGCGTACGTGGACATGGCTAGATTAGCGAAAGGCCGTCGTGACGTAACCTACATCGACATTGGCTGCCATCATGGCGCTACAGTGCAGCGGTTCCTCGACATCGCTGGCGCAGTGCCAGTGGTGGGGTTTGATCCGTGCGAAGCGAATCTCGACATCGCAAGGCGAGTAGTCCGGTCGCGAGGCCCGATTACGTTCATCAGAGCTGCGGTCGCGGACCAAGACGGCAGTCGCGGGTTTTTCAGCAACGCAAACGAGCAAACGTCGTCTTTGTTGCCGAATGCGGCGGGCAATCTCCGGTCGTTTCCGCAAGACACGCAGACGGTCATGACGACGAAGGTAGACGTCGTTCGGCTCGACACGTGGGCCGCCACTGAAATGCCTGGCGGCCATGCGATCGTCAAGTGTGACACTCAGGGTGCAGAAGCGCAGGTTGTGCGAGGAGGATTGCGATTCCTGCGGGACCAGGCGATCGCGTTCTATGGCGAGGTGATGCTCGATGGAATGTATGAGGGCCAGGCCAGCTTTCAGGAACTCCGCGACCTGCTCGAGGGCGACTGCGGACTAGTGCTACGAAACATATACCCGTGCCTTCATGACCGGGAGGGGCGGGCCGTGCAGTTCGACGCGCTGTGGGTACAGCCGCAAGCGTTGAGCGCGTTGCGATGAAGGAGGGTGGGCAGCGGTTGCGAGTGCTCCTTGTGGCGGTCAAGGATCTTGCAGGCGGCGCTCATCGCTCGGCATTCCGGCTGCATCAAGCGCTCCGGGTAGCAGGGGTCGATAGCATCATGGCCGTGAGGGACAAGGCTTCAAGCGATCCGCACGTGTACCAAATGTCGGCAGCGGAAATGGGATGGCCGAGAAGGGGGCGAGGGTTTCTCGACCGACTACCAGTTTCCTGTCTCGTCAACCGAGATGAGCCAATCTCGCTTGGCTTGCAAAGCATGCGACTCGAGCAAGTGATCGATCGCCTCGCTCCGGGTGTGGTGCATCTGCACTGGGTAAACGGCGGAATGGTGGGGATCGCCGCCGCGGCGATGGCAACGCGGCCAGTGGTCTGGACCATGCACGACATGTGGGCCTTCACGGGCGGCTGCCACTATGCGGACGACTGCACGGGGTTCCGTGGGGCCTGTAGCTCGTGTCCAAAGGTCAAGCCATGGCCCATTGTGCGGGCGGTTCCGCACTGGGTGCATGCCCGAAAATCACGCCTGTGGGGTGGCCGGAGGTTAAACGCCATCGCCCCCAGCCAATGGATGGCCAACGCGGCTCGGGAATCAAGTTTGTTTGCCGACGCAGACGTGCGAAAAATAGGATATTGCTTCGACCCTACTGTTTTCAGCCCCGGCGGGCGGGAGGCGGCGAGACGGCGGCTTGGCTTGTTGCCTGAGAAGTCGTGCGTGTTGTTTGTCAACGCTAGCCAGCCGCGTAAGGGGGCGGCCATGGTCAGTCAGATCATGCAGGAAATGTCGCAGATGCCCGCCTGGAGCGACAGCGAGTTCCTGTTCGCGGGCGGGCTGCCAACGGGCGTGCAGGGCGACGAGCCGCGTGTGCGCCTTTTACCAACGACCCACGACGAGGCCGTGATGGCCGAGTACTTCGCCGCCGCTGATCTGTTCGTCATGCCGTCACTGGAAGACAATCTGCCGAATGTCGTCATTGAGTCGCTCGCTTGCGGCACGCCAGTCGCCGCGTTTGCGGTCGGCGGAATCCCCGAAATGATCACGGAAGGCGAGAACGGCTGCCTGAGTGCGGAATGCACGGTTGCTGGCATGGCCGAGGCGATTGCGCGACTCGATCCGGCAACGCTGCGGTCGCGTGGCGAGATCGCTGCCGATGCGAGGGCCGCATATTCCCAAGCCGAGGTCTCAAGGCAGCACGTTGCGTTTTATCGCGATGTTATGCAGGGCAGGCCGTCAACCGAGGCCGGTGAAGAATGTACACCGATCAAATGATCACTGGAATCGTCGGCGGCGTGGCCGGGTACGAGCCGAGGGTGATGCCCACGGCGCCAACGGTCGTTGAAAGCTGGATCCAGCGGTCTAGTCCGAAGCCAGGCGGCGATTCACGTTCAAGCGGGTGGGTTCTCTTCGCAGCCTTTCTTTTGGGGCTGGGAGCCCGACTCCAGGTGCAGGTGATCGGGTTTCTTCCGTTCTCCGAACTGGTGGTCGGGCTGCTCTTACCGTTTTGGCTGCCGACCTACACACGGCGAGGCGTGCTCCGCTTGACGGGCCTGCTGATCCCTTTATGCGTGCTCTGGCTGCTGTCGGCAGTGATATCCGACATCTACTGGTCCACGGAGCTAACTTTGGCGGCTCGCGGTACAGCCCGCGTGCTTGTCTATCTCGCGTCTATTCCGTTCGCGGTGGTGTTTTTTGGAAAGGATTGTTGGCGACGGCTGATTTTTTTTACGCTCGGCCTAATCCCTTCGGTGATTCTGTCTACCTACGTATTCCAGAGCGGCGCCCAGGTAGGCCGTGAAATCGTCTGGGGGCGGACGCTCATCAACTTCGAGACGCACTGGGTCGCCGTGGCCGTGTTCACGGCCCAGTTGATCAACCTGCTGGTCTATCATCGGTCAAAGACCCTGGCATATGCGGCCTCGCTATTGGCGGGCGGCATTAACTTCTACAACGGGTCGCGGTCGGCGGGTGCTGCGTTCGCCATCGGGGCTCCGCTCGCACTGGGCCGAAATGTCCTCGCCAGCCGCAAGGCGGCCGGCAAGTTGAACGGCGGGCGGTTGGCGATCTTTATCGCTGCGACATTTCTCGTCGCATGGGCGGTCATCGAAGCGTACTCCTACAGCGCCCGCGAGGGCTTGCTCGGGGAAAGATCGCGGCGAAAGTTTGAGGCGCAGTCGAAGTCGGCCGCGGGTCTGTTGCTCACCGGGCGGATCGAGTTCGTTGGGGCCGTGCTCGCCGTTCAGGACTCACCCTGGCTCGGTCACGGCTCCTGGAAGCTCGACACCGATCGATATTACGCCCAGGCGATCCGGTTCATGGAGATTAATGCAGACCCACGTGCCTATTACATCAGGGGCTACCCACTAATCCCATCCCATTCGCATTTGATGGGCTCGTGGGTGGAGAATGGTTTGGCCGGTGGCATTTTCTGGGCCTATGCGTTGATGCTTGTCGCCAGAGCGCTCTACAGGCCGCTGGAAGACGAGCGTCATCTTCGACTGTGGGTGAGCTGTACTGCGACAGCGCTGGCGTGGCACATCGTGTTTTCCCCCATCTCCGGGCGGCTGGAGACTTCCGTCGCCCTCGCTGTGTTCGTCACCCAAGCTGACGCAGCGATGTCGGCCGGCCGTCTGAGGCGACGGATGGCTGCCGCGGGAGTTGACTCCACGGGCAGGCCATTTACCGCCGATCTGGTATTGCGCGGTGCGTGATCTGTTCTCACGCTCGGCAGCTGGGTCGAGCGCACTGCTGGTGATTCTCTCGCAGGTCTATCCGCCGGATCCAGCGGCCGTTGGCCAGCATCTGGCCGACGTTGCCGAAGAGATGGTGCGCAGAGGGTGGCGGGTCATCGTCTATACCGCGAGCCGTGGGTATGACGACCCAAGCGTCCGATATGCCGCTCGAGAAACCCGCGCTGGGGTGGAGGTGCGGCGGCTGGGGCTTTCCAGTTTCGGAAAACGCAGCCTAGCCATGCGGCTAATCGCCCAGTTGCTCTTCGTCGCTCAGGCGGTGCCCCGGATTGCCTGGATGAAGGATGCGTCGCGCTTGCTCGTCAGCACGAGCCCGCCATTTGCGGGCTTCTTCGGTGCAATCGCCGCAGCGTTACGGCGTGTGCCAATGGTGTGGTGGGTGATGGACGTGAATCCGGACCAGCTCGTCGCTATCGGCCGAGTTCGCCAGGATTCATGGGCCGTGAAACTGTTCGACTGGATGAATCGGCGAGCACTCGGGGCGGCGAGCGACGTGATTGTCCTCGACCGCCGGATGATGGAGGTCGTTCAGCGGAAGGCAAAGGCTCCGGGGCCCATGCATGTGATTCCGCCGTGGGCCGGGCCGGAGCCACAGGACGCCGTTGTTTCGGAAGCCAATCCGTTTCGCAAGAGCCTACAATGCGAAGGTAGACTCGTCGTGATGTATTCCGGCAACCATGCGATCACGTCCCCGCTCACCACGTTGCTGACGGCGATTCGAGCCATGGGAGACGTTAGCGGCTTGCTGTTTGTGTTCGTCGGGGGCGGCGCTGGAAAAGCTGAGGTCGAGCGGCTGATCAGTGAGCGGCCCGACTTGCCTGTTCGCTCGTTCCCTTATCAGCCGCGAGACGTCTTGCTTTATTCCTTGGCCGCGGCAGATGTCCACGTCGTTTCGCTCGCCGACGAGGCCGTCGGCCTTGTACATCCCTGCAAATTATACGGCGCAATGGCAGTCGGCAGGCCGGTGATCGCCCTGGCGTCGGACGAGTCATTCATCGGAGAGATCGTGGCCAATCACGACATCGGATGGAGAGTTTCGCATGGGGATGTAGACGGCATGATCGCAGTGCTCAAGCAAGTCTGCGACGCAGGCAGCTCACGGCTTCGGATGATGGGCCAAACTGCGCGAGATGTGTCGCAACACGCATTTCCGCGCGACCGAGCGTTGGCCGCTGTGTGCGACGTGCTCGAGGGCGTTTCGGCCCGGGCGGCGCCTGCGAGTCGTTGCGATGCGTGATCAGTGCCCAGTGGCAGGGGGTGGGCGACGATGAGCGAGCCTGTCTTGACCGTCGTGGTGCCCTGCTGGAACAGCGGGCGATTCCTGAAGCGGTGCTTGGCTTCCCTAGACGGTGCGCCCCTGGGCGTGCTCGAAGTGATCGTGGTCGACAACCAGAGCACCGACGACACGCTCGCGATCGTGTCATCCCACGGGGGTTTGGTGTCGCGAGTGATCTCCGAGCCCGACCGCGGGCAGAGTGACGCGCTCAACAAGGGCTTTCGGGCGGCGACGGGTAGGTTTTTCTGCTGGCTCAACTCCGATGACGAGTTCGTCGGCGGGTCGCTGGCCCGAGTGTTGGCGGTCCTCGAACGAGCGCAAGACGATTGGTATACCGCTGGAATGGTCTGGATCGACGAGGCGAGCTGCATCGTGCGGTGCTCACCCCCGCTGCCGCATTGGAACCTGCTTGAGCGGTATGGGGCGACTGGGATCGGCGGGCCCTCGTCGTTTGTTCGCCGGACCGCATTGGCAAACGTCGGTGAGTTTGATGAGCGGCTCCACTACAGCATGGACACCGACATGTGGCACCGCCTCCATCGGCAGGGCGTCGGGCTCGAGGTGCTCGGTTTTTACGTCTGGGCCTTCCGAATCCATCCCGCCTCAAAGACCTCTCATCTCCAACTTGGCGAACGCATGAAGGACGGGATGATGAAGGAACGGTTGGTATTGGCGGAACGGCATGGGTTTGGAGCCACGCGGCGAGACGAGCAGGTGCTGATGGCCGGCACCCGAGCGATTGGGCTGCTGAGCGGTCGCGATCTGCGGGCTTGGAGCGACACTCGCCGCTACCGCGGGCGGCATGTGAACGAGTTGTTGGCCAAGCCTCCTGCAGCTCGGTAATCCGCGGCTGATCGTGCGAATCCTGGAAGCGATCGATCAGGTTGATCTCAGAACTGGCGGCCCGAGTCGCGCCGTCTTGGATTTGTCACTGGCGATGGCGGAGCGCGGGCATTGGGTGACCGTGGTCACGCGCTCAGGCCCTGATCTTCCCCGCGAGTGGCAAGAACGGGTTCCGCCCGATACCAGGCAGCCGCAAGCAGTCGTTCTGCCGCAAAGCCGCTGGCTGCCCCCCGGGAGCGAGGCCGCGGCGACGCTTGCGCGACTGGTTGTCGAGTTTGACGTCGTGCACCTGCACGGGGTCTGGGAGCCGTTCAACCTCCGCCTTGCAGCGATTGCGCGTGCAGCGGGGGTGCCGTACCTCGTGACGCTGCGCGGCATGCTGGACGACTGGTGCATGAGGCAGCGGGGATTAAAAAAGCGGATCTATCTGGCGGTGGTGGGCCAGCGATTTCTCGAGCAGGCCGCCCTGGTCCAATGCACGGCCGACGCGGAGTTGTATCAGAGCGAGAAATGGTTTCCCCACGGCCGGGGCGTCGTGTTGCCCAATCTGCTCAACCTTCGGCCGTATGAGACGATGCCCGGGCGCGAGGTAGCGATTCGTCGGTTTCCCTTTCTCGCTGAGCAGCGACCCTGGCTGCTGTTTCTTGGACGGATCTCCCCCAAGAAAGGCGTCGGTTATCTGCTTGAGGCTGCGCGAGTGCTTCACGTCTCGGGTTGTCCGGTCGGCGTGGTGGTGGCTGGGGCAGCAGACAGCCCGGCTTATCTGGCGGAGCTAGAGGAGCGCGTCGCGGCGACCGGCCTCGCCGACCATGTGCGATTCGTAGGGCACGTCGATGGCGGGCTGAAGGTTTCCTTGCTGCAGGCGGTGGACTTGACCGTGATGCCCACAAGTCAGGAGAACTTCGGGTTTGTGTTCTACGAGTCGCTGGCCGCGGGCACGCCCGTTGTCACCACGCCGCTGATCGACACGGCAGGAGACCTGCAAAGGAGTGGGGCTTGCTACCTTGTAGACCAAGACGGCAGCATGCTGGCAAAGCGCCTGCAAACTCTTCTGGCGGACCGAGACCGGCTACGAGGCAATGGCCATCAGGCTCGTGAATGGATCTTCCGCGAGTACGCTACGCCTCGGATTGCGGCTCGGTATGAGGCCATGTTTCGGCAAGCGGTTGCCTGCAGTCCTGCGGGCAGCGTGAGGAGTCGATAGAACTGCGATGAAGCCTTCGGCCATCCCCGATAGCCCTGATGCAGACATGCCAAAAAACGCGCCCATTTTTCAGCGGTTGGACCAAGGGGAAAGGTTTCCCTATCCGTTCCGCTTCTACGTGCTGCGGGCGGTATGGCAGTGTGTGTGGTTGCTGCTGTTTCGGCCTTCCCCATCGCGAGCCTGTCGGTGGCGGGCGTTCCTTCTCAGGTGTTTTGGGGCCAATGTTGCCACGTCAGCCAAAGTCCGGGGCACGGCCCGCATCATTCATCCGTGGCTCCTGACGGTCGGCGAACACTCGTCGATTGGCGATCGCGTGCGGGTCTACAATCTTCGCGAGTTGATCATCGGCCGCCAGACGAGCATCTCTCAGGATGTGCACCTGTGCGGCGGCACTCACGACCACCGTGACCCTACGCTTCCGCTGATTCGATCGCCGATCACGATCGGATCAGGCGTCTGGATTTGTGCCGATGCATTCGTTGGACCGGGCGTTACTGTGGGCGACAACGCCGTGATTGGCGCGCGAGCCGTCGTCGTCAAAGACGTGGCTCCAGCGACCATCGTAGCGGGGAATCCTGCGAGAAAGATTGGTGATCGGTTTCCGGACAGCGACAACAGCCTACAGCCTCGATCCCGATGAAGTTGCCGACATTGGCCTTTGGGCATAAGCCGCGGTTGCGACGTCGGTAAGCTCCAGTGATAGCGTCGGCGAAATGGCATCTCGTGGGCAATCCAGTTGGTCCGGTTAATACCGTCAACGTATGTATGGGCCACGATCCGGCGTTGGCCGGCTTGTATCGGGGCGTTAACGCGTTCTCAAACGCCTTGGACGCCCCAATCCTTTCGGTTGAGCCTACGAAACGGGTGTACGCCCCATGCGAAGGCACGGTGTTTCGGCTGGAGGCAGCAGGCGACTGGGATATGTTTTCAACCCATCACCTCAACAGATCGGCAGTCGATGCTACGGAGAGCCTGCTGCGCGACACAAGGTTGCTGGTCGTCCACTCGCTATTTCGCGGACACGCGGCGTTCGCCATGCGATTGGCGGCCGAGAAGAGAAAGCAGTACTGGGCCGTGCCGCATGGGTGCCTTGATCCTTGGGGCATGTCGCGACGCGGATTGCAGAAGCGGCTTTGGATGGCCGCGATAGGCCATCGCTACATAACGCGAGCAAGGCATCTGCTGTTTTCCAGTAAGCGCGAGGCGGAGAAGGCTATCGCCTGGACGCACGGAGCACGGACGGCTGTCGTCCATTTTCCTGTTCCTTTACCCGACCTTAGGCACCAGGATGCGGCAAGGAAAAGCCTTCGGGGCAAACTGGGGCTTCCAGAGTCGGTGCGGATCTTGATGTACGTCGGTCGCCTCCACGCGATGAAGCGCCCCAGATCTTTGCTTCAGGCCTTTCTTCGTGCGGAAGCGGCTGACCTGGCCCTAGTGTTCGTTGGCGGCGACGATGATCTCACGAGTGCAGATTTGGCACGGGCAATACCGCGGTCAGAGGCTGGACGCGTCCGGTTCACCGGCGCCCTTAGCGGCGGCGACTTGGATGAAGCGTACTTGGCGGCCGACGGCTTCATCTCGCTCTCGCACCGGGAAAACTTCGGGTTCAGTCTCGCAGAAGCATGCGCCTACGGCTTGCCGTTTATTACCACGCCAGGCCATGACCTTGTGCATGAGATGCCAAGGGGCGTGGCGGCCGCAGGCGGGGTCGGCTGGGTCTTGCCGGATACCTCCGAGGCGGCAGCCGTGCAGGCAATTCAGGCCTTCGTCGCAGCCTCGGAAACGCGACTTCGCGGCATGGGAGATAGCGCGCGAGCTTGGGTGGCCGAGAATCTGAGCCCCGAGGCGTTTCGTAGCCACCTTGCTGCTTTGGCTCCATAATGAATGACGGTAGCGGCTCGCCCTGCGATCAACACAACTCCGTTGCCTTGGTGAAAAACGGGGCTGGCTAGAGTTCAGGATCCACATGGCTGCCGACTCAGGGATCGCGGCGCGAAACGAACCATTGGGGGCGAGCCAGTCTTTGTCGGCCTCCGCCGCGGACGGTCCGTGCCCAATTTGTGGCAGTTGCACTGCGCCTTTCGCCACAAAGCGTGCCCAGGACATCGACTGGAATGTCCGCAAGTGCGGGCGCTGCGGACACGGGTTTGTGAGCAATCGGCCTTCTGCCGAATATCTACGGCTCTACTACGGTTCAACCCGTAACAGCCATGCCCATTCGGATGCGTTACCAACGCCGGCGGCTGCAAGTATTGGCTGGAAGCCAGCCGTTGATGCCCTGCGGCGGGCGGGCGCACCGCAGTCGGGTTTCGCCCTTGATGTCGGCGCGGGATATGGGGGCCTTGCCTATGCGTTTTCAAAGGCAGGTTACAACCCGATTCTGCTTGACCTTTCGATGGAAGTTCTTGCCGTTGCCGCAAGCATTCCGAACGCGGCCGGTGCATGCTGTTCCTTCGAGCAATTTACGTGGCCCTCCCCGCTGAGCGTCATCACAATGAGTCAGGTTCTCGAGCACGCCATCCACCCAGCTGCTTGGCTAAATCATGCCCGGGGGCTTCTGCGGCCCGACGGCGTCATGATGGTCGCGGTGCCTAACTTCGGGGGCGTCTACCGGCTTCTCGGACGGCGAGACCCGTTCATCTGTCCACCCGAGCACCTCAACTTCTTCACCGTGGCAAGTCTGACAAGGGCGATTCAGGACAGCGGGTTCACCGTGCGTCATGTCCGGACTGACAGTCGCGTCGTGCTGGCCCACCATGCGAAACGATTCTCCGCGCTGCGTCTTGTAGCGGGCGGACTTTGGAACTTTGGCTCGCGCGTCTTGGATCGGACACCGTTCGGCATCATCACGACCGTAATTGCCAGACCGTCGTGATTCCCGTCGGTGCCTTCGTCGGGCGGTCGGGCACGGGGGCTTTCGACGCGAAGCTGCTGTAGTCGCGGAAAGTATCGCAGCACGCGCGTAGTTCCTGACAGGCCTCACGTCTGGACTGCCGCTGAAGCTTAGTGCACGGCGCACGAGCACTTCCTCGTGGTTCTCTGACGCGTCTTATGAAGTCGGTAACGATTCCAAGAACGGCGCTCGTGTCATCGAGGCTTGGATTTGGCACGGCATCCCTCCACCATCTCTCGACGGCAACGCGGCAACTGAGGTTACTGGGCACTGCTCTCGACCATGGCCTCACCCATTTTGACACTGCGCCCATGTATGGCGAGGGCATGGCGGAGCGCGTTCTGGGAAAGTTCCTGTCTTCAGGGCAGCGGGGGCGGGTGAGTGTTGCAACGAAGATCGGCTACCCAGCCCAGCGACTGGGCGAACTGTTTCCACCTTGGATGTATCTTGCGAAAGCCGGCCACGCAGTGTGGCGGAGGCTTGGGGCTACTCGCGGGTCGCGGCGATACCGCACGCTCTCCCGGCCTGATGTGGAGGCGAGTCTTGTGAGATCTCTGCGTAATCTGCGCACTGACACAGTCGACCTGCTCTTCATTCACGATCCCTCGCCGGTAGATGTATCCGCCATTACGGAACTAGCAGAGTGGCTTTTACGGCAGAAGGAAAACGGTCGCGCCCGATACCTCGGGCTCGCAGGAAACGCCGCCGCGTGTGTTACGGTGAGTCAGCGTGTGCCAGGAGTATTCGACGTTCTTCAGGTTGAGGACTCGATTCACGCAAGAGCCGCCGACGCTGTCTTGCACGCTGGGATGCCGCTGCAAATAACTTTTGGCTACTTGCGGTCTAGCCGTTTAGGCCTTGAGCCTTTTCATGCGACAGATGACTCACGGAATATTTTGCTGGCAGCCCTCGCCCGAAATGCGCGCGGAGTAGTGCTCGTTTCGTCCCGAAAGCCTTCCCGTGTGGCCGCGTTAGCGGGCTGCCTAACCGGGTAGGGTGTGCAATGATTCATGACCTGAAGACCGTCTCTGGCAACGCCGATACGCATACAGACGTATGCGTTATTGGCAGCGGCACCGCTGGCATCTTCCTGGCATCGGCGTTAAGGAGACGCGGTGTTCGCGTGCTGCTTCTCGAGGTTGGGGATGCAACGGCGCGACGCCCTGCGGAAGTCGGGCAACGTGTCGACCAACGAGGCATTCCCTATCGAGGGGCTGATCTGGGCCGGTCTTTTGGACTGGGTGGGACTTCAGTCTTGTGGGGGGGCCAGATGATTCCAGTCACGCCGCTCGACATGGCGGCTCGCCCATGGATCGGCGTCGACGCGTGGCCCATCAAGCCCGACGATCTGACGGCATACTTCGGCGAGGTCGCAACTGTATTGAACCTGCCAAATGCAGCCGGCGCCGAAGACAACGGCGATGAATCCATGGTCAGCCAGCGGTTTCCTGAGTTGTCGCAGCTTGGCCCTGACTTTAGCGTCCGCCTCTCAACCTGGCTGCCATTCAAGGCCCGCAACTTCGCCCAGGCATTTACTGACGCTTTACGCAACGATCATGACCTGAGCGTCTGGCTGAATGCCCGTGTGACGTCGTTAGACACTTCCTCTGAGCATGGGCACTGCCGGCTTTGGTCGGTGTCTGCGCGGAACGCAGCCGGCAACACCTTGGCGGTTCACGCAAAGCACTTCGTACTCTGCGCGGGAGCCCTAGAGACAACTCGGTTGCTTCTGGAGCATGACGAACGGACGAATGGATCGATCACACGATTCGGGGCTCCGCTTGGCTGCTATTTGTCTGATCACCTTTCAGTAACGTGCGCACGGTTTAAGCGGCACCGGCAAGCCGCTTTCAACTCCGCTGTTTCGCCGATTTTCAAGCGCGGCCTCATGCGGACGCCCCGTCTTGAGCTGTCCGCTGCCGCGCAGCGCCGGCATCAGCTGCCAAGCGCATTTGCACACGTGACCTTTCAGACAGACGGGGCGACCGGATTTGACGTAGTGCGGAACTTTCTGCGGCGTCAGCAAGGCGAACAGCAGCCCCTTGGCCTTTCTGCACGCGGGGTCGGTCGCATCGTTCACGACGTCGCCCTGATGGCGTACTGGCGATTTTTGCACACGCGCCTCTGGATTCCCGCCCAGGCCAGCGTTCTCCTCCAAATCGATCTGGAGCAGATCCCGAACAAGAACAGTCGCCTCTTCCTGTCGGATGAGCGAGACATGCACGGCAGAAAGCGATTGGCGGTTGATTGGCGTGTGACAGACGAGGACATCGCCGCAATTCGGACAATCCTTGCGCTTGTAGCGGAACGTTGGCAGACAGCCCCATTGGCTACCATGGCCTCATTGGAACTCACGGCGGATCGGATCTTTGACTCGTTCGAAACGCTCTACGACGTTTACCATCCCACTGGAACGATTCGGATGGGACGAACACCGGCAGACTCCGTCGTGGACCGCGACCTGCGCCTCTGGGCCATGGAGAACTGCTACGTGAGCACGACTGCAGTTTTCCCATCGGCCGGAAGCGCGAATCCCGGGTTTACGCATCTCGCACTTACTGCGCGCTTGGCGGATCATCTGGCAAACAGCATTCACCAAGAGCGGGTCGCGCGCATTGCATAAAACATCAGCCGATGGTACTGGAGTTGGCCCATGAGTCGTTCTCTGGTCGGCGAATAGTTGTGAAGGTTCCATTGCCCAAACTATCGTGAGATTTGTGCGCAAGCTCACTGCCATCATTCTGACGTACAACGAATCGCTCGACGTCGCCGCCTGCATTGAAAGCTGCCGGTTCTGCGATCGGATTGTCGTCTTCGATTCAAACAGTTCAGACGATACCCGAGATCAGGCAGCTGCCGCGGGGGCCGAGGTTCATGTGCGCGCGTTTACTAATTACGCCGATCAACGGAATGCTGCACTCGAAGCTGCCAAGGATGACGTGTGGGTTCTGATGATCGACGCCGACGAGCGGGTGCCTTCGGATTTGGCCGCCGAGGTGCGAGCAATCGCTGATCGAGAGGATGACGAAACGGCCGTCTACAGGATCCGGCGGAAAGACTTTTTCTTCGGACGGTGGATGCGGCGAGCGACGGCATATCCGACTTGGTTTGCGAGGCTTTTGCGGCCCACGAAAGTGCGGTTTGTACGCGACATCAATGAAGATATTGAAACAAGCGGCCGGGTTGGCTTTCTGCAGTCGCACTTCCACCATTACCCGTTCAGTAAGGGGCTGTCGGCCTGGGTAGACCGGCATAACCGGTATTCGACGCTTGAGGCCCGTCGCCTTGTGGCCGAGCGTAGCGAGCACCTCTCGTTTCGCTTCGCGGACCTCATTGAGCCTGCCAAGCGACGGCGGTTGGCAAAACGACTCTTCTACCGCCTTCCATGCCGGCCCTTGCTGGCTTTTGTAGGACTCTATTTTGTTCGAGGCGGCCTGTGGGATGGGTGGCCTGGCCTGCAGTACTGTCGCCTTCGGGCTGTCTACGAGTACTTGATTTACCTGAAAATCCGTGAAAGTCAGGACACTGTGTCGTCGTCAGCACCGAAATCGCGGTGACGCCGATCGCCAGCCTACCGTGGTCGGCGGGCATATCGAAGAGTTGCGCAGATGCTATCGGGACACCGCTCTCCCAACAGTTGCCGCGGCAGTGCGTTGCGCGGCCACGCCATGGTAAGCATTCATCGATCTCACTCGACTGAGGCGTTCGACGGCTACGCCCTCCTGTGCCGAACGATGCCTTCTTTGAAGCCCAGTCATTGCGGTGTTCTGAATCGGCAAGGTGTGTACGCTAACTTGCGTGGCGTTCCCACGCCGTTGCCGGTGTCGACACGACTCTGCGGTCCCAGGAACGCTAGGGCTTCACGCCGAACGCGCCGTGCGAACTGCGCGACCTCCCGACCGGGATGATTCGATCAGGATTCACACTGGTTGCCGCTGACCGGCATCGCACGGATATTGACGGCCTCCGGGCGATTGCTGTGGCGGGGGCCATTCTCTTCCATTTCGGCGTATTGCCCCGGGGATATCTCGGGGTGGATGTGTTCTTTGTGATCTCGGGCTATTTGATCACCGGGATCATCTACCGTGCATCCAAGGCGAACACCTATTCGCTTGCAGCATTCTACGGGCGACGGATTCGAAGAATTCTGCCACTCACGCTATGCGCCCTCTGTGCCAATGATAGGTGAGACACCTGCCCTTCCCCTATTAGAGTAGAGGGCCAGGAGGACAGGAGATGGAGAACCACAGGATGTTGGGGACCGAAGGAGCGGTGGTGTTCGGAACGGAA
>Ga0315904_10007080_pt1 | contig 15140 bp, 17 predicted proteins | sample LakEriMetagenome_6_FD_203529 | JGI IMG/M metagenome (GOLD analysis project Ga0315904, IMG submission 203529) | Freshwater fungal communities from buoy surface, Lake Erie, Ohio, United States - Buoy 12 MA120 | ecosystem: Environmental > Aquatic > Freshwater > Lake | place: USA: Lake Erie, Ohio... | reverse complement strand
GAATGTTTAAAAGAAGCCTTTGCTGGCGAGAGCATGGCCAATCGTCGTTATCTATACTTTGCCAACACCTGTGACGTCATGGGTGCACCGGATGTGGCTGCTCTGTTCCGTAGCACGGCCGAAGGTGAAACAGGTCACGCACACGGTCACATGGAGTATCTGATCGACGGTGGCTATGGTGATCCCGGTACTGGTCTGGCGGCCAAGACTGTGAAGGAAGCACTGCACAGCGCCATCGAAGGTGAGACTCACGAATACACCGACATGTATCCTGGCATGGCCAAGACAGCGCGTGACGAAGGTTTTGATGAGATTGCCGATTGGTTTGAGACTCTGGCCAAGGCAGAACGCAGTCATGCGGGTCGTTTCAAGAAGGCCTTGGATGCCTTTGATGCAGACAACGCATAAATAGTGCAATGTACGCATTAATCGTAACCTTCATCATCTCTGGTACTGTGCATGAAGCACAGTGGCGTAGCTATGAACGGTTCGAGGAATGCTGGGAGGCCGCCACCATCATAGTGCGCGGCCGCCATGACATGATTGCCCGCTGTGTATTGATAGAGCCTGACAAATGACGCATGTTTAATTTTTCTGTGTATAATGCTGCGGGTGTGGAAGTTGATCGCCACAGCATCAACGATGAATTGACCTATGTCGATGGTCGTGTACATCGAGGCAAGAATTGCTACTACAAGGGTGTGGGTGTGCCTTATACGCAGCATACCCTGGATCGATCTGCAATTCCAGATCTCGCCGAGTATGAAGTATTGTGCGACTCCAATCTGATCTACATAGGTCCGGTGGTGAGCAAACGATGCTTTGTTGGAAAAACCGGAGTATTTCAGGAACTCTATCAACCCTTCTATCCAGACTTCATTGGTAGCTGCAGCATCAAAGAAGGGCTCATAGTAATAAATTCACTGACCTTTGAAAAGTCCTCGGTGGAAGTTTTTGACTGCATAGAATTTGATAAACAAAACCAGCAGCACTACTACATACTGGACTACAACTGTGGCAGACGGCATTATGCTGTGCATGATGGTAAACCACAGGATCTGCGTGAGCTCGTGGATTTTATGCTGCAAAATAATTGGAATTTTCTCTGGGACAAGCAGGCCATCAAAGACATAACAGCCGATGGTCGTGTCAGTGATGTGGCAGATCTATTTCAGTCCAATGAACTAAAGCATAAACTAGGTACTGTGTATGCTGTATTGTACAGCCTGGGCAATTTGTATCCTGAAAAATATCAGGAATTTCTGCGGTACATGGATTTGAAACATGAGAGCAATCTATCCTATGTACTAAATTCCCTGCTGATACTACGAGACAACAATGTGGACATCACACCATTGTTGCCCACAGGTTCTATGTCAGAGAACTACAAGCATACGGTCAGAGAATTTTTACTGCAGGGCAAGAATTGTGCACACTGTGCCTGCGATTTGTTTAAACATCAGGGCGATCAGGTTCGAGATAAATATTTGGCCGCACTGGAGTTTTAAGATATTGCTGTATGAAGCAACCTGAAATGGGTTCTGGACGCGGGTTCGACTCCCGCCTGGTCCACCAGAAGTGTTGTTTAGGGTGGTATGTAGGAGTTTAACAAGACTCCGAGGACTGGAATTCCCGACCTGTGAACAGCAGGACACTTCTGATGGGCCAGACATGGTTTCGACAGGGTCAGGAGTAGGCGAGTGGACAGCACGGTAGGCGATGACCGTAAATCAAGCAAATCTATAAATGCAAATGACGAAAGTTATGCATTAGCCGCCTAAACACGGCTTAGGGTTTCGCCGGGTTTCCTCGTAACAGAATAACCCGGCAAATTTTTTATAAATATATTGGCTGGTAATTGAACGGTAATACGCCTGCGTCTAAATATTATAGTACACAGTTGTGTACCTTTATAAGGGCGCAGTAATGAAAAACCTACTTATAGCTTTACTATGCTTTACCGGTGTTGCATCAGCTGCTGAATTTACTGGAGCAGGTGCTACTTTTCCTTTTCCCATCTATGCCAAGTGGGCCGAAGCCTACAAAGCACAAACTGGCATTGGCCTAAACTATCAAAGCATTGGTTCAGGTGGTGGTATCAAACAAATCAAAGCCAGGACTGTTGACTTTGGTGCCAGCGACATGCCGCTCAAACAAGAAGAATTGGACAAAGAAGGTCTTGTACAATTCCCAGCCATCATCGGTGGTGTTGTTCCAGTATTCAACCTTGATGGCATTGATGCTGGTAAACTCAAATTAACACCCGATGTAATTGCCAACATTCATCTTGGAAAAATTACAAAATGGAATGATCGAGCAATTGTTGATTTGAATCCCGGCGTCAATTTACCTGCTATTCCCATTGTAGTAATTCATCGTGCCGATGGTTCTGGCACCACATTTATCTGGACAAACTTTCTGGGCAAAGCCAATGCTGACTTTCAAAAGACAGTAGGTGAAGGCACAGCAGTAAAATGGCCAGTTGGTGTTGGTGGTAAAGGCAACGAAGGTGTGGCTGTTCAAGTACAAAGACTTAAAGGTGCTTTTGGTTACGTCGAATATGCCTATGCCAAGCGTAATAAGATTCCCTATGCAGCTGTGAAAAATCGCGACGGCAACTTTGTACAGCCCAGCGATGATACATTCAAAGCAGCAGCCGCAAATGCAGATTGGAAAAATGCACCAGGCATGTATTTGTTACTCACATGGCAAACAGGCAAGGATGCTTGGCCAGCCACAGGTGCAAGTTTCATCCTCATGCATCGTCAACAAGCAGACGCGTTAACCGGTCGCGCAGTTCTAAAATTCTTTGATTGGAGTTACCGCAACGGCGGTCAAATGTCAACTGAACTAGAATATGTTCATATGCCAGCCGATGTCATCAAACTAGTTCAGGACAATTGGAAACGAGACTTCCGTGGTCCAGACAACAACCCAATCTGGAAATAAGGAACAGCCATGAAATTATTTAAAATTTTTGCTATTGTGGCGGCCATGGTAGCAACAACCCCAGCGTTGGCCGATGAGTATAAAGATACACTGAATATTCTCAGAGAGAAGAATGTAATCACTCAACAAGAATATAATGACAAACTCAAGGCCTATGAAGATAGAGAAGAAAATAAAAAGTTTGCAGAGCAAAGAATCGACAAAGATGTTAGCGATTCAGTCAAATATAGACAAGCAAGAGCAAACGATGGTTCAGTCACAGAAAATGGACTTGGACTCAAATCGAAAGATGGGAACAATACAGCACAGTTTACGGGTAGAATTCACATGGACTATCGACACTACACACCAGATTATGGTGTCGGTCAAACCACGGATTCGTATCAGAACTTAGCAGAAGTTCGCCGTGCTAGATTTGGTGTTCGCGGTCAGTTTGCCAAAGACTTTAAGTACCAATTGCTGGCCAATTTCGGTGGAAGCGATGGCTTTAGTTCTACGTCAAGCACCGCTGACGAAATGTGGGTTAACTATGCTGCAAATCCAGAGATGCAGTTTCAATTTGGTTTGTTCAAAATGCCGTTCAGTCTTGAACAGTTGACTAGTTCAAACAATCTTGACTTCATGGAACGCAGTCTCATTGGTCAAAATGATACTGAATTTATTCCTGCCAAAGAAACTGGTTTTATGCTGCACGGCGTACCAAAACCTGGGTTGACCTATGCAGTGGCAGTCAGCCGAGGCAAGTCAAACAAGAGTGCAGAGTTCGATGGACTTGACTACATTGGTCGTATAACCACCAACATTGCCGAGCTCACCGGCAGCAAAGCCTATGTTGCACATCTGGGTGCAGCATACAGCACTGGTGAGATCAAGAGCGGTGTTGCACCAGCCAGTGGCAGAACAGAATCACGTATGCAGTCTGGTTGGTTTACTGGTACTGCGTTGAGTGGTGCTACTACAAGAACACGCCAAGGATTAGAAGCAGCTGTTGCATATGATGGCCTTAAAATTCAGGGTGAACAATTCAATTTCAAATATGATCCTTTGTCTGGCAGCGATCAAGAAATTCGAGGTTATTATGTTCAGGCACTATATAATCTGACCGGCGAATCACATGCATACAAAGACGGTGTGTTTGGCTGGATCAAACCAAACAATCCCATTGACAAAGGCGGTAAAGGTGCATGGCAAGTTGGTGTGCGCATGAGCGAGTTTGATGCCAGCGACATCAGCGTAGCCACTGGTAAGTCGAATCGTGCTACTGCCATGACCTATGGCATTACCTGGTTCTGCACCGACAATCTGCGATTCATGCTTAACTATGTCGACACCAAATTTGACGCACTAGTAGGCAGTTCCGGCAGTCGTGTAAATGGCGAAAAAGCCATTATGTTTAGAAGTCAGCTGAGTTTTTGATATATAATTAATGATTTTCATGATGTAAATTCAGGCCCAAACTGTATAGATACTATGCAGGCATTGGGCCTGAACAACCTAGGAGAAAACTATGAAGTGGACCACACCCGCAGCTCAAGATATGCGTTTTGGCTTTGAAATCACCATGTATATCGCAAATCGCTAATTGACATTCTAGTATAGATATATAATAATAGCAGTTGCTGGACCTGTATAAAACCAGCACACATCACTCACAACACAGAAAGGTACCACCATGTCAAATCTGACACCGTTCGAGATTCGCCTTGAACTTCTAAAAATGGCGAAGGAAATGCTTACCGAAGAGTATTATGGTAAGCGTGATCAAATTAGTCAAGACTGGCAAGTCAAGGTAGAGTCCGCTAAACTTCACGGACAACAAATACCTGAACACCCAGCACTTCCGCCCTACCCCACAGAAAACGATGTCATTGCCAAGGCACAGTCCTTGAATGGTTTTGTTTCTAACACACCCTCAGATAAAGTAAGCAAAAAATCTGCCTGATTGGGGGAACGGTACGCTTCGGCGTACCTTCTTAACAAGGAGAACTCATGCTGAACAGACACATTGTTCGACGTTTTTTAGTTAGTGCCACGTTATTTTCCGTATTTGTAGCCGGCATCAATACACTGTATCAAACTCAGGCGCAGGCTCGCATGGCCCAGGAAATCCAAAGCCAACGCATTGCTGCCGAGCGCACCAAAAAGAAATTGGTAGAAGCCAAACTCAATCGCGAAATTACCTGCATGGCTCGCAACATCTATTTTGAAAGTGCCAGCGAGCCCATCAAGGGCAAGATTGCCGTGGCTCAGGTCACCATGAACAGAGTCAACAGCGGTCAATTTCCTGCATCGGTCTGCGGTGTTGTACACCAAAAGACTCACTACGAAGGTTTGACTGTATGTCAGTTCAGCTGGGTCTGTGAAGGCAATTTGAAGATTCGCGCACCGCATCTCTATGAAGAAAGTCTGCGCGTAGCTCGTCGCGTCATGCTGGATGGTGTGCGTCTACCAGAACTGCAGGGTGCCAAATACTTCCATGCTACCTATGTACAGCCTGGTTGGAATAAACAACCCAAGGCTCGCATTGGTAACCATATTTTCTATTGACAGCTTGTAAAACTTGCCTTATACTGATATATAACAGTGCAGTGAATGTTGAACTGTATTATTTTAACTGAAACGGAGAATGATTCAATATGAGTACTAAACTCAAGCCGCCTGTGAAGGCGCCCAGCAAAGTCAATCCCCTGTTTGTCAACAAACAGGCCGAAGCGCCCAGACAGAAATCGGTGTTTATTGCTACTCCGATGTTCGGTGGTCAGTGCAACTACATGTACATGATCAGCCTGATCAATCTGCTGACCAAGCTAAGTCAGGCTGGCATACCCACCATGTTCGAAGTCGCAGCCAATGAAAGTTTAATTACCAAGGCTCGCAACATCCTGGTTGAAGGCTTCTTAAAAAGTCAGGCCACGCATTTACTGTTCATCGATGCCGATCTGGGCTTTGATGCCGATGATGTGATTCGCATGATTCAAGCCGACAAGGACATCATTGGTGGACAGTATGCCAAGAAGAAAATGAACTGGGATGCTGTTAAACATGTTGTCAGCAGTCGTCCTGACATTCCACCACATGCCATCAATGCTGTGATTGCCGAATCCACCTTCAAGCCTGTGGGTGATAGTTTAACCTTTAACATCAATGAACCAGTAGAAGTAGAAAGCATTGCCACTGGTATGATGTTGGTTAACCGTCGAGTGTTTACTGAGATGGCGGCACGCATGCCTGATATCCGCATCATCAGCGGCGGTTCAGAAACCATGGATCCAGCCACCATGACACGTCGAGCCGATGCTCCGCGCGAAGCTCATGCCTATTTTGATGTCAGCATCGATGAAGCCACGCGTGCCTATACCAGCGAAGACTTTACCTTCTGCAAACGCTGGCGACAACTAGGCGGCCAGATTTTCTTGGCACCCTGGACTCGCACAGTACACGTTGGTACCTATGAGTATGTCTGCGATCTCATGGCCACAGCGCAGTGGATGCAGCCACAGCAACCCCCGCCACCTCCGCAGACTTCGCCTCTTTTTAGCGGAACTGTGCCTCAGGCCAGGGCAGCGTAATGGGTGGCATCAACGATAGAGTTCAGAGTCAGAGTGCCTTGGGTCTGGTGTTGACTGGACCCAATGGCGAAGTCAAGGTCAATAAAAATGTGGATGCACAGGGCGAAAATCTAACCAATGAATTTGTTATCACCAAACAATTCAACAGTGCCAATGAGTTCAGTGCTTGGGTGCTGGCTCAGAGTCGTCTGGATCGTATCAGCAGCATGGATACCATCATCAATTACTGCACTGAAAAAGACATAGACATTGAAGCCGTGGCTCCCCTGATCAATCCAGTACTCAAAGAACGTATTCGTTTTGAAGCCGAAGAAGCCAACCTTATGAAACGCAGCGCCCGACTACCACTATGAACATGACTGAGTTTGAAGCCTACAAGATGTATTTGGCTTTGCGTGCACATTTCCAGACCGACGAATATGATGTGATCAAACAACGAGGACGAATCCGAGCCAGCCACAAGAGTTTTGTTGGCTCGGGCAAATCCTTTCAGTTCCTGCAGTTAACCAAGACATATCAGGATGCCGAGATCTGTGACTTCATGGTGGCTAATTTTACTGCGGGCGATCGCTGGGGCGGTGTGTTCAATGCCGATGCCGCTCGTCAGTATCAGAGCTGGAAACGCAGAGTAGAAAGTCTGAGATACATATTCACACAGGACCTAGACACACTAACCAATCTGATGGCCGATGAAGGCGCGGATCTGATTAGTTATGCAGCTGGTCAGCATCCACTGATACTGCGAGCCTACTTTGGCAATCATATCTGTCTAGAGACAGTGGTGATACTGGATGTATTGTTGAACTTCTGCAACGACTATGATCAGACCATGCAGCGTGTATTCATGTGGCCTGAAACCAGTCGCCTGATACGTAAATATCGACCTTTTTTAAAATTTGACACCGATGCCTTCAGAAAAATCTATGAAGAAAAATTCAGACCAGGATGAGTTGTCTCTGGATGATCGTTTAGAAAGACTTGAAGTATCATTTTTAAGATTAGACGCCGATATTAATAACCTGGCCATGATAGTGAATGAGCTCAATGAACGGTTGCGCAAGACTCAGGAATTTAGTGTTAAAATTGGTCATGCACAGAACCGCATACACGAGTACATTTCACACTGGCCTTTTGTCAGAGTAGTCAAGGACCATGGGCAAGACTTTTCGTAACGTCAGAGATGAGAGCCGTAAAGGTATTAAAAATAAAACGGCAACAAGGCTAGAAAAAGCCATTGAAAAATACAAGAAACATATATATAATGACGCATCCCCAGTAAATGAGGATGCCGATGATGATGTGTTTGATGACAACATTGATGATGAATCCAACCATACTCGGTTTATACAACGCAAATAAGGAGCATACAAATGGCATTTAATAGTCTATCCGATCTTAGAAAATCCCGCGGTGGTTTTGACACCCTGATGAAGGAAGTGGACAAAATCAGTCAACCCGCAGGTGGCGAACGCAAAGAAGATGATCGCTTCTGGCAACCTACAGTCGACAAGGCTGGCAACGGTTATGCTGTCGTTCGTTTCCTACCTCCTCCCCGTGGTGAAGAACTTCCTTGGGTACGTATCTGGAATCATGGCTTTCAAGGTCCTACTGGCAAGTGGTACATTGAGAATAGCCTGACCACCATAGGCAAACCTGACCCTGTCAGCGAACTCAACAATGAGCTTTGGAACAGTGGCAGCGAAGCCAACAAGGAAATCGCCCGCAAGCAGAAACGCCGTCTGAGCTATGTCTGCAACGTCTATGTGGTGTCTGATCCATCTAATCCTAGCAACGAAGGCAAGGTCAAACTGTTCAAGTTTGGCAAAAAGATCTTTGATAAAATCAAGGATGTAATGCAGCCTCAGTTCCAGGATGAAGAGCCGCTGAATCCTTTTGACTTTTGGAAGGGTGCAGACTTTAAGATCAAGATCCGCAATGTCGAGGGTTATCGTAACTATGACAAGTCTGAGTTCGCCAGTGCAGCTGCACTGAGTGACGATGATGCTGAAATTGAGAAGATCTGGTCAGCGGAACACAGCCTGTCTGACTTCATGGATGAGCGTCATTTCAAGAGCTATGAAGAACTCAAGCGTAAACTGGAGCAGGTACTGAATGCCGCAGGTGCACCAGCAGTGCGTGCTGAGAGTGCTGATCTAGATATGCCGCGTGCAGCTGCTAAACCAGCTGCCGCTGTGGCTAAACCAGCACCCAAGGCTGAAGCCGATTTTGATGAGGATGATGAAAGTCTAAGCTACTTTGCCAAGTTAGCAGCCGACGATTGATTGTAGCAAATCTTGCTGCAGGGGGACTTCGGTCCCCTTTTTTTATTAGTAAAAATGCGCGTTACGAGTGCTGTAGCGCTCCATGGCACTTTCTGTGCTGCGTACCTGTCCGCGCGGCACCATCATGTTGTTGGCCGGCGCCGGAGCGGGTGCCGGGGCCGGTGCTGCAGGCTGATTGATCACCACTGGTTTGTTGTTGGCTTCCTTGGCCACAGCATTGGTTTTGCTCAATCCATCAATTTTTTTGCTTGTCTGGTTAGACGTTTCCATGTAACGTTCTTTGGTCGCCATGTCTAGATTTCTTTGTTCCATGGCATTCATGGGCTCTGCCGCCATTCTGCCACCGACGTCTTCGCCATATAACTTTACATATTTTTCTTTGCGAGCAACATCCTGTTCCTCGTAGAGCTTTTGATATCTAGGATCTTTGGTGTAGTCCGTTTCCTTGGCAGCGGGTTTGTCTACAGGTTTAACCGTGGCTACGGGTTTAGGCGCAGGCGCAGGCGCTGTACCTGGTGCTCTGGGCGCCAAGGCGCGTTGTGCTTCGGGACTCAACGACGACATCCCCCGATTCGGCGCTGCGCCTTGCATGCCGGTCATTGGAGCAGGCGCTGCGCCTTCCATGCCGGTCATTGGAGCGGCCATGTTGGTGGTTGGCGTTACAGTTGGTTTGTCTTTGTTGGCAAAATATTCAGATTCTTTCTTGATGCGATCTGCTGCGGCCTGGTTGGCCATGTTGGGTGCTACAAAACCTCCAACCTTTTCTATGCCACGAGCCATGCCAGATTGAGCTTTTTCAAACCAAGACATGCGATTCCAATTGGAATCATCGGCCTTGGTATCAAGCTTCAGATCTTCGCCCTTTTCATCTTTACCTACTCCGAGTTTTCCTGCGCCATAGTCTACCAGACGGCTTGCACCATACATGGCAGCTCCGGCAGCCACAGTAGCACCTGCGGTTGTTCCTAGTGCAGCTCGACCAAGATTTAGTGCGCCTCGACCCGCACTCATTATTCCGCTGCCGGCACGTCCCAACAGTCTACCACCGCCGCGCATCATGTCACCTAAACCCAGTCCGCCCCCGGTTTCTTCTTCGGGCTTGGCCGCCGCCGCCATGGGCGCCGGCGTAGTGGCTGTTACTGTGGGTTTAGGTGGCCAGTCTTTGCCACCACCAGCGCCGGTATTGCCTGCGGACCAACCAGGTCCTCCGGATGCTGGTAACTTCAACGGGCCACGTAGATTTACTACTGTGGCGGTGATGTTCATGGCGCCGCTCTTGGGCATGGCCATGGGCTGACCACGACCCGCAGGTACTGGCGTTGGTGATGCAGCAGTTTGACCGCCGCGACTCTGTGTCAGTGCTTCGGCGCGCGCACCTAGCCTGGCTCGATCTTCTTCTAGTCGATTGCCACCAAAGGTACGATCCAGAAAGTCACTGCCCAGATTGCTGGCATTTTTAGCATTATAGTCTTCAACCTTGCCACGGAAAAAGTTACCGGCAATTTTAGCTGCGCCGGCAATGCGACCCATGCTGACTACTTCGCCTTTCTGAGCCAGTCTGCCTGCTTTACCTAATTCATTGTCCTTGGTTCTGCGTACTGCATTTTCGCCCATGCGCGGATCAAATTCATAGCCTTCTTTTAATACTTTCTGTTTGCCTGTGAGTGCACTCCAGGCATCACCCAGAGTACCAGCATCGCCACGCGCACCGCTACGAGCTCGATTGCGTGTATTTTCCAGCACGCCGCCAATTTTGCTCTTGGCTGCAGTATCGCCCGTGGTTTCTAATTCGCCGGCAATCTTGGCCAACTCTTTGCGTAGCTCTGCACTGTCTTTGGCGTCAGAGTCACGCAGTTTAATCAGTGTGTCTTCCAGACGTTCAAATAACTTGATTTGATCGTCAGTGGCATCTTTTAGCAGTTCGTCTTTCTTTTTGGTCTCGGCCACGAAGCGTTCAAAGGCTTCGGTGTTCTTGGCCATGGTGACTTCTTTGCCTGCACCCTTTTGGTACAGTTCGGCCTTCTCACCCAAGGTGGCGCCGATGTTGCTAAGTTTGCCGGCACGTTCTTCGCGCTGTGCATTCAGACTTTGTTCTGGTACTTCCTTGGCATCGACATCGATTACATCGTCACGTTGGCGTAACAGGGGTTTACGTGATGGATTGGGATCCTTGCCTGCAAAGGTCTTGAGATCCTTGCCTGCAAAGGTCTTGAGATCCTTGCGCATTTCTTTGAGTTCAGTACGCACGTCGCCAAGGGTGACATTTTTAGAATCACCCTTGGGTTTGGTCATGACCTTGACCTGTTCCACAACCTCGGTCTGCTTTTCCTGAGTTTCAGTGGTAGCTTTGCGCAGCTCTTCGAGCTTGGCAATCTGATCCTCGGCTCGCTTACGCTGTTCCTCGGATAGATTGCTGGCTGTAAGCATTCGCTGCTGAGCTTCCAGCAGACTTTCCAGACTTAGAGGTTCGGATTTCTTGGCCATGGTTTACTCTTTGGGTGTGTATACTCGGTTGTCATCATCGTCCTTGCTGGTGGCCGATGTCTCGGTTACAGCAATCTTTTCCTTGGTGCGACCATAGGCCGACACACCCAACACACCGCCCATGGCAATATGGAAGAAGCCTCCATTCTGCAGCGTTATGGGCACCCATTGACGAAACGCATCATTGGCTGCTTCGGTCTCCCAGAATTGTACTAGGGTGAACAGGACCGGAAAAATTACAAAGTCTGCCAAGCAACAGACCATGTACATCCAGCCCATGGCAGGACGCCATTTATTCTGCATCCAATCTTCTTTAGTAGTTCCAGCTGCCATTATCGGCCTCCTTGTTGTTGTAAACGTTGATTTTCTTCTTCTAAGTGATTTACCAACAACATAATATAGATCTCCCTTTCCCACGGCATCATGTCTTCCAATTCAGACAAGCTATACTTATGATACTGCATTAAATTGAAGTTTGTCTGATAGTAACTAAACAAACTTTCATGAGAAAGGACTAGGCGAAAAAACTGTTCATACCCTCCATGACGACTTCATTGTGTTTTCCGCATTCCTTACAGTCCCACGCCATGTCATGTCGCAACACGGGCATGGTAACAAAGAAGTTTTCTAGACGGTCCAGTGTAGCTGGGTTTAAATTTTCTACAAATTCTACGAGTTCGGCTACACTGTAATCCTGGGCAGCAATGCGTTCATCGCCTTCCCAGATGCTGTCTATGCTGCCGGCAATCAAATTAATGATGCTGTCTATGTTGGATTCTGCCTGCATGGTGCTAAGATCCGTCAGCGTGGGATACCGCATCTCAATGCTGACATTGTTGTCAACATCTATGGTTTTACTGTGTTCTGGTTTGCGATCTACTTTGACTGAAGTCACATCCAGCTTGGCATCCTGCTTGGCTTCACAGCTGCAGGTCAGAACTATGTTGACAGTTTCTCCTACGCTGTGCGCGCGAATATTTAAGAACAAAAATTCAGCGTCAAAAGCCGGTAATTTTTCTGCATTGACTTTGCCAAAGGTACAGGCGTGTATAACTTCGTTGAGTGCAGAAATTTGCTGATCAGCACCGCCATTGGTGGCCATGAGCAGCAGTTTTTGTTCTTTGACTAAAAATGGACGAAACTCTATCCGTTCGCCAGTGCTGGGCAATTCAATTCGATGCTTGGGTGTTGTAAGCAATGGTAAAGACATTCAATTCTCCTTGGTGTGTTATACTTTCAATGCCGCGCGAGCGTTTGAACTAAGTCGACTACTATCTATTCGATTGTTGTTTGCTGTACCGCGCGAATTTCTGCTGCCCGCCACCTGTTGAGTTCTCGGTGTATCTGATGGTGGCTGATTGCTGGTGGTCATGCTCATGCTTCGCCAGCGTCGATAGCACAATGTAACCGACATTTTAGTAACCTGATTGGTCATGTCATAGCCCAGACTAATGGGGTTGATGGCTATGGGAAATACATCCTCAAACACTGCGGTATAGTGTGCTCGATCATCTTCATCCAACTGTGTAATGGTCAGGCCCTGACACATGTAGTTTTCAGGATAATGCACACAACCAGTGAACCGTCCAGTACGCACAACAACGCCGTCGACCCAGATGTCAAAAAATTCTTTTACAGTATACCATTTGTCTAGCGCAAAGGTCATGCTAAGATTGTCGCCGCCGTAGTCTGCGCCTATGGGATGAAAACTAGGTGGTCCAAAAATTTGTTGTCTGGTGGTGATGATGCGCGTGGGCGGCAACGACACCTGTTCACAGAATACGCTGAGTCTGGCGCCGATGCGACTGCTTATGGAATTCTGTGTTCGATATCTGCCGCCACTGGTCTTCAGACTCAGCGACTCATCTACACTGAATTGTTGCACGCAGGCCGGCACGGTAAAATTAACTTCATAGCGATTGGGCTTAGCCATGCCACGATCAGATATCTCAGCCATGATGTCACTCAAACCATACTGCGCTTTGGGCATTAATTGATATGCCATGTTCTTTCCTTAGATGTGTTTTCTGCTGTCTCGCCAGACAGTCTGGGTTGCTGCGCCCTGGAATCGTTCTATGGGCATCATGCTGGCTGCCAACCATTGATCATGTGGTATGTCCATGAAACGACTCTTGACATGGTCTGTTAAGTAATGCTTAACACAGGCACCCACGCCGGGAAACTTTGATCCTGAATTTAAGATGTTCCAGCTGATCTGCGCACGCATGCGTGGATCGTTGTGACGATGTGTAACTTCCAGCAAGGCGCCCATGAGTCTGAATCTAATACCATAGGGCAGATAGTGCAGGTTCAGTCCATAGAAGCCGCCCTTGATGGACCTAAAGGGAAACACCAAGGGCATCTGATCCCAGTAGGGCAGAGTGTCCTTGTGCTTGGCATCGTACATGAACAGATATAGCCCACCAGGATATACACGACTGCGCAGGCCTGCAGATCCACTCATCATGCCAGTAACGTTGCTGTTCAGTCCCCGCAGATTCTTAACCTGAGTCTGATACCAGTTTACGCTGCGCTGCACATCGCCGGCGCGTACGGTGAGTTCTCTGAAGGGATTATAGGTTGCCATGATATTATTTATCAAGATTCAAATCGTTTTCCGTAAGTATCATGAACTGCCAGCCCCGATTCTCGCAGTATTCCGTAGCCGACTTCCACTTGCTTTGATTCACGCCCCAGGTACGAACTTCTTCGATGAAACGTGGAGTGATGCGCGCTGGCTTTTTGGGCTGCTGCACAAACTTGGCTGGTTTGATTTCTATGAGATAGCGTTGTTCATTGCCATCTCGGTTGCGTATCTTGACATAGAAATCCACGAAATATCTGTGTATTCTTTGGTCTACGGGCGATAAATAAGGTATAATGATCTCTTCGCTACCCCATTCCAGCACAGCGGAATTGTTGTCGCACCATTTCATGAACTTCAATTCCCACAGACTGCGATAAACAATCTGTGTGGGATCGCCAATGTACTTCTTGGCATTGATGATGCGATAACGTCCTTTGTAGGTCTGGCGAGTGTACATAGAAATATAAAAACACGGAGTAAAACTATTTATGGCTGATACCAACGCTCAAGGCGGTTCTAAGAATGGTATTTTTAGTGCTGACCGAGCCAATGCAACCGAGTTCAATGCCCAGGGTGGTGTGGTGCGCACACCCGAAGGTCAACTGTTTAAATACAATGTTAAACAACATGTCTATCCAGAAAAAACCGGAGACGCAAACGCTGGCCCGGATCTGCAGCACTTTTTGGTATTCTACATCAATGTTCGTGGCAAGAGTAAATTTAAAAAAGACTATAAAACCGTAGAAATTCAGACCGGCGCTGAACAACGCATGGATCCCAAACGTGTGGGCGAAGCCACCAATGGAATATTGACCGTAGGTGCTGTGGCTGCAGGAGCTAAAATGGGTGCCAGTGCCACCAGTAAACTAACTGGATTGTTTGCTAAAAATGTTCCCAGTTCTGTGCGTGCTCTTGGCACCTTGGGTGGTCTAATTGCTGGAGGTACAGCTGGCGCAGTAGCAGCCAATTATTTTGAGCCCGACAAGACATTTCGTACCAGCACTGCCATTATGTTGGCAGTACAGGAACGGCCCAGTGTATCCTATGGTGTGAATTATCAACAACAGGACATGGGCAGCCTGGCTGGATTTATAGCCGGTGGTTCGTCAGCAGTGGACAGCGGCTACAAGGAAGCCGGCGGCGAAGCCATGCGCGCTATGTTGCTCAACGTGGCTCAGATTCCCGCCGGCATAACCAATGCCATAGGTGCCACGGATCTGGATATAAAAGCTCTGGCCAGCATAGGTACCGGTACAGCCATGAACCCTT
>Ga0315904_10007078_pt1 | contig 15140 bp, 13 predicted proteins | sample LakEriMetagenome_6_FD_203529 | JGI IMG/M metagenome (GOLD analysis project Ga0315904, IMG submission 203529) | Freshwater fungal communities from buoy surface, Lake Erie, Ohio, United States - Buoy 12 MA120 | ecosystem: Environmental > Aquatic > Freshwater > Lake | place: USA: Lake Erie, Ohio... | reverse complement strand
TTTGCAAGGAAATCCCCGCCGACTTCATAGCGGCAAACTCATAGTTTTCTGCCAAGTCTCCAAAGGTCATAATGGAAGCCAGTAAAACCGATAAGGGCAGTACCAGTGGGAACAAGCTAGGCATCTTAAACAACAAGAACTTGATAATCAAAATAACATCCAAATCCTTACCTGCCAATTCCGAAATGAAAAGCCAAACCGTTTGAAGAATGAATATAAAAAAAAGGATTACAAATACCGAGGTAAATGTAATCGCAAAGGTTTTTAAAATGTATTTGTCTAGTATCTTCACGAACAACTAATCTAACTTATTGATGTAGTATTTTGGATATTTACTGGCTTCAAAGGTAAATTGATTTTTTGACAATGGTTGATTCGTTTTAAAAGAATTTACAGTTAAGGTAGTCTTGGTGCCATTTTTACCAATTTCAATTAAGTTGTAAATGTTTTTCGTTTGATTATCAATCCCCAAAAGGATTTCTTTGCGTTGGTCCTTAGGATTGGTAGGAGTGAGCTTGATGTATTGTATTTTTCTCCCTTTAATGTCCTGTAAAATATCCCAGTTGAACTTGTATCCCGAATTAAAAAAAGTCAACAGCTTGTTGGGTGTAATGGAATTGTCGTCTTTTTCATTGTATTTACTAATCGTAATTTCTTCATCCTCAGGATTGATAACGTAGGTTTTTTTACCGTCAAAAAGCTTGGTCACGCCCATCAAATTCAAGGTAAACAGATTGCCTCGCATTACCACATTGCCCTTGCTTTCCTGATTGATGTTTTCTCTAGAGTTATTTAAAGTGTACTTAAAATCAATAACAATATTGTCATAGGTTTTGATTTTAGCAGTCACTTGGTCCAGTAAGTCTTTGGCTTTTTTATCTTGAGCTTGTACAAAATGACTAAAAAGGAGTAGCAAGCTGATACAAATTCCTTTAGACATCATAGTTAGTTTAGTATTCCATTCGAGCGTTAGCATTCTATTGTTGGTTCTCAAATCAATAGTCTTCGATTTCATTTTACGAATTATTTAGTTCATTGTTTAAAAAATGATCTAGAGAAGTTAAGTCTGCAAAGTTTACATTTCGAGCTTTGCTTCCTTCAAAAGGACCTACGATTCCAGCAGCTTCCAATTGATCTATCAGTCTTCCTGCTCGGTTGTAGCCTAATTTAAGCTTTCGTTGTAGCAAGGAAGCCGATCCTTGTTGTGCCGTAACGATAATTTCTGCAGCTTCTCTAAATAAAGAATCTCTTTCTGAGATATCTATATCAAGATTGATGCCACTTTCTTCACCAATGAATTCTGGAAGTAAATAGGCATCCGGATATGCCTTCTGTGAACCTATAAATTCAGTAATTTTTTCTACTTCTGGGGTATCAATAAAAGCACACTGCACCCGAACCACATCGTTACCATTAGTATAAAGCAAGTCTCCACGACCTATCAACTGGTCAGCACCCTGCGTGTCAAGAATGGTTCTTGAATCAATCTTGGATGTTACTCTAAAGGCGATTCTAGCTGGGAAATTGGCTTTAATCAATCCCGTTATTACATTTACCGAAGGGCGTTGCGTAGCGATAATCAAATGAATACCGATAGCACGTGCCAATTGTGCCAAACGGGCTATAGGAGTTTCTACTTCCTTTCCTGCGGTCATAATCAAATCGGCAAACTCATCAACTACCAAGACAATGTAAGGTAAAAAGCGGTGTCCGTTTTCAGGATTTAATTTTCTAGATTTGAATTTGTCATTGTATTCCTTAATGTTGCGCACCATGGCATCCTTAAGCAAGGAATAGCGATTGTCCATCTCCACACAAAGCGAGTTTAACGTATTGATAACCTTTGTGTTATCGGTGATTATCGCATCTCCTGAATCAGGTAGTTTAGCCAAGTAGTGACGTTCAATTTTATTGAATAAAGTCAATTCTACTTTCTTTGGATCGACCAACACAAACTTCACTTCAGCAGGATGTTTTTTATACAGTAAGGAAGTCAGTACGGCATTCAGTCCCACCGATTTTCCTTGCCCCGTGGCACCCGCCATCAATAGGTGAGGCATCTTAGCCAAATCGACCACAAAGGTTTCATTGGAAATGGTTTTCCCTAAAGCTACTGGCAATTCCATTTCTGCTTCCTGAAATTTAGCCGAACCGATAACACTTTTCATAGAAACCATAGTCGGATTCTTATTAGGAACTTCAATACCGATGGTTCCTTTCCCAGGAATAGGGGCAATGATACGAATACCTAAGGCCGAAAGCGATAGCGCAATATCATCCTCTAAACTTTTAATTTTAGAAATACGGATACCCGCCTCGGGTACAATTTCATATAAGGTTACAGAAGGTCCTACCGTCGCTTTAATTTGTGCGATTTCGATCTTGTAGTTGCGAAGGGTTTCTACAATATTGTTTTTGTTCTCTTCTAATTCCTCCTGATTGATAGTTATTCCTCCATTGGAATACTCTTTCAACATGTCCAATGTAGGAAATTTGTAGTTGGATAGGTCTAATTTGGGGTCAAAAAGCCCAAAGTCAGCGACCAAACGAGAAGCTACATTTTCTTCAACGATATCTTCTTCAACCGCTTTTTCTATAACAAAGGCTTCATCACTTGTAGGAATAATTTGTTTTACAGGCTCGTTTTCAGGAACAGCCAAATCCAGAGAAACTGTTTTTTTAAGATTGGGTTCCAAATTAATTTCTGAAGCATTCTGTATGGTAGGTCGCAAGCTTTCCTTATCAATTTCAAACTTTGAAGTGCTTTTCAATTCAGGCTCTTGCTCCTCTGTTTCGTCTTCCTCTTTAACAGCAAATTCTTCAAGGTTGTAATCACTTGAGCTCATGGAGTTTTTTATGGAGTCTATATCGTTTTTAATTTCTCTTTTGTTTTTCTCAAAAAAGGATTTGACACTGTCGGGAGAAATTTTTATTTTAAATATTAAATAAATTACAATCCCAAGAAGTAACAACAAGGACGTTCCAATTTTTCCAATATAATCTTGAAAGAACAAGTTCATTTCATAACCTACGGTTCCTCCCAGTTCTGGCAAGGAAGCCCAAAAGAAACCAAATGAAATGGATAACAATACAATAAAAAACAAATCCCAAAACCAAATGTTTTTGATCTTTTTCAAGGAGATGTCTAAGGCTATAAATGCTCCTGTAAGAAAAAATAGTTTGGTGAATAGGAAAGAGGCAGCGCCAAATCCTTTGTAAATAAAGAAATCAGCAAGAAAAGCACCAAACTTTCCCAACCAATTGTTTACAGGTTCACTTCTGTCACTCAATTCTAAAACAGCACTTTGATCTTCTTGTCCGTGAATAAAAAAAGAAATAAAAGCTACAAATAATGCAATAGCAAACAACATAAAAAAGCTACCAATCAGCATTTTATGCTGTCTGTTTACTTTCCATTTTTTCTTCTGCTCCGTAGCATCAGCTGTTTTCTTGTCGTTTGTAGTAGATTTTGTTGTTTTTGCCATTCTTGTCTTTGAAATAGATACTATAAAAATAGAAATTCAATTGGTATTACAGAATCTTAGGGATGTAGATAATAGCACCAATAGCTATAGCGGTCATGGCTGCAAAAAACACAGCACCTGCGGCTATATCTTTGATAAATCCAATCTTCTCATGAAACTCGGGATGAATAAAATCAGCTATTTTTTCGACAGCCGTATTCAATCCCTCAACTCCAAGAACCAGGCCTATAGCAAGGGTTTGAATGAGCCATTCTTCGTGTGAAATATGAAAATAAAAGCCCGCTACAATCATAGCAGCTCCAATGGAACTCTGAACCATTACACTGTGTTCCGTAGTAATGAGTTTGTAAGCGCCTTTTAGAGCAAATGCAACACTTTTAAATCGTCCAGTCAGAAAAGTGGTGTCTCTTTCAAATTCTCCCATAGGTTCTAATTAAAGTGCTGCGATAGCTGCATCGTAATTAGGCTCATCAGCAATTTCAGGAACTTGTTGCGTATAGGTTACAGTACCATTTTCATCCACAACGACTACCACTCTAGAGTGTAAACCTGCTAGCACACCATCGGTAATTTCTAATCCGTAGTCTTTACCAAAACTTCCAGATTTAAAATCGGATAGGTTGATTACATTTTCAAGTCCTTCAGCACCACAAAAACGTTTTTGAGCAAAAGGCAAATCTCTTGAAATACACAACACTTTTGTATTTTCTAACTGACTTGCAGTTTGATTAAATTTTCTAACCGATGTAGCACAAGTTCCAGTATCGATACTTGGAAAAATATTTAAAACCAATTTACTTCCTTTGAAATCGGCTAAGGTTGCAATTGACAAATCGTTTTTTACTAATTTAAAATCGGGAGCTTGAGAACCAACTTTTGGCAATTCTCCACTAGTTTGAATAGGATTTCCTCCTAAAGTTATTGATGCCATATTTTTTAAATTTTTAAGTCTCAAAAGTAGTAAAAATATATTTAGGATTTTAGTGTTATAAATTAGGTTTTTTACTTTTAAACAAAAACTAAAAAAGACTCGGTTGTAAATGCTTTGATGTCTTTGAAATACAAAATGGAAATAGCACTAAAATGCAGCATTCCTATTTGATAAATAAAAGAGAAAACAACTTAGGTAATTAAATTTTTTATTTCAAATGGATTTCCAAGGCATTTCGTTTTGGAGTAAAGTCCGTATTTATATATTTAAGTGTAACTAAATTATGTTGAATAAAAGCATTGCATTTCCCATAAACAACAAGCCAATCATAGGACTATTTATCTGCCTCAGGAATCTATAATAAGTTTTGAAGCAAAAGACTATGTTTTTTGGGTTGCTCTACAAAAATCAATTTAGAATGACCGAGGTAAAAACAGGAAATAGCGAAAATGGATATATAGAAATTTTGAATCCTGAATGCCTACAAGATAAAAAGGTAATTACTAAAGACGCCTAGACCATTCTCATGACATTGAAGAATAAAACAGACGAATAACTTTATAAAAAAACGTCTTGTGGAAACACAAGACGTTTTTTGAATGAGATACTTTGATATTTACTTATCAATCGAGCCTAAAACCCGCTTCATAAAGTCGTTTAAAGCTTCTTTTTTATCTTTACCTTCTTTCACCATTTTGTGAACTTCTAGAGCGCCATACATATTGGAAATTAATTCTCCAATGACATCCAATTCCTCATCTTTTAAGGAAGGAACTTCGGTTAAAGCTTCTAATACTTCAATGGTTTCAATCAAGTAATCTGGATCATTTTCTTCAATAAATTGCGTCAAATGTTTGATAACTGGTAGTTTCATACTATTAGTTTGCTGAAATTTCACCAACTAACTCTGCCAAAACTTCAGCCTTATTGGTTTGTGTTTCGTTCAATAATTTTCCTCTAACAAAGGTTGCAAAGGTTGGTAAATTAGAAACATTAGCCAGCTTTCTTGACTCTGGAGCATTTTCAGCATCTACTAATACAAACGTAATTTCTTCATTTTCTGAAGCTAATTTTTTGAATTTAGGTTTCATAATTCTACAATTCCCGCACCAAGATGCCGAATATTGAACCACAACCTTATTATTGGATGCTACTACATCTTGTAATGTGTCTTCGTTTAATTCGATTAACATAATTTTAAAATTTCAATTACAATGACACTATCAAAATTCAATTTGTTGCAATTGATATTGCCATTGCTATTTGTTATTAAGTTAGTTTTGAGCTAAATACGCAGCAGTACTTAATCTATCAGCGTTCATAGCTTCTTTTCCTTCTTCCCAGTTGGCGGGACATACTTCACCTTTGGTTTGAACGTGAGTGTAGGCGTCAATTAAACGTAAATATTCATTCACATTTCTTCCAAGAGGCATATCGTTTACACTTTCGTGGAAAACTTTTCCTTCTTCGTCAATGAGGTAGGTTGCTCTGAAAGTAACGTTAGAACCCTCTAATAACTCTTCCTCTATTTCTTCATTGTAAATCCATTCTGCATCAAGAATATCTAAAGCAGCGGATAAATTTCGTGTTGTATCAGCCAAAATTGGGTAGGTAACCCCTTCGATACCACCATTGTTTTTTGGAGTATTCAACCAGGCAAAGTGAACTTCGTTGGTATCACAAGAAGCTCCAAGTACCAGGGTGTTTCTTTTTTCAAAATCTTCTAATGCAGCTTGAAAAGCATGCAATTCAGTGGGACATACAAAAGTAAAGTCTTTTGGATACCAGAATAGAATTACTTTTTTCTTGTTGTTTACCGCTTCTTCTAAAACGTTAATTCTTAGATTATCTCCCATAAAAGAGATCGCATCTACGGTAATGTTTGGGAATTTTTTTCCTACTAATGACATGATTTTTATTTTTAATGTTTGTATTAATTTTCTACTGCAAAATTAGGAATAGGTTAGCTATTAAAATAGGATATTTATTCTATTTTCCGATAAAGTAATAGAGAAAAATTATCAATATATTTCTTACAAAATATTAATATAAAAATTTTGCTATGTGTATTTTATAGTGGTAATTTTTGCATAAAAAACAAAAACCACCTTAAAAAGATGGTTTTTTAGAAAAACAATAGGAAGTAGGGAATTCTTATTTTAGATCAAAACGATCTAAATGCATCACTTTTGTCCACACTTTTACAAAATCGTGAACAAATTTTTCTTTATTGTCGTCTTGTGCATAAACTTCAGCATAAGCCCTCAAAACGGAATTGGAGCCAAAAACTAAGTCCACTCTTGTAGCAGTCCATTTTGTAGCACCTGATTTTCTGTCAACAATATTGTATAAATTGTCTCCAGAAGGTTTCCAACTGTAGTTCATATCAGTTAAATTCACAAAGAAATCATTGCTCAGAATCCCTTCTTTATTTGTGAAAACCCCATGTTTTGTACCGCCATAATTAGTGCCAAGCACTCTCATTCCTCCTATTAAGACAGTCATTTCTGATGCTGTTAACCCTAGAAGTTGTGCTTTGTCTAATAGTAATTCTTCGGGTTGTACAACATATTTAGCTTTCATGAAGTTTCTGAAAGCATCGTTAGTTGGCTCTAAAACTTCAAAAGATTCTGCGTCAGTCATCTCTTGTGAAGCATCGCCACGACCTGCATGGGAAGGAACTTTTACATTGAATCCACCTTCTTGAGCCGCTTTTTCAATTGCAGCGCTTCCTCCCAAAACAATTAAATCTGCAATACTTACCTTTTTACTTAAACCAGCTTGAATTTCGACTAATTTATTCAAAACTTTTTGTAATCTTTCAGGCTCGTTGGCTACCCAACTTCTTTGAGGTTGCAAACGAATTCTTGCGCCATTTGCTCCACCTCTAAAATCGGAACCTCTAAATGTTCTGGCGCTATCCCAAGCGGTGTTAATTAGTTCAGCTCTTGTTAATCCGCTGTTTAATAATTTCATTTTTAAATCTTCGATTTCAGGATCAGACAAAGTGTAATCTACTTTAGGAATTGGGTCTTGCCAAATTAAATCTTCAGCAGGAACATCAGCTCCCAAATAGCGTTCTTTTGGACCTAAATCTCTGTGCGTTAATTTGAACCACGCTCGAGCAAAAACTTCAGAGAAATAAGCTTGGTCATTATGAAATTTTTCAGAAATTTTTCTATACTCAGGATCTATTTTTAATGCCATATCAGCATCAGTCATAATAGGATTTCTTCTTACAGATGGATTATGAGCATCGACAGGTTTGTCTTCTTCTTTCATGTTTATAGGTTCCCATTGACTTGCTCCAGCTGGACTTTTCTTTAATTCCCAATCGTGGTTTAATAATAAAGTAAAGTATTCATTATCCCAACGTGTAGGATGTGTTGTCCAAGCACCTTCTAATCCACTTGTTACTGTATCAGCTCCATTTCCGTTTCCTTTAGGGTTCATCCAACCAAATCCTTGATTTTCGATTGCGCCACCTTCAGGTTCTGGACCTAAAACGGAAGCATCACCATTTCCGTGTGCTTTTCCAACTGTGTGTCCACCTGCAGTTAAGGCAACTGTTTCTTCATCGTTCATTGCCATTCTTTGAAATGTAACTCTCATATCATGAGCAGTTTTTAATGGGTCAGATTGTCCGTTTACCCCTTCAGGATTTACATAGATTAATCCCATCATTACAGCCGCAAGAGGATTTTCTAAATCTCTTTCGCCAGAATATCGAGTGCCTTCTCCACCTGATTTGGCTAACCATTCTTTTTCAGCGCCCCAATAAATGTCCTTTTCAGGATGCCAAATATCTTCACGACCACCGGCAAATCCATAGGTTTTTAGCCCCATGGATTCATAGGCCATATTTCCGGCAAGAATCATTAAATCTGCCCAAGAAATTTTGTTTCCATATTTCTTTTTGATAGGCCAAAGTAATCTTCTAGCTTTGTCTAAGTTTCCATTGTCAGGCCAACTATTTAAAGGTGCAAATCTTAAATTTCCTGTTCCAGAACCGCCACGGCCATCGGCAATTCGATACGTTCCAGCAGAATGCCATGCCATTCGAATAAATAATCCACCATAATGACCCCAATCGGCAGGCCACCAATCTTGACTGTCTGTCATCAGGTTTTTCAAGTCGGTTTTAAGTGCTTCTAAATCCAGTTTTTTAAACTCTTCAGCATAATTAAATTTCTCACCTAGCGGATTGGTTTTGGTATCATGTTGATGAAGAATATCGAGGTTGAGTGCTTTTGGCCACCAATCATGGTTTTTAACACCATCACTCAAACCTTTTTGATTTTGATGAAATGGGCATTTGCTAATGTCATTTGAATGTTCCATAGATAGTAATAATAATTTAATTTTAGTTATAATTTTTTGTTGATTTTTTACATTTTTAATTTGAATACTAACAAATATACACATTAAAAACAGCATAAGTATAGATAATTAATGTTTAAAATTTATTTTTTAATAGATTTTACTTATGCTTTCTAATTCATTCTGTTTTGTAAATCATTGTGAAATTATAGTATATTTGTTTTGATTAAAACATCAATAAACTACAAATTTGATATGGGTTTATCCAATTTATTCCGAAAAAAATCAGCAAAAGTTATTGTTCAAGAAGGAGGAGACTTAGAAGGAGAGTTTTCAGGGCTACACAAAGTATTAACGGTAAGAGATTTAACCTTTTTTGGTATTGCAGCCATCATTGGAGGGGGGACTTTTAGTGCCATTGGGAATGCCTGTTTTTCAGGAGGCCCTGCAGTGGTATTGTTGTATGTGATGTGTGCTGTAGCATGTGGATTTACAGCCATGTGTTATGCTGAGTTTGCTTCACGAGTGCCTGTCTCAGGTAGTGCCTATACCTATGCTTATGTCTCCTTTGGGGAATTATTTGCTTGGATAATTGGTTGGGCTTTAATCATGGAATACTCCATAGGCAATATTTATATTGCTTTTTCATGGAGTGGTTATTTTACGAATTTACTAGAAACCTTTCATATTCATTTGCCAGAATGGTTAACAATAAATTACAAGTCTGCCCAAGATGCATTTGTTGCCAATAAGGGTATTGAAGGATTGAATGCTTGGAATAATGCACCTGTTCTGGGTGGTTTAAAAATTATATTTGATTTACCAGCGGTGGTTATTAATTTACTGATAACGTACTTAGTTTATAGAGGTACAAAAGAATCTAAAAATTTTAGCAATGCTATGGTTTATATCAAGTTGGCTATAATCGCTTTAGTTATTATTGTTGGCGCTTTTTATGTTGATATAGATAATTGGACCCCTTTTATGCCTAACGGTTTTGGTGGAGTTATGGCTGGTGTTTCTGCGGTTTTCTTTGCCTATATTGGTTTTGATGCCGTTTCAACTTTAGCGGAAGAAAGTAAGAATCCGCAACGGGATTTGCCCAAGGGAATGATTTATTCTTTGGTTATTTGTACAATAGTTTTTATTGTTTTGGCATTGGTAATTACAGGTATGGTTTCTTATGAATTATTGGGTGTAAGCGATCCATTGGCAGAAATTTTTGCATTGAAAGGTGTTAAATGGATGTTGTTTATTGTTTCTATTGCGGCAGTCGTTGCCATGACAAGCGTTTTGTTGGTTTTTCAAATGGGACAACCACGAATTTGGATGACCATGAGTCGAGATGGTTTGATGCCGAAAAAGTTTTCGGAGATTCATCCCAAGTATAAGACTCCTGGTTTTGCTACTATAGTAACTGGTTTGGTCGTGGGTATTCCTATTTTTTTTACAGACGAAAATTTTGTACTAGATTTTACAAGTATAGGAACTTTATTTGCATTTGTTTTGGTTTGTGGTGGTGTTTTGATGCTTTCGCCACAAAGTGAAGAAGAAATGGCAGAACGAGCTACAAAAGGGAAGTTTAGAATACCGTATGTCAATTCAAAATTTATTTTTCCTATTCTAGTTATTGCAACAACTGCATTGCTCATTCAATTTAAGCCAGATTTTTTTACCGCTGTCTTTGATTTTTCAGAAGGCAAAATGGCTACCAATATTCCGATGCTGGTTTTTTTAGTGGTATGTGTTGTAATGACTGTGCTGTCTTATCTTAAAAATTTATCACTTATACCGCTTCTAGGGTTAATCTCTTGCTGTTATCTCTTAACAGGTATGGCTGTTTCCAATTGGATGTGGTTTGGAACTTGGTTGGTTTTGGGTTTGATTTTTTACTTTTTATACGGTTATAAAAATAGTAAGTTGAATAGTTAAGATCACAAAAAAAACCGCTCTAGTGAGCGGTTCAAATTAAATTAAATTGGTGAATTTTATAATTTAATGAATTTCTTTGTAGTTTTTTCTTGCCCAGAACTGATTTCAATAAGGTAACTTCCTGTTTTTAATTCAGATAGTGATAGCTCAGTATGTTTGGTTAAAGTTTCTTTCGAGTACTCATGTATGGTTTGTCCTATGGTATTATAAATCTTTATGGATGAAACAGTAACAAAATCATCGGTATCAATGTTTAAAGTATTTTGAACCGGATTTGGATAAAGTTTATAGTTTAATGTTGTGTTTTTTTGAGAAACCGTTCCTAATTCCTTTCCTGAATTGTCAGAGCACAAAGCATTGTACGTAATGTTTGGCAAATTGTAATAGGATTGAAAATATTCTGTTTCTGTAACCACAGTAGGCCCTTCATGATTGAACTCGTCGGCACAAATATTTTTCAAATTAGGATTGTTACTAATCATTAAATAAAAATGACAACCGCCATACATTACATAGCACAAATCAAATTTTCCATTTTTGAAATTTATAGATGCTAGATTAGAATTGTTTTTTATTGAAATTGTTTCACTAAAACGTCTCACAGTGGAAAAATCTAGACTAGTCAGCTTGGTATCATTACAGTAGAAATACTCTAAAGTAACATCATTAAATTCAACAGAAGTAAACAAATTACCAGAAATGTTTAAATAATAGTAATTAGCTGAAGCAGGTAACACTAAAGAACTGATTTTATTGTAAGAGATATCTAATTCTTGAGTTTCATAACTCAAATTATTTAATTCAGTAATTTGGTTGTTACTGCATCTCAATTCGTGAAGTTCGCTGATATCAAATGGTAAAGAAGTTAAAGCATTGTTATTGCAATTTAGTTTACGCAATTTCTTAAAACTTTCAATTCCGACGATAGAACTAATAGCAGAATTAGAAATATCTAATTCTTCAACTTCATTAGCTTCACTTTTTTGGATTTCTCCATCATTGTTTTCATCAATGCCTAATGAAATAAGTTTATTTTTAAAGTTTGTATCAGGAATAGATACGTTTTGTGCGCTGAGTGAAAAACTCAACGATAAGAAGAATGCTATTAGAGGTAGGTTTCTCATGACAATAGAAATTAATTTGGGGTTAGTGTTCTAAATGGTGTCAATTATGAAACAAACCTAGTATTAATATTTTCTCGATAAATCAATGTCATCCTTTTTTCGTTAATGTGTATAAAAACCCCGATAAACAAAATTATATTGTAGTCCTATTCGTATAAAAAATAACTACAAAACCAACTAATTCAAGAGTAGAATTTGTATTTCAAAAAACTTAAAAATTAGGCTTTAAACCAAACTTTATTCTTTAATTTTGCGATACTAAAAAATAAACATAAATTATGAGTTCATTTGATGTAGTCATTATAGGTTCAGGACCAGGCGGATATGTATCAGCCATTCGCTGTGCACAATTAGGTTTCAAAACTGCTATTATAGAAAAATATTCAACTTTAGGCGGCACCTGTTTAAATGTGGGTTGTATTCCATCTAAGGCGCTACTTGCTTCTTCGCATCATTATGAAGAGTTGCAACATTTTGCCGATCACGGTATAGAAGTTTCTGGAGAAGTAAAAGTAAATTTGGAGAAGATGATTGCTCGCAAGCAGGCAGTTGTGAATCAAACTTCTGGGGGCGTAAAATTCCTTATGGATAAAAATAAGATTACTGTTTTTGAAGGTTTAGGTTCATTTGTTGACGCTACTCATATAGCTATTGCTAAGCCAGATGGAACATCAGAAACAATTGAAGCTAAAAATACCATTATAGCAACAGGTTCAAAACCATCTAGCTTACCTTTTATCAAAATTGACAAAGAACGAATTATCACTTCGACCGAGGCTTTGAAATTGAAAGAAGTACCTAAACATCTTGTAATTATAGGTGGAGGAGTAATTGGAATCGAATTAGGTCAAGTGTATCTTCGATTAGGAGCAGAAGTTTCTGTGGTAGAATTTATGGATAGAATTATACCTGGAATGGACAGTTCATTGTCTAAAGAGTTGACCAAAGTCCTGAAAAAACAAGGTATGAAATTTTATGTTTCTCACAAAGTGAAATCTGTGGAAAGAAAAGGAAATTTGGTAAAAGTTGAAGCTGAAACCCCAAAAGGAGAAACGATAACGCTTGAAGGCGATTATTCTTTGGTTTCTGTAGGACGTCGTCCGTATACTGATGGGTTGAATGCTGACAAAGCAGGAGTTAAGCTCACCGAAAGAGGGATGGTAGAAGTAAACGACCATTTGCAAACAAACATTCCGAATATTTATGCTATTGGAGATGTTGTTCGTGGTGCTATGCTAGCCCACAAAGCCGAAGAGGAAGGTGTATTGGTAGCTGAAATCTTAGCAGGACAAAAACCACATATCGATTATAACTTAATACCAGGTGTCGTATATACTTGGCCAGAAGTTGCTGCTGTTGGAAAAACAGAGGAGCAATTGAAGGAAGCAGGAGTAACATACAAGGCTGGAAGTTTTCCATTCAAAGCTTTGGGTCGCGCTCGTGCTGGAGGGGATATCGATGGTTTTGTAAAAATTCTTGCCGATGCAAAAACCGACGAAGTTTTAGGGATTCACATGATTGGTGCTCGTTGTGCCGATTTGATTGCTGAAGCTGTAACCGCAATGGAATTTAAGGCTTCCGCTGAAGATATTTCCAGAATGAGTCATGCACATCCAACTTTTGCCGAAGCAATTAAAGAAGCTGCTTTAGCCGCAACAGATAATAGAGCTTTGCACGTATAATTTATTTTACAAGACTAAAAAACCCGTTCAAGTTTAAATTTGAACGGGTTTTTTCATCTAAATAGTATCGTAAACTACATAGTAAATACACTTTTATAATTGTCCCAATACCTGTAAATCAAAAATAAGTTCCCAAGGAATACAAATATAGCTATGGGAAGAGTTTCAGGTGACAAAAAATAATTTATCAACAGAATATTCAATGAAACTGGTAAAATTACAAGGTTAGCTAAGGTTACAAATTTTCCTGAAATGTAGGCTAATCCACACAACAATTCCACAGTTTTAGCCAGTGGCATTAAGTAGACAGAAGCGACTAACCCCACTTGAAATGCTTTGAAGTCACCAGTAGTAACAGGCTCTGGGACTAATTTCAGAAAGAAACTAACAGATGCAAATAGGAGTAAAAGGCCAATAAGAATTCGGATAATAATAGTTGCAATTTTCATAATTCGTTTGGTTTGTTTGTTAATATACTATCAAATGTATGAAAAAAGCAGTGAAATTATCGTAATTTTGGGAACCTAAATTATGCTACTTCTTTGAGAACATCAAAATTTTATACCGTTGAAAACCCAGAACAATTGAAAAAACAATTGCTTTTTTGGTCTCAGCAATTCCGCGAAATTATTTTTCTTGATAGCAATTCAAAGCACAATACCAATCAAAAATACTCTAGCTACGATAGTATTTTAGCAGTTGATGCTTTCACTTCGATAAAAACCGATTATCATAATGCTTTTGAGGATTTAAAACAGTACCAACAAACAACTAGAGATTGGATTTTTGGGTATATGACCTATGATTTGAAAAATGATGTAGAGGCTTTGCAATCGAATAATTTTGATGGTTTGAATTTTCCGGATTTGTTTTTCTTTCAACCTAAAAAGCTATTTCTATTGAATGGAAATCAACTGGAGATCCAATATCTCAATATGTGCGATGATGAAATAGAAGAAGACTTTTCAGCAATAATTAAAAGTCAAAAATGGGAGCCTGAAAATGAAAGTTCAATAGAAATTCAACAACGAATTTCTAAAGAAAATTATATCAAAAAAGTATCTAAAATGCAGGAATACATTCATAGTGGTGACATGTATGAAGCTAATTTTTGCATGGAATTTTTTGCTGAAAATGCCCAAATACATCCATTTGAAAAGTTTGAAAAGTTAACTACGATTTCAAAAGCTCCATTTACAGTTTTTCTTAAAAATAATCAACAGTTTCTCCTGTCTGCTTCGCCAGAACGTTATTTAAAAAAAGAAGGCGAAAGGCTTATTTCTCAACCTATAAAAGGAACGGCACAACGGTTTTCTGATGCAATTGAGGACGAAAAATCCAAGAATCAGTTGGCTTCCGATCCGAAAGAACGCGCTGAAAATATTATGATTACTGATTTGGTTCGTAATGATTTATCTAGAACAGCTCAACAAAATTCTGTTCAAGTGGAGGAACTTTGTGCGGTATATTCATTTTTACAAGTGCATCAAATGATATCAACAATAACTTCAAAATTAGACTCTCAATATTCTGTTATAGAAGCAATTAAAAATTCTTTTCCTATGGGAAGTATGACAGGTGCACCAAAAGTTTCTGCAATGAAAATTAGTGAAGAATTAGAGGAAACCAAACGAGGTCTATATAGTGGAGCAGTAGGTTATTTTAC
>Ga0315904_10007077_pt1 | contig 15142 bp, 12 predicted proteins | sample LakEriMetagenome_6_FD_203529 | JGI IMG/M metagenome (GOLD analysis project Ga0315904, IMG submission 203529) | Freshwater fungal communities from buoy surface, Lake Erie, Ohio, United States - Buoy 12 MA120 | ecosystem: Environmental > Aquatic > Freshwater > Lake | place: USA: Lake Erie, Ohio... | reverse complement strand
CCGGCCGGGCCATCGGGATGCTCAAGATCCTATTCCATCGTGAAACCCTCGAAATACTCGGAGTCCATTGCTTCGGTCCCAACGCTTCGGAAATCATCCACATCGGACAAGCCATCATGAAGCAACCGGCACCGAACAACACCCTCGAGTACTTCATCGACACGACATTCAACTACCCGACGATGGCCGAAGCCTACCGCGTTGCGGCCCTCAATGGCTATAACCGTTTGTTCTAACCCACCGATCCTCCCGCGAAACAATGACTCAAACACCAGCGACGCATCATCAACCCGGACATCCCCATGCACCGGCGAATCTTCCCGAACCGTCCAGGGTTCCGGTCCAAGGCTGGCACTGCGGCCATTACTTCTACCGTTGGGATCGACGCGAACTGGCAACACTCAATAATCCTGTGGAGCTCGCTGCAGCCAAACAGCAGTTCTCCGATTGCCTCAACGAACTCAACGACCGGCCAGAACGCCTTCAGTGGTTTATCATCAGCGGTCACAAGGCCGATATCGGCTTGATCGCCATGGATCCCGATCCCTTGCGCATCGACCGGGTCCACCAACGCTTGCTATCGACAAGACTCGGGCGTGCCCTCGTAGCGACCTACTCCTTTGTGTCGATGTCCGAGATCAGCGAGTATCTCCCTAATAAAGAGCAATACGCCGAGAAACTCGTCCGAGGTGGCGAGGATCCCAACTCACCGACGTTCCAGGCAAAGCTATCTTCGTACGAACGAAGGATCCCGGTGATGCATGCACAACGCCTCGCCCCGGAATTCCCTACTTGGCCCTCGATGTGCTTTTACCCCATGAATAAATCGCGAAATGTCGGCGCCAACTGGTTCCTCGAGCCCTTCAGTGCTCGGACCGAAATGATGGCCGAACACGCCCAGAGCGGGATGGCTTTTGCCGGGCGGGTCACCCAACTGGTAACCGCCTCCGTAGGCTTAGACGATTGGGAATGGGGAGTGACACTTTGGGCTAGAAACCCTCAGTTCCTTAAAGACATCGTCTATACCATGCGGTTCGACAAAGCCAGCGCCACCTATGGTCAGTTCGGCGATTTTTACGTCGGTTACCTAGCCAGCGCCGACGAAATTCTCAAGCACTGCTGTATCGGATACTGATCTCAAGCCAACGGCCAACCTCCATGAGCGACCTGTGTGTCAAAGACCTGTGCAAGACGTACAGCAACGGCCAGGAGCAAATCTCCGTGCTCGACGGCCTTTGCTTGGAGATCGACCGTGGCGACAACTTGGCCGTGATCGGGCCTAGTGGGTCGGGCAAATCGACACTCCTGCAGATTCTTGGTGTTTTGGATGCTCCAAGTTCAGGAACGGTCGAACTCCAAGGAAGCAATCCGTATTTGTTAGGAGAAAACCAACAGGCGAAATTTCGCAACCAACACATCGGATTTATCTTCCAGGATCACCATTTGCTCCCGCAATGGAACGTGTTGGAGAATACTCTTTTGCCCTCGTTGGCATTCGGCAAAGCGACCGCCGAACATCAAAAACGAGCCAGAGACTTGCTCGATCGCGTCGGACTCTCGCATCGATTAGGGCATGTACCGAGTCAACTTTCCGGAGGCGAACGAGAGAGGGTCGCAGTAGCCCGGGCCTTGCTCCTTAAACCGACATTGCTTCTGGCCGATGAACCGACGGGAAACCTCGATTCGGAAAATGCAAAGAAGATCGGCCAACTGCTTCTAGAGGTTCCCAAGGAACAAAATGCGATCCTAATCGTTGTGACCCATTCGCTCGAACTGGCCAGTTCGATGGCGGCTTGTCGGGAACTTCGCCATGGGAAACTCGTAGAGATCACCTAAAGAGGGGCTCAGCGAGCCTCCTTGCAGACCGTCGAGTCCCCGAGAATCGCCTCTAAATAGTACTTCTCTTGCGCACGCATTTTTTTGGCTTGCGACTCGGTCGTATCTTCTAGTCCAATGACGTGCAGCATGCCGTGGATGATGTAGAGCAACAACTCCTGCGGGGCGGGCCATTGGTTTTCGGTCGCGATCCGATGAGCCGTCTGGGCACTTGCGATCACATCGCCTTCAAGAAAGCTCTCTGATTCGGTGGTGTCAAAACTGATCACATCGGTTGGATAGTCATGGTTCAGATACTCAAGATTGACTTGGTGGATCTGAGCATCGTCGACGATGGCAATCGAGATTTCACCATCCTCCCAACCATAATCGCTAGCAATTTGCGCAACGGCTTGTTCGATCGTGCGTTTCGGGAGTTTGACGCATCGGGTGGAAAATCGAATTTCGGTGGCAATGGGCATAGAACGACAAATGATTTGGGGGGGATTCGAGGGCGAGCCACAGACAGGAGCGTTCAAGTTTACCGATCAGGGAGCTTTTGTGCATAGCGCAAAGCTGGATGGGGGCCGGAACGATCGGAGTTGTAGGAATCGTCCCGAAGCGCGTCAAAATTGGTAAAAACGTTTCGATTCTGGACCGGGATTGCCGAAACATAAGTTGTATTCGCAATCCAGCTAGTCTGGTCGAGTGTGGGGGGCCGCGTTCAACGGATAGGAATCGGTTTGGGAAAGGGAATGGAATCCCGCCTGAATCGGAGGTTGAATGCGATCAGTCCCCCTGCAGTCTTCTAGTCAAGCGGCTTGCAGGTGCCGAGGTTCTGAATGAATGGCTCCAAAGCGCCGTTGTTCCCGCATAACATATCGTAGGAGGATATCCATGCGACGATTCTTTTTGAGCATGGCGATCGCTTCGCTGACCGCCAGTGCTCCCTGGACGGCGTTTGGCGGGGATCGCGAGATCGCCGATGCCATTATCGCTACTGTGAAAAAGGCTCAGATCGATCTTAAGGGATTTGATGTCGATCTTACCGTCGAGAACGGTAACGTTACCGTCTCGGGGGCTGCAGCAAGCCAACAGCAACTTGACCGTGTCATGCTGGCCGCTCGCCAGACCGAGGGTGTCAAGTCCGTGGATTGCAAGGTCAACGTGGCCGCCAACGTACCGGACGCTAAGTCCGACGACACCTCGGGTGTGGTCCCTGCTTCGGCAAACCAAATTCCGGCCCTTTTGACCGACGTAGCCGACGAAGTCCCGGCAGCATCCAAACCGATGCCTGTGGCTGAGTCATCCGTCGATTCGGCAATCACCACAGAAATCCTCAGCAAGCTCGGGGCGGCAAAGACCTCCGGTCAGCTCAAGGGTTTTGATCTGGATGTCTCGACCGTCGACGGAGAAGTCTGGGTTCGAGGTTATGTCTCGACTCCGGAACAAAAAGCGATGGTCCTCAAGACCGCACAATACGTCTCAGGCGTGCAACGTGTGGTCGACGAAGTGACGGTCAACCGAGTCCAACCGGCTAGCGGTCAGATTCCCGGAGTTCCTGGCGTGGGAGTTCCTGGCGTAGGTGTCCCTGGCGTGGGAGTTCCTGGCGTAGGTGTCCCTGGCGTAGGTGTCCCTGGCGTGGGAGCGATGGCAGCCCCGGTTGCCCCTGGAATCAGCGGAGCGGCTCCTAGGCCCTTCGCCCCAAGTTCGGTCAACAGCGGTTCGGTCGTCGGCGGAGGAGTCGGTGGACCTTACACCGGCAACGTCGTCGCACCCCAGGCTCCTATGCCGATGCAGGGTGGGCCTAGTTACGGTGGTGGAGTTGCTCGCTACGACCAGCCCTACATGCCCAACTACGCTTGGCCAAGCTATGCAGCGTACCCGAACGCTGCGGCTGTGAGCTACCCCAAGCAGTACAGTGCTTCGGCTTGGCCATACATCGGACCTTTCTATCCTTATCCTCAAGTTCCGCTCGGATGGAGACGTGTCTCCCTGGAGTGGGATGACGGATTGTGGTACCTCGACTTTACTCACAAGTAAGTCGATCGGATGAAATCGAATTGAACCCAGAGGGCCTTGGTCGAAAGATCAGGGCTCTCTGCGTTTTTTTACCGTCAATGCGGGATCGCAAAAAGGCCGAGCGGTCATCGCTTCTAGGGATCGACGCAGACGATAGTACTTCAGGCCGGGGATAAAAAAGCAAAGGCCCGCGACGAGGGCAAAGATCAGATGAGCGATCTCGGGCCAGGCAAGCATCGCGGCGGCCGATAAAAACAAACTGGCTGCTTGAAGATAGAACGCACCGCTTAGAATCCCGGCTTTGATAAAAAACATCATTCCGGTGATCACCGCTAGCAGTGGCGTTAGCGTCAGAGGCTTGAGCTCGAGTCCCCACTCGACAGGAAAGAGCGCTCCGATGCCGATCATCGCCGCCCCCCAGACGTGGGCGATTTGACGCTCGACAAACGTGACCGGTCCCATCCGTCGCCTCAGGGCCCAGAAGACCGCCGCCCAACTCCCGAGCCCAACGGTCCAGAGCAGGGCATAGGAGAGTCTGCCGGCCTGATTCCATTGGAGGAGCTCTGTCAGCACACTTGCGATGACCAAGACCAGGGAGTGCCACATCCAGAGCAACCCCCAGTTTTCTAATACCGGCGCGTGATGGGTCTCGCGAAACCATCTAGCAACTACCTGTGCAAACTGACCGGACCTTGCAGAGATTGGCTCGTCGTTGAGATAGGCGCTCAGGTCCGACGCCAGCTTCGCGGCACTCGGATAACGCAAATCCGGTGGTTTTTGCAGACAACGAACGAGAATCATCTCTAAGTCCCGATCGAGCTTGGGATTGAGCAATCGAGGACTCGGTGGATCTTGTTCCATGACCTGCAGGAGCATGTCCATGGTCGTCTTGGCGACAAAAGGAGGTCGACCGGTAAGAGCATGATAGAGAACGGATCCCAGACTATAGACATCCGAGGCTGGGCTGATCTGTCCCATCCGTCCGCTGGCTTGTTCGGGACTCATGTAGCTGGGGGTTCCTAAGACCACACCGGTGCGGGTTAGCGATTCTCCAGCGTCGGTGTGTTTGGCAAGTCCAAAGTCGGTCAATCGAGCTAGGCCTTCCGAATCGACCAAAATGTTCGAGGGCTTGATATCCCGATGCAGCACGCCGTTTTGATGGGCAAAGTCGACGGCCTGGGCGATCATTTCGACAATTCGGACCGATTGACGATCGTCGATGGCCGACGCACTGATGAGTTCCTGAAGGGTCCGTCCTTGGACATATTGCATGGCAAAGTAGGGACGACCGTCGATTTCGCCGACATCGTATACTGGCACGATACTCGGATGCTGAAGCTTGGCCGTCGCCCGTGCCTCTGCAAAAAAACGTTGACGCTCGGTATCCGATGCCAACTGGTCTTTGAGAATCATCTTGACGGCTACCTGGCGCCCTAGACTGATCTGTTCGGCTCGATAGACCACCCCCATTCCACCGCGTCCGACTTCTTCGACCAAGCGGTAGTCGCCAAAGACGCACGGGAGAGCCAACCGCCAGACATTCGAATCCCCCCCAGAAACCGATTCGGCCTTGTCCATGGAACGCACTTCATGACTGCCGATCGCATCGGTCACGATGATGGTGCCCCAAAGGGACTTGAGCTCCTGGGCCAGTGCGGGATGCTGGCGGCAAAGTGGATGCTCGCTGCAGATTTGGTTCAAGTCGACAGTCTGACCTTTTTGCAATCGGTCGGTCAGCTCGGCGACCAACAAAGCCAAATTCTCGTCGACTTGTAAATCGTCAAGTTCCATCTTCTCGGCGTTCATTCACGAATTTCCTTGTGGAGATTCGGGAGGCTTTCGATCACTTCTCTGAGTCGTTTGATTGCCCGGAGATACCGCATGCTCGCTGCAGGTTCGGACAGACCCAAGGATTGGGCGATCTCTTGATTATTGAGTTGTTCATAGTGCCGCATGAGGATGATCTCACGGTCCCCTTCTTTGAGTTGACCTATAGCCAACTCCATGTGGTAGGCGAGTTCTTTCTGAGTCGCAGCGGCCGCTGGGGTCAATCCCTGGTCTTTGAATTGGTTTGCCAGTTCGATTGTGGAATTTTCGTTCGAAGCAAATCCGATCGGGCCTTGTTCGCGATCGATACTCCTTTTGGCCGAGAGTCGATGCCGCCTGTGTGCATCGATGATTCGGTCCTTGGCGATTTGACGGATCCACAGGTGGAAAGGAATGGTCGGTGTATTGACGTAATCGACGAGCCTGCGGTTGGCCTCGATGAGCACGTCCTGGATGATATCGCTCACGTCGACTCGCTGGGCGAGGCGTTGGTCGAGCCGCATGGCGATCATGCGTCGCAATGGATCTCGATGGCGGTCTAAAAGCTCTTCGACCGCCTGGGGTTTGCCCTCGCGGACCTCGACAAGAAGTTCCGTGGTTGCTTGGCCTTCTGGCCAAATCGACTCTGACATGTAGCTTCGGTAAGTTGCGCCCACCGTCCGCTTTTCTGTAATCCTGCTAAAATATCGTCTACGCAGTCTATTCTAGCGTCTCGTCGAGGGAACTCTGTGCCTCCGGAGCGTCCCGAGTCGGTCAATAGGCCGCTTTACCCAGGATTTTTTTGAATCCCCGACAAAACGACCCGTTTCTCATTGGGCTCTGGGCCCTTGGGAGACCAGTTTCTAGCCCCCACACGCCTATGATTCCGGAATTGCAACCTACCTCGTCGGTGATTCGCATCAGCCCGGAAATCGACGTGCCGATCACGCCTCGGGTCCGCCGACTGATCGATACGGCCCCATTTCGCCGACTCGCCGGCGTGACGCAACTCGGGCTCGTTTCGTTGGTCTACCCTGGAGCAACCCACTCGCGCTTTGAGCACTCGTTGGGCGTTTACCGCAACGCCATCGATGTACTTAAACAACTTGCCAACGACCCAAAACAGCCTGTGCTCTTCGGCGATTCCGACGCTTCCTTGATGATCGTCTCGGCGTTGCTTCACGATCTTGGGCATTGGCCTTTTTGCCATCTGATCGAGGACCTTGGGCTCTTGGGCTCACCCCGCCATGAACTCCTGGCCCAGAGGCTCTTGGCGCACTCGGAACTAGCCGGATTGCTCAAGTCCGATTGGGACTTAGATCCTGAGCAGATCGGTACATTTCTCGATCCGCAGCCAGGCCGCTCGGTCGATCCGCTCCATGCGATCCTGCGCTCGATATTAAGCGGACCGATCGACATCGACAAGCTCGATTACCTCGAAAGGGATTCGGTGCATGCAGGAGTTCCTTACGGTCGGAATTTCGACCGCCATCGACTCGTCTCCTCGATGTGTATCGACGCAGAACGAAATCGCATTGCTCTCTCGGAGAAAGGTCGCACGGCCGCCGAGATGATGGTCTTTGCAAGGTACGTCATGTTCAGCGAAGTCTACTGGCATCATGCAGTCCGCAGTGCCACAGCCATGCTTCAACGCTCGGTTTTTGAGCTCGGAAATCGTTCTGAGCTCGTCGAATCCTGGCTCAACATGGATGACTCTTCCTTCAAAGACTCGGTTTTGACCCATTCAAAGGGTACCCCAAGCGAGTCGTGCGCCTCGGGAATCTTCGGCCCCAATAGAATGCTCTATAAGCGAATCGCCCAATTCGATCGTTTCTGCGAACCGGAACTCCATCGCTCGATTGCCAGCAAACCCTACGCCGAGCTTTTCGAGCTATCCAGTAGGCTTGCAAATGTGCTTTCCTCCAGCAGTCCATCCCACGTTGGAATTCACGACGTTCTGATCGACGCACCTCCGGTGGAGTGCGAAGTCCAGTTCGATCTTCGAATCCGTCAGAAATCAGGACAATACCTCGAATTGATCGAAGTCTCACCAGTGGTCCAATCCCTTGCGACAAAACAGTTCGACGCGATGGTCAAGCGTGTGCGGGTCTTTGTCCATCCAAGGCTTCGGGATTCCCTCAAAAAAACAAATATCCCTGGACTACTCCGAGGGATTTTAGATGGTTCGAGTTGACAACACCAAGGCTGGAGAAAAGAATAAACTACCATGCGAGACCACTTTGTTTTAAACGAACAGATGATTATTATCCCCGAGCGCCGGTAGGCCTTGGGGAGTGTTTCTTCTGTGAAACCAAGTCGCAACCAAAGTTTGCAACCCAACCCCTGAAGCCTGCCGCTTCAGGGGTTTTTTTGTTTTTTCAATCAGCAAAAATCATGCAAGAACGATCGATCCTCATCTACGACACAACGCTCCGTGACGGCACCCAAGGCGAAGGAGTCAGCTTGTCCCTACAAGACAAACTCAATATCGCACAGAGGCTCGCAGAGATAGGTGTCGATATGATCGAAGGGGGTTATCCTCTATCGAACGAAAAAGACGCCATGTTCTTCCAAAAAGCACGGCAGTTGAAGCTGGGCTCGAGCCTGCTGGCCGCTTTTGGAATGACCAGACGACGCGGAATGAAATCCGCTGACGACCCAGGCCTCGCTGCGCTGATTGCTGCCCAAACCCCTGTGATCACCATCGTCGGAAAATCATGGGATTTCCATGCAACGGAAGTCCTCGGTGTGAGCCTCCAGGAAAACCTTGACATGATCGGGGAAACCGTCGAGTACCTCTCGCGTTATGCGCAGATAGTCTACGACGCTGAACACTATTTCGATGGCTACCGGGCAAACCCCCAATACGCGGTTTCAACCGTAGAGACCGCAGCCCGGGCCGGTGCCAAATGGATCGTCTTTTGCGATACCAACGGAGGATCGCTTCCAGAACAAGTTGCACAAGTCGTCAAGGACTCCAAAATCCGGCTCGATCCATTAGGCCCCCGCCTCGGGATCCACTGCCACAACGATGGCGACCTTGCTACTGCCAACTCCCTCTCAGCGATCGATGCGGGTTGCGATCAAATCCAAGGCACCTTCAATGGAATCGGAGAACGATGCGGAAACGCAGATCTGGTCTGCGTGATCTCGAATCTTCAGTTCAAGAAGCAAGGCTACCGAATGCTCCGAGACGGTTCGCTCCAGCATTTGACCGAACTGTCACGCTACATCTACGAAACGGCCAACTTGGTTCCACGAAACAGTCAGCCTTTTGTCGGCCGAAGCGCGTTTGCCCACAAAGGAGGTATGCATGTTCACGCCGTCAACAAGTTCGCTCACACCTATGAGCACATGAACCCGGAACTTGTCGGAAACGAACGACGGATTCTGGTAAGCGAACTATCAGGCCGATCGAATATCGCTGCGCTGACTCAAAAACATGGCGCCGACCCAGACCGATTGCTTTTGGATCGAATCCTTGAGAGCGTCGTGAAAAAGGAGAATCAAGGTTACCAATACGAAGCAGCCGAAGCCTCCTTCGATCTTTTGGTCAAGCAATGCTCGGGGACCTACACACCGCACTTTGAAACCATCAAATACCAGATCCTCGCAGGTGATTTGGACACATCAAGAAACCAGCAATACGCAGAGGCGATCCTGAAGTTGAAAGTCGGGCAGAGTGTTTGCGTCGAAGCGGCCGAAGGCCATGGACCTGTCAACGCCATGGACGCTGCGCTGCGCAAATCGCTGATACGGTTTTTCCCAAACATCGAGTCGATGCAGCTTGTCGACTACAAAGTCAGGGTCGTCAACGGAGAAGCAGGAACCGCAGCAAGAATCCGAGTGAACATCGAAAGCGCCGATGAGAACCACTCCTGGCACACCATCGGTGTGAGCGAAAACATCATCGAGGCCTCTTGGGCCGCTTTGGTCGATGCTGTTGAGTACAAACTCCATCGAGACAACCAACGCACCGAAGGCTAAGCCTAAGCGTTTCGGTCGCGAAGCTTCGATTGCAAAGTCTTCCTCAACCCCACAATCTCCTCCAATAGCATCGCCGCAAGTTCCTCGCGATTCTGCAATGGCAAGTCGAGTAACTCCTGAAGTAACTGAATCCGGCCGATTTCCATGCCGATCAATTCGCCCTCCTGACGGCCCTCCTGACGACCCTCCTGACGACCCTCCTGACGACCCTCCTGACGACCCTCCTGACGGCCCTCCTGACGGCCCTCCTGACGGGCATCTATGAGATTGGATTCGTAGTCCAATAAGGCTTTTTCGCGTGAATCGTACATTTCTTTCTCCTCGGTAATCGACCGAATTCCACTCAACTCGCTCGTCGCCTGCAAAAACTCAAGACCTGGAAATAGCTCACCTAAATCTTCCACTGTGTGCCGATGGGCGTTTTTGATCCAATAGCACCACTTTTGCAACTCAGTCCCAAATTGGACAACCTCGGCACTCCCATTGTACTTCGATAGCTCAATGGTGTGAATCTCGATCGAGTCTTCGATCAAGCCCCCTGTGGTCCGTTCGACCAAGCGGTATTGGTGATGCAACTGCGAATCATCCCAGAGAGTCCTCATCAGAAGACAAAGGCAAAAGGTCGCCTTGAGCTCTCCATAACCTTGCCCTCTTCCAAGCTGATCCGTATAGGCAGAACACGCATAAAACACCGCCCGTTTCGCAAAACTAGCGTGCACCACCACCTGAATTTCAACGACAAATATTCTCCCTAATGCATCCCTCGCCTTGACATCGACGCATACAAGTTTGTCATCAAAGTAGTCCTTCAAAGAAAACGGATTTTGATACTCGACGCTTTGGATCGGATAAGGCAAGCGCAAAATCGAATTCAGGAGGCTAATCAAGCAAATATCATTGCCCGGCTTCCCGAAGATCTTACGAAACGCAAAGTCAACCCAAGGCCGAATTCCAATGTTCCTCGACATGAGCGTCTTACTCCTAGTCCTCACAAGAATTGAAAATTCTCATCTAGTCCCCAATCGGCACTATCCGACCCCGGGAAGAGTATACTGGTAGTCCCCTAACCCTAGCCCATCCTATGCGCAAAAAAAAAACCACCATCTACTTCCGAAGTCGCTGGGAAATACCTCTACTTTGGAACGCTGTCTTAACGGGCGCAGTCTCGACGGGCGCGGTCTTAGCCCTCATGGCCAATTCGCTCGCCGCTCAACCCCCTGCAGAACTTGACCCTTCTAAAGTCAAGTCCCCAGATTTCCTAACCGATGTCCTCCCAATCCTCGACCAACACTGCTCAAACTGCCATGGTGCTAGCAAACAGACTGCTGACCTGCGTTTAGATCTCCGATCGGCAATCCTCAAAGGAAGCAGCAGTGGACCGATTCTCGAAAAAGGGCACAGCGACCAAAGCCGCTTGATCCAAGTCGTCGCAGGGCTGGACCCCGACTACCAAATGCCACCCGAGGGTGAGCGATTGTCAGCCGAGCAAATCGGCATTCTCAAAGCCTGGATCGACGCCGGGGCTACGGGACCCGATGACTCTTCGCTTCTGGAAAAACCGCTCCCATGGAGTTTTCGACCAATCCGAGCCACCAAGTCGCCGGAGTCCATGCCCCTGGGCGACTCGAAGAGCCTCGGGATCATCGATGCGTGGCTCGCCGGCCCACTTGCTGAAAAACAACTCAATTTTTCCCAACGCGCAGATCCTCCGACTCTAATCCGTCGACTATTCCTCGTAGCCCTAGGTGTTCCACCTACCCCGGAGGAAGTTGAGAGGTTCGCCATCGACTCGAGTATCGATGCCTACGAACAACTCGTCGACCGTGTCCTCGCTGACCCGCGCTACGGCGAACGGCAGGCTCGTCATTGGTTCGATGTCATCCGCTTTGCAGAATCCAACGGATTCGAAACCAACCGAGTTCGATACAACGCTTGGCCCTACCGCGATTATGTAATCGCTGCGTTCAATGACGATAAACCTTACAACCAATTCGTGAAAGAACAGATCGCTGGCGACGCCCTCGGTTCGGATGTCGCAACGGGCTTCCTGGTCTCTGGTTCTTTTGACTTAGTCAAAAGCCCTGATGTCAACCTAACCTTAATGCAACGACAGGATGAACTGGCTGACTTGATCAATACCACCGGGACAGCTTTCCTAGGCTTGACCATCGGCTGCGCGCGTTGCCACGATCACAAATTCGATCCGGTGACCCAAAAGGATTTCTACTCGCTCCAAGCCATCTACGCGGGAGTCCAATTCGGAGAACGACCGATTCGAAGCGAACAAACCCCAGAGAAACTACAACGTCTCGAACAAATCGATTCGGCGATTGCCGCAATCCAACCCAATCTGCAAACCCTCAAAGACAAGGCCCAAAAGGTATCGCTTACCCGCAAGACCCTTCCACCGATCAACTCCAAACTGAACCTAGAGTCCTTCGAACCTACCCTTGCCCGATCTGTTCGTTTTACCATCCAAGCCTCTGGAGGCTCACAACCTTGCATCGATGAATGGGAAATCCTCGATGCCAACGGAAACAACGTCGCACTTGCGTCTCTAGGAGCAAAAGCAAAAGCCTCAGGCACTCTACCGGGTTTCCCAATCCATCAACTCGAACACATCAACGATGGGAAAACTGGTAATTCCCATAGCTGGATCTCCAACCAAACCGACGGCGGTTGGATTCAAATCGACTTCGAGCACCCCCAAACCATCTCGCAAATGCGATGGGGACGCGATCGCTCCGAGAAATTCCAAGATCGTACTCCGTCGAAATACCAAATCGAAGCACTCGTCGAAAACGATCGATGGAAAACGATCGCCTCAGACAAAGGACGAGCGAGTTACTCAGCCGACAGCATCGATGGAGTGACCGAGTTCTTAGATGCCGACGAAAAAGCAACGTACATCGACCTCTTCGAGCAAGAAAGGAAATGGAAATCCGAGAAAAAATCGCTCACCCAAGGACCCAACGCTTGGATCGGGACATTCGCTAGTCCCGGGACCATCCATCGCCTCTATCGAGGCGATCCTCTCTTAAAACGGGAAATAGTCCCCCCAGCAATGGTAGCTTCCCTCAATGGCCCCGAACTTCAAGAAGATTCCCCCGAGCAAACACGCCGACTAGCCCTGGCTTCCTGGATCGTCAATCCACAAAACCCGCTGACTGCAAGAGTCGTCGCCAACCGAATGTGGCACTACACTTTTGGAACCGGAATCGTCGATACTCCAAGCGACTTCGGGGCCAATGGTACTCCGCCGATGCACCCAGAATTGCTCGATTCACTCGCCGCGAGCCTGATCCAACAGGATTGGTCACTCAAGCGACTCCATCGTTCGATGCTCATCTCCCAAGCGTTCGTCCAATCCTCAAAACCCCATCCCACAGCCCTTGCTCTAGACGCGGATGCTCGACTCCTCTGGAGGTATCCGCCCCGACGACTCGAAGCCGAATCGATTCGCGACAGTATGCTCGTTGCCTCGGATGTCATCGACTATCGAATGGGTGGACCCGGGTTCTTCTTGCAACGTGTCGAACCAGACAACGTCTACCGCTACTTCCCCAAAGAACAAGTCGGTCCTCCGGAGTTTCGACGGATGGTCTACCTGACCCGCATTCGGCAAGAACAGGACCCAGTCTTCGGCGCTTTCGATTGCCCAAGCGGCAACCAAGTGGTACCCAAACGCCCCCGGTCCAATACCCCACTGCAATCCCTAAACCTTTTCAATAGCCCGTTTGTTATGCAGCAAGCCGGACTGCTCGCCGATCGCTTGCTCCGCGACGCAGGACCAAACTCCGATGATCAAATCAACTTGGCATTCAAAATCCTATTTGCCCGACAGCCAGATAGCCACGAAGTCGAAATTTCCAAGGACATGATCCAAAGCCAAGGTACTGTGCCATTTTGCAGAGCCCTGCTAAATGCCAGCGAGTTTCTATTTGTATTTTAAACCAACTTGAGAAAACGCATGTCCAACCTATCTCAATCAAACCGTCGCTCTTTTCTGACAGACCACCTGATGCGACTCAGCGGCATGTCGTTGGGAACTCTTGCTGCCCTCGATATGCTCTATCGCGACGGAGCGCTGGCCGACCAAAACGACAAAACTCCCATCCGCCCCTCGATCGATCCGGCAACTCCCAACCGAGCTAGACAAGCGCACTTTGAACCCAAAGCAAAACAGGTCTTGATGATTTTCTGCGCCGGTGCCTGCAGCCACCTCGATACCTTCGATTACAAACCTGCCTTGATCGAAAATCATGATCGCCCGATGCCCGGCTCGGACAAACTGATCACATTCCAAGGAGGACAAGGGACCTTGCAAAAAAGCCCCTGGGAATTTCGACCACGCGGGCAATGCGGCAAGCGGATCTCCGATTTGGTTCCGAATCTAGGGAACCTAGCCGACGAAATGTGCTTCATTCACTCACTGACCGGAAAAACCAACACACACGGTCCAGGGGAGAATTTCATGAATACAGGCTTTACCCTCGATGGTTTCCCAAGCATCGGTGCATGGACAAGTTATGCTTTGGGAAGCCAAAACGAAAACCTCCCAGCCTACGTCGCGATCCCCGACCCCCGAGGCGTACCCCAATCAAGCGGGAATTGCTGGAACCCAGGATTCCTACCCGCAGCCTTCCAAGGCACCGACTTCAATGCAGCGGCCCCAATTCGAAACCTCGCCCGGCCAGAGAGCATCACTAGCCAAAGCGATAAGGCAACGCGCGAGTTTCTAGAAAAACTCAATGCGCATCATCTAAAGCAATTCCCAGGCGATAGTGAACTCGCCGCCCGCATCTCCAGCTATCAACTCGCCGCTCGAATGCAACTCTCGGTCCCAACAGTCAGCGATTTATCATCGGAAACCGCCGAAACCCTTGCTGCCTACGGCGCTGATCAAAAAGGATCTCCCGTACTAGACACCAAAGCAGCCTACGCCAAAAACTGCATCTTAGCACGGAAACTGATCGAACAAGGGGTCCGATTCGTGCAGTTGTTCAACGGAGCCTACCAAGTCGGAGGAGAAGGAACAAGCAACTGGGATGGCCACAAAATACTCAAAGACCAATACACAAACCACGGAGAAATCTTCGATCAACCCACCGCCGCTCTCCTGCGAGACCTAAAACAAAGAGGACTACTCGAGCAAACCTTAGTCGTTTGGTGTACCGAATTCGGACGCATGCCTACATTCCAAGCTGGAGCCAACGGTCGCGATCATAATCCCGCGGGATTTACCGCTTGGCTCGCCGGCGCAGGAGTCCAAGCCCCCTTGAGCTACGGTGCTACCGACGAATTTGGATACAAAGCCGTCGAAAAGATCTCTACGGTCTATGATTTCCATGCCACGATCCTGCACTTGCTAGGACTCGATCATGAACGACTCAGCTTCTATCACAACGGTATCGAACGCCGATTGACCGACGTTCATGGCCATGTCATCCACGACATTGTTAAGTCTTAATCCGCCCTCTGGCGATCCAACCTAGCACACCCAGAGCCAAGG
>Ga0315904_10007076_pt1 | contig 15143 bp, 8 predicted proteins | sample LakEriMetagenome_6_FD_203529 | JGI IMG/M metagenome (GOLD analysis project Ga0315904, IMG submission 203529) | Freshwater fungal communities from buoy surface, Lake Erie, Ohio, United States - Buoy 12 MA120 | ecosystem: Environmental > Aquatic > Freshwater > Lake | place: USA: Lake Erie, Ohio... | reverse complement strand
GGCGTATATCTCCAGACTGCAACCATCTCGCTCACAATGGGGCCGGGAGTAGCACTCGATGTGGCGCCTCTACGGGCATAAATAGTAAGTAGGATTTTAGGGAACTCAAAAAGGGAATCAGCAGTATGGAAAGGGCGGAGAAACAAGCTGAGCTTGATCTGTTAGTCAACAGGTTCACAAATTCTCAGGTGACAGTGTGTGCCGACTATCGTGGTCTGACGGTTGCAAAGATCACCGAGCTGCGTCGTGAGCTGAAGAAGTCGGGCTCAGAGGGTCGTGTGGTGAGAAACACCCTCGCGCGTCTCGCAGTTAACAAAGTCACAGGCAGCGATGCAAAGCAGGATCAAGTTACAAAGTTCCTTGATAGCATCGTCGGACCAACGCTCGTTGTAACGTGCGACAAGGATCCGATTGCACCGACAAAGGTGCTTGCAAAGTTTGCGAAGGAGAACGCAGAAAAGTTTCGAGTGAAAGGGTGTTGGTTGGATGGCGCTTACGTTGACGCTGCCGGCGTGGAATCGTTGTCGAAGATGCCGGGCCGCGAGGAGACGTTCGCCATGTTGCTGGCTCTGATCAACGAGCCTGCTACCCGTTTGGTACGAGTAATGTCGGAACCAAGCGCGCAGGTTGTACGTTCGATCGAGGCCTACCGCAAGAAGCTCGGAGGAGAGGATTCAGCCGCAGCGTAATGAGCAGTGGTTGGGCAGGAGTAAGTTAGTTAATTTTATTTAAGTGTGTCGTAAGTAAAGGAGTAAAACCATGTCAGAAGCCTACACATTCGAAGGCGTTGTGGATTTCATCAAGGGGATGTCCCTGATGGATGCCGCTAAGATGGTAAAGAAGCTGGAAGAGGAGCTTGGCGTTAGCGCTGCTGCTCCAGTAGCAATGGTAGCTGGCGGTGCTCCAGCTGCAGGTGGCGCAGCCGCTGCAGAGGAGAAGACCGAGTTCACCATTATGCTGGATGATGCCGGTGCTGAGAAGGTTAAGGTGATCAAGGTAGTTCGCGAGATCACCGGACTTGGCCTCAAAGAGGCTAAGGACCTTGTTGACGGCGCTCCAAAGCTCGTTAAGGAGGCAGTTGCTAAGGCTGAGGCTGAGGACTTCGTTAAGAAGCTCAAGGAAGCCGGAGCTAAGGCCTCTCTTAAGTAGTCTACGGGCTGCTTTTGCGGGGTGCGTACCCCTCTTGAGGATGGCCGAGGCAGCCTGGTCCCCCCTGAAAAGGGCCCCCTTACCTGGAGGGCCCTCTACCTAGGGGGGAAGGGTGCCGGACGCTGCCTTTAGATGGATGTGCCCAGCGGTCAGGGGGACTTCCCCTGAACGTCATTTTAGCCTATTATCCTGCTTCGCGGTCTTAGCCGTAGTCAGTTTGGGTGCTTGTAAAAGCATTTGTCGCCCGAGCGGTTGCTACGAAGCTAAGTCGTGGGAAAGGTTAAGTCTAAGCTGCTAACAGTCTAAGTCTTGGAAGGTAGCGCTGCGGTCTCGAGAGAACAGTGGTTTCAAGAGAGCAGTGCTCGCGACCATCGGAGCCGAGGTCAGTGCTTGAGAGAGCGCGTAACTAAGAGCCGATTGAGGTAAATGGGATTCAGTGGAGGTAAGTAAGCCTCTAGCAAGTAGTAGCGATGAGAGTCGCTGCTGAATTTCAGATGCCAACCTAGTCCAGATTGTAGCACAGATAGCAGTTTAGAAGGTGATAAGTTTAGCAGGATTTAACTAGCCAGTAACTAGTTGCTGTCGGTTCGAATGTTTATCAAACGGAAGCTGCATCTCTTGAGTCAATTAGCACAAGAGAGCGGGCGGAAGTAGGTAACGTAAGATAGGTCGCTTTCGAATAGTGTGTCCCAAATTAGAGCTCTTGGGAAGGCTGATTCAGAAGTGATCGAAGGCAGTAGCCAGTTACGCAACAACAATCGGCCGTGAAAGCGTAGGTGTCAGAGATAAGCTGGCTCCGTGCGATGATCGGTCGATGCAGACGCAAGAGCTCATCAGGTCCCTACAGGATCGATGAGCTTTTGCTGTTAGAGTCACTTAAGTATGACATCGAAAATCAAGACCAACCTTCGCCTTCGTAAAAGTTATTCAAAAATTGGTGAGATAGCTGAGATTCCGAATCTGATAGGAATCCAGAAGAGTTCCTACGAGAGATTCCTCCAGGCTTCAATTGAGCCGGAGAAGAGAGAGGACATCGGTCTCCAAAAAGTATTTAAATCGGTCTTCCCTATAAGAGACTACAACAATACGGCCTCGTTGGAGTTTGTATCGTACAACTTGGGTACTCCAAAGTACGATATGGACGAGTGTCGTGATCGCGGCATGACATGGGCTGCACCGCTGCGTGTGACCATTCAACTCGTTCTGTGGGACGTGAATCCAGAGACTGGCGCGCGCCACTTAAGCGCTCTTAAAGAGGACGTGGTGTACTTCGGTGAAATTCCGCTGATGACTGAGCGCGGAACGTTCGTTATCAACGGCACTGAGCGTGTGATCGTCAGCCAGTTACACCGTTCGCCAGGTGTGTTCTTCGATCACGATGATGGAAAGAGCCACGTTTCAGGAAAGCTGCTCTACTCGTCGCGTATTATTCCGTACCGCGGGTCGTGGATCGATTTTGAGTTTGACGTTAAGGATATCCTGCACGTGCGTATCGACCGCCGCAGAAAGCTCAATGCTACAGTGCTGCTGCGAGCCTTGGGTATGTCTGCCGATGACATTCTAGCATCGTACTATAAAACCGACACGGTCATTTTTGGCAAGCGAGGGGTAGTTTCAAAGGAATTCAAGGCCGATCAGCTCGAAGGCCAGAAGGCTTTCCGCGAGATCAAAGATGGCGGCAAGGTTCTTGTTAAGCAGGGCGGTAAGTTTAACCGCGCTGTGATCCGCAGGCTGCGTGAAGCTGGCGTTACAGAGATAGAGGTCGCCCCAGAGTCTGTTGCTGGTATGATCGCTGCGGAGACGGTTATTCAGGCAACTGAGGACGTGGTCAACTCCAAGACCGGCGAGGTTATCGCTGAGAAGGGAGAGGTTCTTGTGGGCTGGGAGATCATTCGTGAGCGCATTGGCGCTGCTGTTCTTGAGCTCGACGAGAAAGAGGCCAAGAGCATTTGCGGCCAGTTCGAAGTTATCGTTAACGCAGGAGAGGAGCTCAAGGCTGATAAGGTCAACTCCAAGGGCGAGCTGGTTGAGCGTGGTTCAATCACTGCTCAGCGTGAGCTTGGCCTTGATCGCATCCGTGTGTTGTACGTTGAGGACAACCACATCGGAGAGTCGCTGTGGAAGACGCTTATCTCTGATAAGATGGCCGGAGACAACACGCTGTACTCACGGCTTGCAGGTCGTCCAACGATTGATAGCTTGGTTGAGATCTACAGGCGCTTACGCCCAGGAGATCCTCCTCGACCAGAGACAGCTCAGGCTACATTTAAGAACCTGTTCTTCAACGCTGACCGCTACGATCTTTCGGATATCGGGCGTTACAAGCTTAACCATAAGCTATATATTTCGCAGGGTCGCGAGGCTCCTCCGATGGATCAGGGAGTTCTCTCGCCTGAGGACATCAAGGAGACTGTTCGTTACCTGGTAGAGCTTCGCAACTCGACTGACGCGCAGCGTTATTCGATTGACGATATCGACCATCTCGGCAACCGACGTGTGCGCGCCGTGGGGGAGCTCATTGAGAACCAGTACCGCATCGGGCTCGTGCGCATGGAGCGCGCAGTTCGTGAGCGTATGGGTATGCAGGATATCGACACGCTGGTGCCACAGGATCTGATCAACTACAAGCCGGTAGCGGCAGTAGTGAAGGAGTTCTTCGGTTCATCACAGCTCTCGCAGTTCATGGACCAAACAAATCCGCTTTCAGAGATTACCCACAAGCGCCGTCTCTCGGCTCTTGGACCAGGAGGTCTCACTCGTGATCGTGCAGGTTTCGAGGTTCGTGACGTAAACGCAACTCACTACGGTCGTATCTGCCCGATTGAGACCCCTGAGGGTCCAAATATCGGTCTTATCGCCTCGCTCGCAGTATACGCGCGCGTGAATGAGTTCGGATTTATCGAGACTCCGTACCGTGTGGTTGATAACAACCACAAGGCCACAGGCGATATTGTGTACCTCTCGGCTCTTGAAGAGGAGCGCGAGACAATCGCCCCAGCAAGTATCGAGATCGATCCAAAGGGTAAGCTCGTTGAGAGTGCAATCCCAGTTCGCCGAAACGGTGAGTACCTCTTGGTTCCGCCAGAGGAGGTTTCGAAGCTTGATGTTTCGCCGAAGCAGATCGTGTCGGTGGCAGCGTCGCTTATCCCGTTCCTTGAGAACGACGACGCTAACCGCGCGTTGATGGGTTCAAACATGCAACGTCAAGCCGTGCCGTGTTTGCTTGCTCAGGCTCCGCTAGTTGGAACCGGTATGGAGCACATCGTGGCTCGTGATTCCGGTGCGACGATCGTTGCGAAGCGCTCGGGGCAGGTGATGTCAGTTGAGTCAGAGAGGATCGTGATCAAAGCCGACCAGATCTCGGACGACTCGCTCGACACAGGCGTGGATATCTACAAGCTTGTGAAGTACCGCCGCTCGAACCAGAACACATGTATCACTCAGCGCCCGATTGTAAGCGTTGGTGAGAAGATCGCTGCCGGTGAGGTAATCGCTGACGGTCCGTCGACAGATATGGCTGAGTTAGCGCTCGGTCAAAACTGTCTGGTGGCGTTCATGCCGTGGAATGGATACAACTTCGAGGATTCCGTTCTTATCAGTGAGAACTTGGTGAAGAAGGACGTATTCTCGTCCGTGCATATCGAGGAGTTTGAGTGTATCGCCCGTGATACTAAGCTCGGAAAAGAGGAGATCACTCGCGATATTCCAAACGTGGGAGAAGAGGCCCTTAAGAACCTTGACGAGTCTGGAATTATCCGTATCGGAGCAGAGGTCCGGCCGGGCGATATCCTAGTTGGAAAGATCACTCCAAAGAGCGAGACTCAGTTGAGCCCAGAAGAGAAGCTGCTCAGAGCAATCTTCGGAGAGAAGGCCGGTGAGGTGCGTGATAGCAGCTTAAAGCTCCCACCAGGAGTTGAGGGAACTATCATCTCCGCCCAGGTATTCTCACGTAAGGGTACTGACAAGGATGAGCGTACCATTGAACTTGAGAAGCGTGATATCGCGCGTCTTGAGCAAGACATGAAGGATGAGATTAAGATCCTGAAGGATGCCGCCCTCAAGGGTGTCGTCAGCACTCTTCAGGGTAAGACTACTTCTGCTCGCCTCGTCGATGACAAGCGCGCAGAGTTGATTGCCAAGGGAACTGTTCTGACCGCAGAGGTATTGAGCGAGGTTCCGTTTGAGTATCTGCGCGATATTCAGATCGGTGATGAGGCTCTTCAGGAGCAGATCAACAAGGTTGTGATGAGCACAGGGCAGTTGATCAACAACAAGCGTGCGCACCTCAATGAGAAGATCAAGCGCCTCAAGGAAGGTGATGAGCTCGCTCCTGGTATCATCAAGATGGTCAAGGTCTTTATCGCCAGCAAGCGTAAGATCCAGGTAGGTGACAAGGTCGCCGGCCGTCACGGTAACAAAGGAGTTCTCTCTCGCGTGTTGCCTCAGGAGGACATGCCGTACCTCGCAGATGGCACGCCGGTTGATATGGTACTGAACCCGCTCGGCGTACCTTCTCGAATGAACGTAGGGCAGATCTTAGAGACCCATCTCGGATGGGCTTCGTACCTGCTCGGTCGTAGGATTGGAGAGCTTGTAGAGTCAATCGTTGATCCGCTCACAGGCGTTGATCGCATCGAGACGACCCCAGAGAGCAAGAAGGCAACGGTTCATAAGATTCGTGAGGTGTTGCTGATGGCCTACAAGGGTAGCTCGCATGCGAAGTTCGTCGAGGGGCTTTCGGATACCGACTTGCTGCACCTAGCGGTGCGCGAGATGAAAGGTATCCGCCTGGCAACTCCAGTATTCGATGCCGCTCGAGAGACTGATATCAGAGAGTTGCTCAAGTTTGTTGGGTCACCAGAGGATGGGAAGATTCAGCTTTACGATGGACGCACCGGAGAGCCCTTCTCTGAGAGAGCAACCGTTGGTGTTATGTACATGCTCAAGCTCGACCACTTGGTGGACGACAAGATCCACGCCCGTTCGATTGGGCCATACTCGCTCGTCACTCAGCAGCCGCTGGGTGGAAAGGCGCAGTTTGGAGGACAGAGACTCGGAGAAATGGAGGTGTGGGCGCTTGAGGCTTACGGGGCTGCATACTCGCTGCAGGAGTTCCTCACGGTTAAGTCTGACGACGTAGCTGGAAGAACTCGTATGTACGAGTCGATTGTGAAGGGAGAGCATGTGCTTGAGCCGGGTCTACCTGAGTCATTCAACGTAATGATGAAGGAGCTACAGTCGCTGTGTCTCGATGTTGAACTTGTTGAGGAGCAGCCAGCGAATGTGGATGAAGTGGCTCCTTCAGCTTCAGTAGATGAGGGAACAACACTAGCTGCCGTCTAACCGATACCGGGGGGCGGCAGCCCCCAAAAAATTTCAAACTAGAGGGAACGAACATGGACGATTTATTTAATTTGTTTGAGCGACCAAAGAACCCAATTAAGTTCAACGCGCTAAAGATCTCACTGGCCAGCCCAGAGAAGATCCGAGGTTGGTCGTTCGGCGAGGTAACTAAGCCTGAGACGATTAACTATCGTACTTTGAAGCCGGAGCGTGATGGCCTGTTCTGCGCCAAGATCTTCGGTCCTGTCAAGGATTATGAGTGTATCTGCGGGAAGTACAAGCGTCTTCGTCACCGCGGTGTGGTGTGCGAGAAGTGCGGCGTGGAGGTTATTCAGTCCAAGGTGCGTCGTGAGCGTATGGGCCATATCGAGCTGGCGTGTCCAGTTGCGCATATCTGGTTCCTTAAGAGCTTGCCGAGCCGTATCGGAAATATTCTTGATCTGACCCTTAGAGATCTTGAGAAGGTTCTGTACTTTGAGAGCTACGTAGTTACCGATCAGGGTAAGTCCAATCTTAAGATGGGTGAGTTGCTCACTGAGCGTGACTACCGAGCTGCCCGCGAGGAGTTTGGTTCATCGTTCGAGGCTGGGATGGGCGCGGAGGCTGTCTTGACCCTACTTAAGGCGATCGATGTTGACCCTCTCTGCGCTGAGCTTCGCGAAGAGATGCGCGAGGTAACTTCAGAGGCTAAGAAGAAGAAGCTCGCAAAGCGTCTTAAAGTTCTGACCTCGTTCCAACAGAGCGGAAATCGCCCAGAGTGGATGATCTTAGGCGTGGTACCGGTTATTCCACCGGATCTCCGTCCACTTGTTCCGCTGGATGGCGGTCGCTTCGCAACCAGCGATCTGAACGATCTGTACCGTCGTGTAATCAATCGTAACAACCGTCTCAAGAGACTTATTGAGCTTAATGCTCCAGATATAATTATCCGCAACGAGAAGCGCATGCTTCAGGAGTCGGTTGATGCTCTGTTCGATAACGGTCGTCGTGGACGAACTATTACTGGTCCTAACAAGCGACCTCTTAAGTCCTTAAGCGACATGCTTAAAGGAAAGGGTGGACGCTTCCGTCAGAACCTGCTCGGAAAGCGTGTGGACTACTCGGGTCGTTCTGTAATCGTGGTTGGTCCTGAGCTGCGACTGCACCAGTGCGGTCTTCCAAAGAAGATGGCTCTGGAGCTGTTCAAACCGTTCATTTACAACAAACTCGAAGAGCGTGGTTATGTAACTACGATCAAGAGCGCAAAGAAGATGGTTGAGAAGGAGAAGCCGGTTGTGTGGGATATCCTCGATGAGGTCATCCGCGAGCATCCAGTTCTTCTAAACCGCGCACCAACGCTGCACCGTTTGGGTATTCAGGCTTTCGAGCCGATCCTAATCGAGGGTAAGGCTATCCAGCTTCATCCGCTCGTGTGTACCGCGTTCAACGCAGACTTTGACGGAGACCAGATGGCGGTTCACGTGCCGCTCTCGATTGAGGCTCAGGTTGAGTCGCGTGTGTTGATGATGTCGACTAACAATATCTTGAGCCCAGCAAACGGCAAGCCGATCATCGTACCGTCCCAAGATATCGTGCTTGGTCTGTACTACATGACTCGTGAGCGTCCGTTCGCTCTAGGAGAGAACAAGGCGTACTCAACAACTGATGAGGTGTGGCTTGCATGGCAGTCTGGAGAGACTCATCTCCAGGCTAAGATCCGATGCCGCGTTGACAACGAGCTTGTCAATACAACCGTAGGTCGAGTGCTTCTGTACCATCTCTGTCCACGAGTGCTTCCTTTCTCGCACTTTAATAAAGTGATGAAGAAGAAGGAGATTTCGCAGTTGATCGACGAGTGCTTCCGTGTGGCCGGTAACAAGGCTACTGTGTTGCTCGCTGATAAGCTCAAGGACAACGGGTACTACTTTGCAACCATTTCGGGTATCTCAATTGGTATTCAGGACATGGTTATTCCAGATGCGAAGAAGGTCTTGCTTGGTGAGGCCGATCAGAAGGTGTCTGAGATTGATAATCAGTACCGAGAAGGTCTTGTAACTGCTGGTGAGCGTTACAATAAGGTCATCGATATCTGGTCGGATGTGGGAGATAGAATTGCAACCGACATGATGGAGACGATCTCGTCGACCGAGTTCAAGAGTGAGTCAGGTGGAGAGGCCAAGCGTGGTCCTTCATTTAACCCGATCTTTATCATGGCTGATTCTGGAGCGCGTGGTTCGAGCCAACAGATTCGTCAGCTCGGAGGAATGCGCGGTCTTATGGCTAAGCCAGACGGATCGATCATTGAGCAGCCTATTAAGGCCAATTTGCGTGAGGGATTGACCGTTCTTCAGTACTTCGTATCAACTCACGGAGCACGAAAGGGTCTCGCGGATACCGCTCTTAAGACAGCGAGCTCCGGATACCTGACTCGTAAGCTTGTTGATGTTGCCCAAGACAGTATCGTAAGTGAGCTCGATTGTGGAACGATGGAAGGTCTCGAGATGTCTGCTCTCGTAGAGGGCGGAGAAGAGATTGAGTCGTTGTACAACCGTATTCTTGGTCGCGTAGCGGCAGAGGATATTCGTGACCCGATCACTAACGATATACTTGTAGCGCGCAATCAGCAGATCGATGAGGATCTCGCAACGAAGATCTCAAATTCGGGTCTGGACACAGTGCTGATTCGATCAGTGCTTACCTGCGAATCGCAGCGTGGTGTGTGTAGCTTGTGCTACGGACGTGATCTCGCGCGTGGTCACCTTGTGAACATCGGAGAGGCTGTTGGAGTTATCGCGGCCCAGTCAATCGGTGAGCCAGGAACGCAGCTGACGATGAGAACGTTCCACATCGGAGGAGCGGCGCTTGGTCGAGCTGAATCAACTTCGCTCGAGGCGCGTTACGCTGGAGCTGTGCAGTTTGATGGAGTTCGCCTGGCGCGTCGTCGTGATGGAACCTCTGTGGTAATGAGCCGCAAGAGTGAGATCGTCATCGTCGATAAGGCAGATGGTCGTGAGCGTGAGCGTCACCAGCTGGTGTACGGAGCCCGTTTGCGCGTCGAAGAGGGCCAGGAGGTTAAGTCTGGGGCGCTTCTCAGTGAGTGGGATCCTTTTACGATTCCTATCTTGAGTGAGCTTGCTGGTCGTGTTGAGTGGGTTGACGTATCCGAGTACACGATGGAAGAGCGCACTGACGAGCGAACTGGTTTCGTAGAGCGTGAAATTGTTCAGGCTAAGGACAAGAGCAGCGATCTCCGTCCTCGCATCGTGATTCACGGCGAGAATGGTGATACTCGCGTATATAACTTGCCAGTAGGTGTTCGTCTTGTTGTTGAGCACAACTCTGATATCGATGCCGGCGACGTCATCGCAAAGAGAGAGCGTGCAACGACGAAGACAAAAGATATCACCGGAGGTCTGCCACGAGTTGTTGAGCTACTTGAGGCTCGTAAGCCAAAGGATCCGGCTGTCGTGAGTGATGTCGACGGCGTTGTTGATTTCGGTGAGGATTCTCGCGGAAAGAGAAAGATCGTCGTGACACCTGATTACGGTGAGCCTCGTGAGTATCTCGTTGCGAAGACAAAACACGTGGTGGTTCAGCGTGGCGATCGAGTTAAGTCGGGCGAGGTGCTTACTGACGGAGCCGTTAATCCGCACGATATCCTCCGTATCGAAGGCGTGAGGGCGTTGGCAAGTTATCTTGTAAATGAAGTTCAGGAAATTTACCGACTTCAGGGTGTGCGTATTAACGATAAGCACATCGAGGTAATCGTTCGTCAGATGCTCAAGCGCGTTAAGGTGAGTGAGTTCGGCGATAGCACGTTCCTCGTTGGCGATAACGTTGAGCGCTTCAGAGTTGTTGATGAGAACCAGCGCGTTGTAGCAAACGGCGGTAAGCCGGCTACATACGAGCCGTTGTTGCTCGGTATCACCAAGGCTGCTCTTGCCACTGACTCGTTTATCTCGGCAGCGAGCTTCCAGGAGACCACCAAGGTGCTCACTGAAGCTGCTGTATCAGGTAGAACCGACCACCTACGTGGGCTGAAAGAGAACGTGATCATGGGTCGTCTGATCCCGGCTGGTTCGGGAGTCGAGGCGTACGCTCAGCGCCACGTGCGAGTTGAAGGCGAGGAGCTTGGAGCTGAGACTAAGAAGCCTCAGTCTGATTATAAGATGAATCAGACCTCGCTGGAGAGCTTGCAGGGATTGTTCTAAGTCAGCAGGCCTTTCAAAGGTGAGAGCACTGCGGAGCTTGCAGCTCCGCTTTGCTGGAAGCCGCAAATGCGGTGCTGAAAGGCCTAGGGGTCGTAGCGTCCTGCTGCTCACTGTAGCTTCTCGCTCGAGCCCGATAAATTCTATCTGCACGTGTGGTAAGCGCGGGAACAGTTGAGCTACTCCTCAGCCGCCGCTCCCGCGCCTAAACATTCTCCTACACGTTGCCGGAAAAATTTGCAGACATAGACGCATTCTCATGGGGGACAGGGAAGGTGTGCGTGCACGTGACGCGAGTAAGGATTAATAGAGAAATTGCACGGATTTTCTACAGGGTCTTTGACCGCGCGAATTGAAGCGCCGCTTTGCCCTCGGCGCTGATGCGAGTTTCTGGGATTGACGAGAGTAGCTTCAGCGCTTCTAGATAATTACCAGCGAGCATATGTGCGGCGGCTGCTTCTTCATTAATCTCGTAGTTGCTTGGGTTTAAGGGTAGAGCTTTCTCTAGGTGGTGTAGCGCTGTCTGCCAATCTCCCCGACGAAGGTGGCATCTAGCGAGCGTCAAAAGAGCCTCAGCGATGAGAGTGGAATCTTCTCCTGCGAGCGCCTTGCAGCACAGCGCAGCAGCATATGCTTGGCCAACATTGTCATGACGTAGGGCTGACTCGGCCAGTAGGGTATGACCCCGCTGCCAGTAGGGAAAGCGGCGCAAAAGCGAGCGTAGGGTGCCCTCGACTTCATGCGATTCAATACGCCTGACAGCTGCTGCCCACACGAGATTGAGGGCACGCGCACAGATGCGGTGGATAAGTGTCCCGCTCAAGATGGGATATCTTTAAAGCTTATTTTAGTGACCGTGATGGGAATGGTCGCCACCAGTAGTGTGAGAAGTATCTGCATCACCTGATGTATGCTCCTTCTCAATTTTGAGGGGTAAGGTCTGGCGGTCATCGGTTACACGGCTCGGTAAGCCGGCCTGCGCCTTGCGTAGCTCCGCCATCTGGGCAGCATGTTCTTTATCGCGGTCTGGTGCACCGCGCATTACGACGTCGTCTACGTAGAAAAGGAATACGCTCAGCAATACAGCCGCAGTGCCGGCGAACAACAACCACTTAAAGCCACCTTGAATCTCTTGCGCATTCGCATCCATAGACCGTCTCTTGAAACAAAAATTAAGTCAGACTATCCCTTTAAGTCCAGAAGGAGAGTATACCTGCTCAATTGTTTGGGGCAAGGTGTTGTAAACTGTGCCGCAGTTTGAGCGTGTGCGTTGTGATCGTAGTCGGGGCTATATGTTTGCCGAATCTGCGCTGGTGCCGGCCTTCGGGGCGCATGGAGAACTCCCAAAAATGGTCATAAGATGAGTGAAAACAATATGTTAACATCAACCTATCGCGCCCGCTTCAATCGGGTTATTGTGGTCGGTCCGGCATACCGGTTTTTGTTCGAAACTGGCTGGCTCGTTGTATAATCAAGCGTTTAGAGTTTATCCGCGGCTGGTCGGCTTTTAGGTGAATCTAAATTGGTAAAGGTTAGAGAATTTTTATGATGCTATCGAATGAAGATATCCGACGAGTCGTTGCGAGTGGTGAATTGCGGATTAGCCCGTTTTCTGATCAGTGGCTGCGTTCGTCGGGAATCACGATGCACCTTGGCGCGGAGCTTCTTAAGCCTCGCGGTGGATACGTTGTTGACGTAAAGAAGTCTGAGCCTCCACCGTACGATTCAATAATTATCACTGATGATAAGCCGTATTCTCTTAAGCCTGGCGAGTTCCTGTTGGGGCATACTTTTCAGAATGTGACGGTCGGTGCTTCGCTTGGTTTTATGATTGAGGGGCGCAGCACCCTTGCTCGCGTTGGGCTAACCATCGTTCAGACAGCGATGATGGTGTATCCGGGACACAGCGATCGACCGGTGACGTTAGAGCTTGCAAATCACGGTCCGAATCCGATTCTGCTCTATCCGCGAATGAAGATAGCGCGAGTTGTTCTGTTTGAACTGAAAACTCCAAGTAGCAAACGCTACGACGACACTGGTAAGTATCGCGATCAGCAGTCGGTCGGGTTGCCAATCTTTCAGAATGAGATCATGTCCGAGGATGAGTTTTCGTAATCGGAGTGGATGTCAGTGTCTGTTAGTATCAATCCACCAAATCCAAATGGCCTGATAGGGCTTGCACACGCGATAGGAGAGGCACTTGAAGTGGCGCGTTTGCGTGGTGAGCGTGTGTTTGTGGTTGGCGGTGTGGTGCGCGATCTGCTGATGCAACGTGCTGTTGGGGAGCATGATCTCGATATTGTTGTTGAGGGCGAAGGAATCGCATTTGCCGCGAATTTGGCCGAGCGCTTGGGATGCTCATTACGTGAGCACCAACCTTTTCTAACAGCGAAATTATTGGCGCCTTTTGGGGTCTCGGTACGCGAGGGCGATGCTCTGCTGGATGAGGTTGACGTGGCAACTGCACGCGAGGAGACCTACGAGAAGCCTGGAGCGCTCCCAGTGGTGATTGCGGCCACTATTGAGAAGGATCTGTGGCGACGTGATTTCTCTGCTAATGCTGTGGCGTTGCCGCTTGATGCGTATCAGGCGGTGATTGGTAGAGCGGTAAATGTTAATGCGCTGGGCCAAAGGGTGATCGACCCAACGGGGGGATTATCCGATATCCAAAGCTCGACCCTCAGAATTTTGCATACTCGAAGCTTCGTTGATGATCCGACCAGGCTCTTCCGAGCGGTGCGTTACATTGTGCGGCTTGGTTTTCATTTTGACATGGCGACCTTGGCTGGGTTCCTCGAGGCGGTAAAAAGCGGCGCTTTGGCAACGCTTTCTCCGCGTAGGGTGTGGAACGAGGTAATGGTAGCGTTTGATGAAGAGGCCCCATGCGAGATTATTCAAGAGTTCCTTCAACGCGGGCTGTTTTCTGCGCTTCCGATTGTTTCAATTTCGGATTCGGCCTGGTTGTTTGAGGGTCTCGAGAGACTTGAGCAGCTGCGTAAAGTGCTGGGTGGGGAGATCTTTTGTGAGGCTGGCAAGATTCTTCTGATCGCTGGTCTTCTTCGCGAGGGGCGTGAAGATGTGGCGCGCGCAGTGCATGAGGGCAACAGGGTGCTGCAGCGCGCCAGTGCCGTGTTAGAGGCCGGGAATGCTCCCGGAGCGCTGCGTACTGTGCCTGATGTGGCTGCGGCGTATTGCATACACTGCTCGCGTGAGTTACAGGAGTTGTTGCAAGGTTGCTTGCGCGGAAAGCCTGGTGAGTAAAGATTGGTGTTGAGGTTGTCGTGAACGGTAGTGTGCCCCGAAGTCAGGGTGGTTTAGGTGTGGTTGGTGGAGTGTTAACCGCTGCTCTTAGGGCAGTTGTTGCGCGCCGGTTTCCAGATGTAGCTCTATCACAAGAGTCAGCCTTCTGGCCGATGTATACTATTGAGAGCGGAGAGCTTAGTTCGATAGCGGCGATAGAGATTGCCCGTGCTACCAAAAGTAGCGCTCAGGAGATCGCCGACCAGATCCTCAAAGAGCTCGCATCTCAGATTAAGGGTGAGTGGAGAAACGATCGCGGCTACATTGTTGGTTGGGGTTTTGAGCCCGCAGCTCTTTTGTCTGAGATTGATGATAGCGTTAGCGAAGCGATACAGCGGGCTTCTGCGGGCCCGTGTGGGCACCCACGGCGCGTTGTGTGCCTGATTCCTGATAGCACCGAGCCCACCTACGCGCGCATACGACTTGCGGCTCGGGCAGCTTTACAGGGGCTGCTAGCGGTTCTGTACGAGGGTCGAGTTGAGCTGACGTTGCATCCGCTTCAGACACTCTCGCTTAGTCACGGCGAAGAGGTCGTGAAGGCTTTTAGGGAGGCTGTCTTGTACATCTTAGCTCACGAATCTGAGCTTCGACCCGAAGGGGCTGTGCCAGAGGGGGTCGAGCCAGGTAGTGATCGCACGGTAACGGTGTGGACTACGCACCATTTCCACGAGCGCATGCCCTTAGCTGTACGTAATGGGCTGTCACAAGCCCGCGCGCGGGGCTTGATCAGGCTGGTTATGCCGCTTGATAGTTGGCTACGCTGTCGCGACCGGGCGCTTTTAGAGATTTTAGGTTCTGAGTCGCTGACGCGGGTCGTTCATCGGTTAGTTGGGGATTATGGCTGGTCTCGGTTCTTGTTTCACGCTGCGTCAACTGTGCCTTCGGGTGATTTTGATCCAGCGGTTAGTTTATTTGATGAGTGTTCCTCTCCGCTGTGGAGTTTGCAGGTATTGATGGAACGATTTAAACGGTTTAGCGCGTTTGCAACGCTGCCTTTTGGCCGCGAGCGTGTGCTTGGGGCTGTAAGAACGCTTGGGCGTGAGCGTAAACTTAGTGTGCAGGCCCTGCTTCTGCCGGTTTACACTGCCCGGGCAGTTACTCATGCAGAGGTAGCTGAATGGTGCGAAGCGCTTGAGAAGATATGTCAGCGCGGTCATGCGTTTA
>Ga0315904_10007074_pt1 | contig 15145 bp, 14 predicted proteins | sample LakEriMetagenome_6_FD_203529 | JGI IMG/M metagenome (GOLD analysis project Ga0315904, IMG submission 203529) | Freshwater fungal communities from buoy surface, Lake Erie, Ohio, United States - Buoy 12 MA120 | ecosystem: Environmental > Aquatic > Freshwater > Lake | place: USA: Lake Erie, Ohio... | reverse complement strand
AACAGCCTTGCCAGTTACCAACAGTATATGAGAACTGTGCAAAACTAAACCAAGGTTCAAGTTCTGTAGGGTTTTCTTTAATGGCCCGTTGAAACCATTTCAAAGCATTCTCGTTATTACCAAGTTCTTGTGAAGCCTGACCAGCGGCCCTGCACACTGCTGAGCGTTCAACATACCAACCACCAGCATTCAATGTTGCAAAAGCGGTTTCAATAACTTTGTCCCAGTTTTTATGAAAAAAATATTCACGTGTCAAATAGGCCCACATACGTGCATCACGTGGGTCTTCGTGCACAGCAGCCTCAAGCATAGGCAAATAATAAGTTCTAGCCTTAGTGTCATCAGGTTTATGAAACACTGTCAAATCATACTCTAAAGTTTTTTCTTCACCCTCAGCATAACGAAAAGTTACTTCGTGACAAGGTTTAATCCATCTATACCCGTGACGTGCGTGTAATCTATTATTGTTACGCCACTTGTTACCAGTAGACCACCACACCCAACCACGACCAGTGTCAGGTTCCCAAGTTTCACGAATGGTATGAAAGAAATCCGATTCAGGTATTTCATCCATATCAAGTGATAAACAAACATCAATATCATCAGGAATTAAAGCAAGAGCAGCATTACGTGCATCATCAAACCTGAAAGGTTTAACACTTATCTTATGAACAATAACATTAGGTGCAGCCTGTAATAGTGCAACAGTTCTATCTGTTGAACCGGTATCAGCAACAACCCTAAGGTCAGCGTCTTTAGTTCCTTCAAGCCAACGCATCACGTGCTTTTCTTCATTCAAAGCAATCGTGTATGCACAGATTTTAATTTTTTTCATATCGTCCCCAATATGTTGTTTTGTTACATTCCGCCAAGGAATAATGCTACAGGAAAAGCATCAGAACCTGCACCAGTAGCACCAGTAACGCCTGTCGCGCCTGTTGCGCCTGTTACACCCGTAGGTCCTGTTGGACCTGTGATAGATGCACCAGTAGCACCAGTTGGCCCTGTAGGACCTGGAACAGTTGAATCTGCTCCTGTTGGACCAGTTGGTCCTGTGTTACCTTGTAAACCTTGTGGACCTGTTGGTCCTGTTTCACCGGTTGCACCGGTTACACCTTGAATACCTTGTGGTCCAGTAGGACCAGTCGCACCTGTGGAACCTGTTACACCTTGAATGCCTTGCGGACCTGTTTCACCCGTTGGGCCAGTAGGTCCAGTAGAACCTGTTGCTCCAGTTTGACCTGTTGCACCTGTCGGTCCAGTTGCACCAATCGGACCAGTAGCGCCCACATCACCTTGCGGACCGGTAGGACCCGTATTGCCAGTAACCCCAGTTGCTCCCGTAGCACCAGTATTACCAATTGAACCTGTAGGACCAGTAACGCCTTGAACACCTTGAACACCTGTAGCACCCGTTTCACCTGTGGCTCCTGTAGCACCGGTAGGACCGGTTGGGCCAGCAACAGTAGAGTCAGCACCAGTTGGACCAGTAGAACCGGTTACACCTGTTGCACCAGTAGAACCTGTAGCACCGGTATTACCAGTGTTACCAGTAGAACCAGTAGGGCCGGTAGGACCTGTTGCCCCAGTTGCGCCAGTGGCACCAGTGCCACCAACAGCACCAGTAATACCTTGAGGACCTATAAGACCAAGTTCAACAATTTCAGTTTGGGTTGACTCAACATTAAGAACAGTTGTAGTAACCGGAATTTCAACAACTGCTGTAGAAAAAACTGTTGACATTAAGAAGTTACCCCTTCATAAACAGTAAAGCCACCTTCAAGTAAACGAGTTACAGTAGAATCAGGGGCAGTAACTTCAAGGTCATAAACATATTGACCAGCAGCCAACGCTGTGGTATCAGCAGCAGTAATACTTAAAGTAAACTTACCATTAGTTGTACCAACAGTGATACGACCATTGCTGCTACTTAAAGTGATAATAGATGTGGAAGAAGTTGGGGAATTGCGAACAACCATATTGGCAGTGTAACCTGTAACATTCACATAGTTACCATCAATTTTCCATTGTGGTGCAAGGCTAAAAGTTGAGCCTTGATAAACTTTCATATTGTATCTACCTGGTGTCATCTATTCCTCTATAATATAAGCGCCGTAACCGGCAGCAATTAAACTTGTGCGTTCTGCATCAGAAATCAAATTCTTGTGTCCACCCGGATAATAATAAAGAGCACTCTGAGTCTCATCAACACTTGGTGTACGAACACTATAATAGGACCCGTCAGTCCTCTGTAAAATACTATTTGCCCTAGTTAATTTGTAACGGTAAAACAATGCGCCACCACCGGCAGGGCCTTCTTCAACAGTAGGTGGTAAAAAATAATATGCCATTGTTCTCCTTAAAAGGTGTAACCCCCACCGTTTCCAATGGGGGCTACAATTTTGCCTAAAACTAGGCGTTGTTGATGCTTGAGGTTGACTCAATGCGGAACAAGGCTGCTTCGCGGTAGCGAGCAAATCCAAGTACGCCGTACCATCCGATTGGACGGAAACGCATTAACTTATCGGTCACAGGACCAATCACTACGTGTGGTTCTTCAGCAACTGCTTCAGCCAATGCTTGCTTTCCAGCAAGGATTGTGCGGAATACACGTGCACTTGAGCCACCGTCTGTAGCGTTGTACATACGTGGGGATTCTACGAACATTGCACCTTCGTAAACACCGATAGACCCTGGCCATAGATTGCCAGCACCTGATTCGTTGTAAACGTGTGCTTCGCGCCATCCACCTGCGCCTGTTTCAGCACGTAAGTCGTGTGAAACTTCTGGATGTATTCCAACCCAGTATAGTTCACCAACACGTGGAACGGCTTTGTTTGCACGTAATTTAGCAATCGCTCTGCGAATGTTTGCAGAAGTGATTTGTGATGCTGCACCACCGGTAACACCAGTAGTTGTTGAGCCACCACCTGAGTAGATTACGTTGCTTCCTTGACGTAACACAGTTTGTGCAAATCCGTCAATAGAATCAGCCATATTGAATGCGATGATGTCAGCGATTGCTGGGTCAACATCAGACAATGAGAACAGTTCTAATTTACGTGTTGCAATTGCAGCGTTACCGTATTCATTAAGAGTTACAGTTACGTTGCTTGTGTTACCTAATGCTACTGAATCTGGGTCAACAGTTTCAGTTAAAGTGCCGGTTACTGCCGATAAATCAGTGTATAACTGGAATACGACAGATGAACCTGGCATTGCTTGCTGTGCAGGACGCTTATCGGCAACGTCACGGATAAGTGGCATCGCACGAAGAGCAAATTCTACGTAGCGGTCATAAGCAGTCTGTACCAAGGAAGTTCCAAGGGACGCGGTGCTAGTGCTAGTATAATTTTCTGTAGGCAATTTAGTTCACCTCTTTCAAGGTTGATAGTAGTTGCGGTTTATCGCCCGAGAGATTGACCGAAAAGAAGTTGGTCAAGTTCATCTTTGGTCTTCGCAGCCATAACCTTTTGGTGTTGCGTTTGCTCACCTGAAGGGTTTTGTGCTGTTGAAGTCACATTGTTGATACGTTGATTATCTCTTACGGTTTCTTCATCTACAGACGGTTGAACAGGTTCAGCCTGTTTAATACCGAACACATCACTGTATTCGTTTAACCAAGCATCAATCTGTTCAGGTGTGTCCACATCACTAGGAATAAGTTTCGCTAGTTTATCTGGTACACCTTTTGAGGCCAATACATCCTTAACGGAACGAGAACGCATATCGGAACGCAGTTTGTTCAGTTCAGCCTCAATGGCTTCACGTTCCTTTTGTGCTTTCCTTAATGCTTTGCGAAGTTCGGCTGGGCCGTTATCTTGCTCTTCTGTTTCGTCTTCGTATTCGTATTGGTTGGCCATTGCAGCCACTCCCTTTCATTAAGTTGTCGTACACCACATACACAAACAGGGGAATCTGTGTTGGCTTGTACTACCGGGCTTCGGTTACGCTTCTAAGTGCCGGTGCGCTTAGCAGGTTTTTAAATCTGGCCTGACATACCGCGTGATAGAGAGCCTCTACCTACGCCTGATTGGCCAGCAAATCTTGATTGCTCAATTTCAGCAAGACGTTGAATCCTTTGTTTATAATCAGCAGAAGATTCTCCACCAAACACTGCAGTAGTTGTTTCTTCCAAACCAACAGGTTTAACACCAGCAGTTATTTGTGAAAGTTTCTCAGCAGTAGGTAAAATTTGTGCCACTTGTTCAAAGCCTTGACGGGCTTGTTCTTGAGATACACCAAGTTGACCAGTGAATCTTTCAGCCATAGGAGCAGCAACTTGAATACCTTGACGTGCAGCCTCAGCACCAAACTGTGCAGCCTTCTGTTGACGTGTAATAGCAGGCAAAGCACGCTCAGGGTCAAGAGTATAAGCAATCATATCGCCAGTATTTAGACCATAAAATCTACGCAAAGAATCAGTATAAAACGGGTCAGCGTTTTGTAAAGATTGATTAGCAATACTTACACGTTCTTGAAGTTCAGTAGGAGAAACATCTGCACCAATGAATTTACCAAAATCATCAGGTTGGTCATAAAAACCTGCAGGAAGTTCAGCATCACGCATAATTTTTTTATAAGACGCTTCAACGGAAAGATATTCAGCAGGATTTAAAACAGGTAAACCAGCCTTACGTCTACTCTCATTACCAATAAAACGTTGTTTATATTCAGGGGTTTCTTGAAGTTTAAGGGTAACAGTATCAGGAGAATAACCCATTTGAATAAATTCAGTAATCTTAGGTGCAAGAGAATCAAGACCATAGTTACTAAAAATTAATCTAAGTTGCTCAATCCAATCAGTTTTTTCTGAAATACCTGTTGAAACAGTAGCGGTAGGAATTTTAATTTGTGCAACTGCTGCTGCAGTTGCGGCATCAACACGTGCTTGTTCTGCTGCTGTAAAAGCATTACGCCCACCTACAGGTGCATTACCTCTAATTCTTACATCCGCTGCTCTGTCAGTAGCCATTTATGACACCAATCCAAAATCTTGAAGAACCTTACGTGAAGCAGACATCATAGACTCTTGAGCATTCTTCGTATAACGCCAACGTGGGTCCTGACGTAATTGTTGTTGAAATTCCCACAAAGGTTTTTGCTTAGGAGTACCATCAGCATCCAAACCAGTCAAAGCCTGATTAATATAAAAATCATCCAAAGTAATAGTATCAGAACCTACCTCTAAAAGTTGAGCCATAGATTCAATATAAGGAGAAGCAAGGTCACGAACATTACGACCAGCATCAATCTGCTTGGCCAAAGTAGGATACTTAGATTTAGCCAACTCTTTAATAGAAACATCATAAGTATCTTCGGCTTCTTTACCTGACAAAATACTTGCTACAGAATTTTTATACCAATCTTCACCATACTGAATACCATAAGCAGAAGCCAACTCACGAAGTTTGCCATAAGTATTACCAGCAGCACCTTTAGTAAAATCAATTTCACCTTGGCGAACAATTTCATAAGGAAGAACAGTAGCGCTAATATCACCTCTAGCATAAGCATTTGCTAAAGAATTAACTTTAGCATCATCAAGAGTTACACCGAGTTGACTAGCAGAAATCCTTATAGCATCTTTAGAAGATTTAATTTGTTTAGCAGAAACACCACCGCCATCACCCGCTGCACCACCAACAGATGCTGGGTTAATAACAGCATCTTCCCAAGAAACTTGGGTTTTATCTGTAGTAACTTCAGGGTTAGAACGAACATAGTTTTCGTAAGAGGCTTTCTTAGCATCAGCAAATATTTTACTTGCTAAAGCAGCATTCATTTTACCAGTTTGATTTACACCATATTTGGCTTGATATTGTTTAACTTTTTCTGGAGGAAGATTATATAAAGTAACATTGACAAATTTGTTAGCATCAACTACTTCTGATTTACCACCAGTTGTTTGAGGTAAAAGAAGTTGACCAGATTTTTTGTTAATAGTAAAAAGACCAGGACTTGTTTCATCTTCAAGGCTAATAGCATTGTACTGAACACCAGCAATAGGCAGTTCTGCAGTAGTACTAGAAGGAACATAAGATGAACCCATAACGCCAGGTCCAGTAGTTGGTGTTGGAGCACCAGCAATGGCACTAGGTGCACCAGTTGGAACTTGAAATACTTCTTTTGGTTTTTCACCAGGAAGAGGTTTAGTAATATCAACAGGTTTACCTTTAACACCACTAAAAATCTTTTTAACGTTTTCGGCTACCCCTTTACCAATACCTTCTTTAGGAATACCAAGAAACTCTTGAACAGTTTCAGATTCTTTACGGCGTTTCTCATACGCCTCAATACCAGCAGCAATAGGTCTTGCAACAGCACTAAGTTGTTGCTCAATAGGGTTAGGACCTTTTGCAAAATTAGGATTAAGTTTAACTAAATCTTGTTCTTTACTTTGAGGAACAGAAAGATATATCTCACCATTCTTTTCAAATGGAGGATTAACTCCAGGAAGTTCTGCCGCTTGTCTAGGCAAAGTATTATCCTGGGCAAACCTAGCCTCGGTTGCACCAATACCAACCCATCTTTGGAGTTCTTCATCCCATATAAATGTTAAATTAGCCACTATTTATCCTATGCCACTTCTTCAGTTTGTATGATTTCTCTAATATCAGCCATAGGGTCTCCGTTAAGATACCTGTTAGCAAAGTCAGAAAAATAAGTATTACTTTCAGTTAAAGCAAGAATAAGGTTTTCATATTCTCGTCTAATTCTTTTACGCTGCGAACTACCAACTTTAGAGTTTTGCCATTCAGAAAACAATCTATCTCTTTCTTGAACCCAAACAGAAACAGAAGTCCAAAGTTTCTTTTCAGCGTCACTTCTAGAAATATCTTTAACGAACTGCTCATTAGATAAAGCAGTTTTAATAAGATTTAAACTCTCAGGGAAAGTGTTCTCTGAGTTACCAAACGCTTCTTCCCAAGCCTGATTCTTAGAGTTTAACAAATTAATATCAGCAATAAACTCTAAACGAATATCGTTATTAGATTTAGCAGTAATAGACTTAAATCTTCTACCTGCTAAAGCAGCGTCACGTTTTTTAATAATAAGGTCATATTCACGCCAACCTTCTTTTTCTATCGCTTCACGTTCACGCTCAGCAAAAGTTTTAACACCAGTACCAAGAGGTTCACCAGCAATAGTTTGAGTTCTTAAATAAGCACTAGCAGCAGGTGAATATTCGCCAGGAACAACAGGGTTAACAACCATACCAATAATAGGTAATCTGTTTGCTGGGGCGTCTCCAACCCATTTCTCTAACCACTTGTATTCATCAAATCTACGAACTGCTTCTTGTTCAGGTGCAATACTTGTAGTAAACTTTGTACCAGAAACCAAAGCACGCATAGCCTCATTACCATATAATGATATGAAATCTTGCGCTGCTGCTTGATATGGTGCAATACCTGGTTTATCTGCTAACAGTTCAGGATTGTTTGCATAGTTTAATTCAAATCTATCAAACTCATCACGATAAAAAATAGTGTTAGGTTCAAATGTTAAACCAAGAGGGCTTAAAAATCTTGTAACAAATCTCCACTGCATAAATCTGACAGTATCTTTAATTGATTCATCAAGTTGTGGTTCAGGAGAATCAGGATTATTTAATTCCCAATCAATACGTTTAGCGGTATGAATAGACCAAAGACTGGATGCTACAGCATCAGAACTAAACTTTAAATCTTTACCAGTAATTTGTGTTTTAATTGCTTGTGCTAAAGAAGATGCTGAACCTGGAAGAAATGTTTGTTCAATGACATTGCTTGCAAAACCTAAACCAATATCAAAAGCAGTTTTACCTTGAAGTTCTCTAGCCTCTGGAACAATACCCCTAGGAACACCACCGAACACTAAACGATTGTAGGCTTTTTCTCCCATAAAATCTTTTAATGTTGTTTCAAGACTTGGTGTTGTTTGAATTATAGTATTAATACTTGCTTGACCAATCCAGTTAGGTGAAGGTCCGTTAACAAGAAAGTTAACTTGGTCAACATTCATCTTTACAGTAAATGCTCTGGTTCTCTGGTCAGGTTTGTTGAAAAAAGGAATAGTTAAGTAAGCAGCCTTGCCACCTTTTCTGGCTTCTTCAGGACTTATTTTGTTACCTTCTTCATCAACAACCATACCTACAGCCCAAGGTGAAGTACGTAGTTGTTCAAGTAAAGCAAAATTGTATGGGTTATTGTAACCTTGTCTTACCCAGAATTTAACTGAGTTAAACATAGCGGTAGGAAAACCAAGAAGAAAACGTGAATAGTATTGAACATTATTCATACGTCTAATTGCGTAAAATGTTTCTCTTACTTGTTTTAAAGCATATTCTTGTGCGGCAGGACGAATAGTATTAGTCCACAATTCCATAGTAATTGGAATATCTTGTTTCTTATACCCGTCAACCATTGCTTTAACCATTTGTGTACCATAGTATCTACCAAATTGGTTACGAAATAAAAGTACTTCAGGTTTAGCAATAATATCAAAACCTTTATTTATCAATCCTTGTGCTGATTTACTTGCTCTTTCAAAAGGTCTATCTAAACCAGGAAGTCTATCTGTAGCAATATTTAAAGCAGGAAGTTTCATACCCTTAGTCATCTTCTCTGCAAGTTTAACAGTAAACACTTCATCCATTGCAGCAATACTTTTTTGCAATGTTTTATCTGGTATTAAACTATTGATTTCTTTTCTATATCTTTCAACAAGTTTTAAAATATTATCAGTAGATAAATCATCTAAACCTAATTGTTTATCTAAAGTCGTTAAACCTTTAGTTGCTAAATCTTCTTCAATAAGACGATATGCTATAGAAAATCTACCATTAGCATCTAAATCTCTTTTAAGATAAGAAACAATTTCGTCATTACCCGCTCCACGCATAATGCGTTGACCAACGGTATCATTTTTATACTGATAGACTCTACCAGTGTATGTTGTCCAATAATCTTTAATTAAACCTTTTTGAGTAGGATTGTTGGGGTCTACAAGAACTTCAGAAAGTTTTTTAACTTTAGCATCAATAGCGGCTTTAGGATTTGTTACGTTTGCTAAGTTTGCTGCAGCACCCCATTCTGCTGCTAAAGCATTACCACCTGGTGTGTCTTGTCCAATAATATCTAATTTTTTAGAAACAACTTCACCAGTAACATCATCTAAAACATCAAAACTTTGAATACGTTCACGATACATTCTTGGTAATGTAATAGCGTGAGTCATACCAAGTAAACGCATAAATGGTTCAAATATAGAGTTTTTAGGAATATAACCTGGGCGAATAAGAACTGCTGCAGAAAATGCGCGTTCAAAAGAATCAAACACCGCAGGCATACTTTGAAGTTTACCTCTGACCATAGCACTAAGACTTGCACCGTATTGTGCACGCATCTCTTGCTCAAGAAGGTTTAAATCAAGCATAGGTTTAGAACCTCTTAATTTAAACTTTAAAGTTTCGTTAACAGCAACAACTTCTTTACTGCCAAGTTCTTCAGCAACTAAACCGTTTTCGGTGTTTCTAGCCCTATCAATAATGTTATCTCTTTTGGCTTGAACTAATGCCATAGACTGGGCAGTGTCTAACACTTCTGTACGTTTCATTTCTTTTGCAATAGTTTGAGCCATTCTTCTTGCAATGTTTTGCTCAATTGCTGTAATTGCTAAATCTTTTTGTGGTTCGTTAACAGCATCATTCCAAATTCTTAATTGTTCTTTACGAAAATCTGATGTAGTAACACCATCAATATCAACTTCTTTACGAAGAAGTTTATTTGATAAAATAACAGCGCTTAGTTCTTCAACAGAATCTAAAGGATTTGGATAAGTGTAATCTAAGTAACCACGTGGTTTTAATCTTAAAGCATTAAGAGATAATACTCTAAATGGTCTTACAATGCCACCACCAATAATAGATTCATCAATGCCACCTTTGGCACCAATTAATCTATCAACTTTCCAACCAGTTACATTTTGTTCTAACTTTTGTATAAAACTAAATTTGGCTGGAGACCAAGATAAAACATTTGCTTCGGCAGATAGTTTTCTTGTGTACCAGTTTTGATAGTCGTTTTTTAAACGTGGGTCATTTTTAATAATGTCTTGAAGAACACTGTTAAGTCTTTGTGATTCTGCAGCATCATCAATAGTTTTAGTATTTTTACCAACTTCATCTATATTAAATATTGTAAGTTGAAAAGGTTCTTTTGATATTTCTATAGTATCAGCAAAAGCAGGTCTTTCAGCCTGTAAACGTTTTAAAGCATTAACACTACCATATTCAGCAAGAATAATATCTGTTTTTTGTGCAGGTGTTTTAGCAGCAAGCAATAAATCTTTTAAAAACAAAGGATTAGATGAATTGTAAACTGAAGGTACTGCAAGCATTTCAAAATCATCTTTTGCTTTTAAAGTACTTAAAACATCTTCAGTAATACCATTAGGAGCAACTATATTGTCAATAGCAATACCGTTGTCTAATTGTGATTGAATACTAACTAAACCATCACCTGCTTCTTTTTCAAGTTGTTCAACAACTTCTGCAGGTTTTTTTAAATCTCTGGCTAAACCAGTTTTAATTTTAGTAAATCTTGTAGCAGCACCAACACCTTTACCACCAACAAAAACTTCTAAACCAATATCCGTTAAACCAGTAATGAATTGGTAGAAAGGGCTTTCTTGTGCGGCTTGACGTTGTTCTTCATCAAGAATATCGTAATCAGGATTAAGTAAAGGTAAAAAATCGTAAGTTTTTTCAACAGCCTTTTTACCACCAACACGTTCAGCAACTTCACCAACAATACCACGCACTGGTCGTAAAGCGGTTTGAAAAAGATTGTATTGAACTGCTTCGCCATAAGAAATACGGTCAGTAGCCTTATATGCTTCTTTAACGGGAAGAATGTCGCCACGTGCAACATATGCTGATTCTAATGCTGCAGCACCAATTAGGTCTCTGACAACAGTTTCAAATGCTTTATCCGCTGCCATCATAGGTTTTTCTAATGGTTGTAAAATTTCTAATGCAGCAGGTGCAAGTTTTTCTGTAAGAAAATTACCAATAGCAGCAGTAGGTTTAGTTGACGTTAACCAGTCAGTTAAAGCACCCAATACTATTCGCCACCCTTTTTAGTCAATAAAGACAATAATTCATCAAACTCTTCAACAGTATAATCAGGAATACGTGCTAAATCAAAAGCAACGGCTCCCAGAGGATAACCGAGAGTTTGAAGTGCCATATCAAATTTCTCAGAAAATTCACTCATTATGCAATGCTCTTCAAATATTGTATAAATCCACGAAATGTTGTGGAAGAAGATGGGTCATTAGCCATTGATTCTAATGATGGTAAAAATTTTAAAAGTTTACGGTTGTCTTCAATTAGTTGTGTTTCAAATTTTTGGGAAACAGTTGGGCCAAGTGCTTCCATTCCTGGACCAGGACCTAATGGTGCACCAGCGGTTATTGGTTCATCTGGTCTTGCTGATGGTTCATTTAAACCAATAACTGGTTGAGAGGCTGCGGCTGATGCGAGGCCCGAAGGCATACCTGATTGTTCAATACTCGGAGCCGCAGCCAAAGGAGCAGATTGTTGCGTTTGCATCAATGCTTGTCCTTCTCCATAAGGGAGACCTGGAACGTACTTGGCTGCTTGTGTAGCGTCACCGCTTTGACCATTACCACCACGACCATTAACATTCATAGGATTGTTTTGCGGTGCGGTTGGTCTGATTCCACCTCTTGCCATTATTTATACGTCCTTAAATTAATTGTTTACTTACCAGCGCGTTTTGGTGCTTTACCACCACGTGTACCAGATGGTTGTGCAGAGAACATAATCTTTGACATACCTGGTTTTGCAGCCTTTGGAACACCAGATTTTTTAACTGGTTGTTCGTATGCTTTTCCAGCAGAACCTTGGTTTGCTGGCTTCTTGCCGCCACTAAATGACTTCATTCTTTTTCCTTTTTAGCCCGCAGGGACCATTCTTGTCACACTAGAAGATAGTGTGGGTTTGCCGGAACCGGTTAACCCGGCCAGCAAATACTGTATCGGTGGTCTTCCACCTTGTCCTACTTGTCCTGGTGCCACACCACGTGGACCACCAGTTGCTGCACTTAATCCTGAAGCACCACCGGAGGGAGCCTCACCTGCGGAACCGGGGACGGGTTGTTCCATACCAGGGGCTGCAGCCTCAGCAGAAGGTGGCGGTGCTTGAGGGGCAAACGCTTCCGCGATTACCTGCTCTATAGGTTGACCTTTTTGTCTACCATTAATCACTGTTGCAATACGAGATAGTATTTCACCAGGGTCTTGACCCTGTGTTGCTAGAGATGGAATTGCTTGCGCATAACCACTTATTGCAGCAACAAGTGAGTCACGCAGTTTTTCAATTTCAATCTTTTGTTCTTCCATTGTTACATTTATTTCCCAAGGCATCTGACGGCGGAGGAAGTCGCGGGAAATTAATTGGTCTCCGCGCGCTTGGAGTCCGAATACCAAAGCCTGGTTGGGGTTTAATCCGGCCATCAGTCCATAGGTGATGTCAACCGTATAATCCCCATCAATGTCTTTCTTAGGGGTATAGGTGACTTCATACGGTGCGCCAGCGTCAACGCCGCGAACCGTCTTTTCGTAGTTACCGAAAAGTTTTTCGTCCATCTCAAAGCAAAGTTCAAATACTTGTTTTAATGCTTCAGCTAAAACTTGTTGCGCTGTTTTAACTTGTGTGTCAAATCCACCCATAAGGGCTTCAACACCACGACCAGTAACAATAGAACCTTGGCTTACACCTTGACGGCCTTCAGGGTAACGTGCACCCATACGCATTTCTTGGTCAAGTGCAGCAGATTCTGTGAATAATCCAGGGGGCACATTTAAATCAACACGGCGAATCTTTTCTGGAGATGCGGAACGTATAGTTGCGTCAGGTCCCATTTCAAGGACGTTAACATCTGCAGGCAACGCAAAAGGTGCCTGAACAGATTTCTGTGCCGCCTCAAGTTGTAATGTAGCAAAACGGGCACGTGCGACTTGTACCCACAAAACATCATCAAACTGTCCACGTTGTTGTTCATCAGAATCAACACCTGGTCTTACAGCGAAAACAACGTTTAATTTACCAAGAGGATTCTTGGCGCGTTGCAAAATGTAGTTGCCGCGTTCTGGTAAGAACAAAACTGTTTCGTGTTTGTCCATATAGCGCACAAGTTGTACTGGGCGCATAGAACCACGTTGTTCAAACTTACCAAGAATAACTGATTCATATTCTGGGAAATCGTTAACTAAATCTTGTGCGGCTTTAACATAAAGTTTTGTGTAAGAAAGCAAGCGACCAAAACGGTCAAATTCAGGATATGAATTAAAAGGATTATCTAAACGGATACGTGGAGTATTGTTATCATAATCTGCTTCAACAATGAAAGGTAGAGCACCAAAAGTAATGTAGCGGTCTGCACCGGTGAACATTTCAACTTGTAGACGTGAAGTGTCACGGTAGCCAGCAGCAATCATTGTGCGCTTGTCGGCACGTGAACGTGCACGGTCAGAAACAGCGTTAGTTGCTGAACAGTTAATAGCAGGAAGAGGTGCAATCACTTCAGCAATGTCGCGTGCGGCCACGTCAATAAAGTTTGCCACCATAGGTTTAGGGTATTCTGCTGGGAATAGCCCTGGGAAAACGTTATTGATGTTACCTTTACGAACTTCTAAAACATCGCTCCAACGAGCATCACGAGAACCGTATCGTTGTTTTAGTTGCTGATAGGCGTTAGCAATATCTTCAATCTTACGAGCCACATTAATCCTTTAGTAGGTTATTTACGTTTTTTTACTGCTTTTGAAGATTTTGCATCTTTAACACCAGCAGCGCCAAAAGGATTAATCTTAATTTTTGGTGCACCTATTGGTTTATTTAATTGATATTGTTTTTTAAACTCTTGAAGAGTAGTTTTAGGATTAGCAGCAAGTGCTTGCTTTAAAACTTTGCTTCCTATTTTTTTGTAATCTATTAATTCTTCATTATTTCTTGGTGTAGGTTTTGGATTTGGTTTTGGTTTTTTTATCATATTATTTATCTTCCCTTTGGTTTGTTTCTTGTTTTACCTTTAACATATTCATATTTTCTATATGATTCTCTTGGACCACCTGGAGTAATTTCACTTCCTGTTTTTTGTTTCTTTTTTATAATGTCAGAAGTTGTACCTTTTTTATTTAATATAGCGGCTTTACCAACTTCTTTAATTTGACGTTTAAGATTTTTAGCAGCACCTGGACCAGACATTGCATCAGCGCCACCAACTCTTCTACCAGTTCTTGGGTCAGTTTGATAAAAACCTTGTTGTGAATAAAACGCTGTTCCGATAGCAGTCAAAACATCTCTTGCTTCTCTACCGGTATTTTTTAAACGTCCATCTTTTTTTGGCTTTGGTGCCATTATTATCTCCTTAAAACCAACCAGCATTGGCTAGTCTTTGTTTTCTTGCATACTCTTCCAAATCAACAACTTGTCGTTTGGCTAAATCAATTGGTGTAGCAAAAGGGTTTCTAACCCAAGTCTTGCCATAACTTCCCTGCTGGTTCACATAATCCCTTAACTGGGTTTCAGCAAACCATAAAGCCATAGGACCATCCTGTTTATTCTTAGTACCAGGAGACCAAGTAATCAATTGTTCAATAAGTGCTTTAACGCCTTCAGACTCTGCACGCGGAAACTCAATAAGAGCATTCTTAGCCGGCTTACCATCTGGACCAAAACTGCCAAACAAAGTACCAAGAGAAGCCACACCATATTCAAGGTCCATCTTGTTATTGCCCGTATAATGTTGGACAAGCCTGATGCCCCGTGACTGTAAGAAAGCATTAATCTCTTCATCCTGCGTTAAAAACAATTGGAAAGCGTTTTTCTCAATAACCCAAACAGCAGGCTTATAACGCTCAGTCCATTGAAAAATTATTTCCCTGATACGTTGAGGAGTCGGTGCAGGCATACGAGAAGCATCAAGAAGATACCTACGTTTAGTATTCCTATCACCAGAAATAGCAACCGTAAAGGTGTCACCCGACATAGCAGGGTCCATAGCACAAACGGTGTAGAAGCCTGAAGTGTCAGCAGGATAACCAGGAGCACCGGCAACAAGCGGACCACAAC
>Ga0315904_10007072_pt1 | contig 15147 bp, 19 predicted proteins | sample LakEriMetagenome_6_FD_203529 | JGI IMG/M metagenome (GOLD analysis project Ga0315904, IMG submission 203529) | Freshwater fungal communities from buoy surface, Lake Erie, Ohio, United States - Buoy 12 MA120 | ecosystem: Environmental > Aquatic > Freshwater > Lake | place: USA: Lake Erie, Ohio... | reverse complement strand
TTACCGTTAAAAACGTAAGGTCGAACGCAACGACTGGCATTTTGCAGATTACTGGCCCAGCGGCGGCTTCAACCCGCGTAATGACCACGCCAGATGCAAACTTTACTGCCGCTCGAACCGACGCTGGACAGACCTTTACCGGAACCCAGACGCTGACAACTACCGGCAACTCAATCGCGGTATTCAATTCCACGAACGCTAACGGCGGTTACGTCCAGATTCAAAAATCTGGCGTTGCTACCGGATTCATCGGCACGGGCGTTGAGTTGTTTTCGCCCGCCGGGTCAAGCACCGATCTTGGAATTCGAGCGCAGGATAACTTGGTGTTCTCTGCCGGTGGCGGCACGGAAGGTTTCCGGCTGAATACCTCCGGCAACATCGTAATTAAAACAGCCGCCAAAGGCATCGACTTCTCTGCTAACACCGGCGCGGCGGGAGAAACAAGCTCGTTGTTGAACTGGTACGAAACCGGGACTTGGACGCCAGTTTTGTCATGCGCTACGCCGGGTACGCTTGCTGTTACTTATAGCGTGCAGAAGGGATATTACACCCGAGTTGGTCGAGTGGTTCACATCTGGGGAAACATCCAAACAAGCGCCGTCACAGTTGGAACCGCAACCGGCGCCGTTCGTTTGACTGGCTTGCCGTTTACCTCCGCAACAGCCGCAACTGCCGTAGAAACGTACATGGGCAGCATGGGGTATCAAGGAATTAACAAGGCCGGATATACGGACTTCAATCCGCAGCTTCAAGAAAACACAACTTATGTGTTGATTCTTGCGTCAAAGTCTGACGGTAACGCTGCGGCAAACGTCGCGATTGGTGATTTAAGCGCGGGAACAAACTTGCTGTATTGGCAAGTAACGTATGTAGCGGCGTAATTTTATGGCCCTTACTAAAGCCACCAACTTTATGATCTCCGGCTCCTACGCAAATGCGTGGGATTACATGACTGCTGCGGAGATCGCAGACGTACAAGCAGGGACACTCTCTCTCGATGTGACTTCTGCGCTTCAAACGTGGCTAACCGCAATCGGCACGGGTAGCTTTGAGGGAACTATAACTGGAACCCGTCAGGGCTACTTACCGCCTGGCAAGTACAAGATTACATCAACGCTCACAGTCCTAGCTAACACGACAATCGTTGGCGTTCCGTGGAACTCTACGATACGTCCGACATCAGCGGTTGGTGCTGGCAACGCGACGATGGTGGTTCGCGCTGGCTGCACGATCAGCGGCATTGTTCTTGATGGCACCGGCTCCAGCGGAATTGACGGATTTGTGTTCGGCCCAACTGACGCGCTGATCGCTAATAACTTTTTGCTTGATAATTGTTTCTCTGGAAACTTCACGCAGAGCGGTGGCAACGGCGGTTCGGCGTATTGGTTGCGCCGCGTTGTATATGGAACTTTTAGAAGCTGTTGGGGATATAACAGCACCAGAGGCGCGTACCTTTACCACCCGACTGAGGCGGTGTGGAACACGGTGTCTGCATTCCATGACTGCACATTCCGCGAAAATGATATTGGCGTATATATCCGCACGGGGCATCTCGTTGAATTCTCAAACTGTAATTACGAACTGAATGGTGAGAACGCCATTTACTGCAATTACTCAACAGTCGCAAATTCGATAGATAGCATCTCAGTAAATAATTGCTGGTTTGAAGCCAACTGGTATTCGTTGGTTGGCGATCCGTCCACAAGAATTACCAAGTATGACGTTGAAGTTATTGGCGCAAATGAATTTTCCATGCGCGATTGCAAACTTAGCGAAACAGGGGCTAATGGCCCTCGCGGAGTTGACTTTGCATCCGCGTCAAAAAACTTCGTATTAGATAACAACGAGTGGAATTATTTTCGCACGCCCACTATCAACGCTCAGACCAACACATCAGGCCATATTGCAAACTGGCCGACAGATAAAGCAATCACAACGTACCTTGCGAAAACAGGTACGGCGCTTGTATTTGTTGACGGTCAAGCAGAACTTAGTAAGTCGGTTACATTCAGAGGTTCTGGCGACTTATCTGTGTCTTACACCAAGCAAGAAGTCACGATCTCAAAAGGCATCTACACCACTACAGTTAATATCGCTCTTGATTGTGTTCCCACGTTTACGACCGCAAGTGGCGACATTGAACTCGATGCGGAGTTGAGCGCGAATGTTGCATCAGGAACTTTCTATGACGGCAGCATGAGCTTTAGCGGGATAACAAAAGCTGGATATACGCAGTTTACGCCCGAAGTTCAGAACGGTAGTAACGACATAAAGATTCGTTCGTCTGGATCAGGGCAAGCGTTGGCGTATGTCACTTACGCAAACATTTCATCTGGCGCACCGTTAAAACTCTACATGACGCTGACATTTAGAAACGCTGGGGTTTAAATAACCATTGACGTTTTTACGCAACAGACTATATTTAACCCGTACTGGCCCGGTTGACCAGGATTCCGAAAGGAAAACACATGTCGGACACAAATGAAGTCCCAGAAGTAGCGGCTCCTGCCGCGCCGGAACCGGAGGTCACGGCGACCCCGGAACCCGAAGTCGTTGCCCAAGAGGCATCGCAGCCGGAGGAAAAGCCTGCCAAGACGTTCTCCCAAGAGGAGCTAGACGCGCTGGTAGGCAAAAGACTTGCACGGGAACGTCGCAAGTGGGAGAGAGAGCAATCGCTCAAGGCAAAGCCCGAAACGGCCCAGCCTGCCGCGTTGCCCGACAGGGAAGCAGACCCGGACGCTTATGCGGAAGCCTTGGCTACCCGCAAAGCCGAAGAACTGCTTGCCAAGCGCGAGGCAGAGCGGGAGCAGATGGCTTTCCTTGAGGCTTATCACGAGCGCGAGGAAGCGGCTCGGGATCGGTACGATGACTTCGAGCAAGTCGCGTACAACCCGTCGCTGCCGATTACGACCGTGATGGCTCAGACGATACAGGCATCCGATATGGGGCCAGATTTGGCCTACTATCTGGGGGCAAACCCCAAGGAAGCCGAGCGTATCTCCCGCCTGCCGCAATTCCTGCAAGCAAAGGAGATCGGCAAGATTGAGGCCAGATTGGCCGACAATCCTCCGGTCAAACGAACAACTAGTGCGCCCCCGCCGATTAAGCCTGTCACGGCCAAGTCCGTAGGTACGCCGGTTCGAGACACGACCGACCCTCGCTCCGTCAAGGAGATGAGTACGTCAGAATGGATTGAAGCCGAGCGTATGAGACAGATTAGAAAGTGGGAAGCGTCTCGCACCCGCTAACTTCTTTGGAGAATTCAAATGGCTAATAGCCTGCTTACAATTGACATGATTACGAGGAAGGCTCTCGAAATCCTTGAGAACAACCTTGTAATCACCCGTAACGTGAACCGTCAGTACGACGACAGCTTTGCTGTTGAAGGTGCCAAGATCGGTTCGACCCTCCGTATCCGTCTGCCGGATCGCGCTCTTGTGACCGACGGCGCTGCGCTTCAGGTTCAGGACGACAACGAGCAGTTCACGACTCTCACCGTCGCCTCGCAGAAGCACATCGGCGTCAACTTCACCAGCGCCGAAATGGCCCTCCAGTTGGACGACTTCGCCGAGCGTGTTCTCAAGCCGCGTATTTCGCAGCTTGCTTCGAGCATCGACGCTGACGTTGCCAACTCCTTCAAGAGCATCTATCAGTCTGTGGGTACGCCGGGAACGACTCCGGGCACCTCGCTGGTTCTCTTGCAGGCCCAGCAGAAGCTGAACGAAGCCGCCGCCGTGATGTCGCCGCGTTATGCGACCGTCAACCCGGCTGCCAACGCTTCGCTCGTGGAAGGCATGAAGGGTCTTTTCAACCCGACCGACACCATCAGCCGTCAGTTCAAGAACGGCCTCATGGGCGTTGGCGTCCTCGGTTACGAGGAAGTCAACATGTCGCAGTCGATCAAGCTGCACACGAACGGTTCGCGTGGCACGGGTCAGACCGTGAACGGCACGATCTCTGAGGGTGCTTCGCAGATCGTTCTGGCCTCGGCTGGTTCGGGCACGACCTACGCTGTCGGCGACGTGTTCACGATTGCCGACATCTACGCCGTCAACCCGCAGACCCGCGAGTCCACCGGCAGCCTCCAGCAGTTCGTTGTGACCCAAGCGGCCACGTCGAACGCTGGTGCCGTCACGTTGAACGTTTCCCCGGCTCTGTACTCTGCCTCGCACGCTCTTGCTACGGTCAACAGCATCGCCATCAACGGCAAGGCTGTGACGTTCCTTGGTGCTGCGTCGGGTCAGTACGCTCAGAACCTCGTGTACCACAAGGACGCGATCACGTTTGCCACGGCTGACCTCCTGCTCCCGCAGGGCGTTGACATGGCTTCGCGTCAGGTCCACAACGGTATCTCCATGCGCGTTGTCCGTCAGTACGACATCAACAACGACCGTATGCCGTGCCGTATCGACGTGCTGTATGGCTACTCGGTGATTCGTCCGCAGATGGCCTGCCGCATCTGGGGCTAATTTTTAATCTAATTCACGGAGTAACTTAAAATGGCACTTCCTAATGGTTCTGGTGGATACCAGGTTGGTGCAGGCAATAGCGCCGAGGCGATCCTCGGCACGCTGGGGTCTGTTACTGCTTACGCTGGCGCGTCGGGCACGATTGCTGTGGCTGACCTTGAAAACGGAGTTTTCTCCGTTGACTCGGGCAGCACCAGCGCGGGCACGTATTCGTTTGCCGATGCGGCTGATGTTGACGAAGCGGTGTCGAGCGCCCGTGTGGGTAGCACGTTCGACTTCTTCTGCGTTAACCTTGGCGACGATGCGGGCAACGATGTGACGTTCTCGGGCACAGGCTGGACGATTGTCGGTGACGCAGTAGTGGCGAACGGCACGTCCGCTCACTTCCGCGCTCGTAAGACCGGCGATGCGGCTTGGACTTGCTACCGCCTCGGTTAATAGCAACGCTCCCGGCGGGTCAAACCGCCGGGGGCACTTCTTAGAGGAGTATTGATATGCCTAATACAAAGGCGGTCGGTGTTGCGTTTTCGGACCCGGCACTTGACGGCGCAGTAATTGGCGCTGCGGGTGGCACGGTCGGATTCTTCGGCACGACGCCGGTTTCCGAAGGCGCGGCTTTGACGACCCAGCTTACGACGATTACGTCCACGGCTCCGTCGCCCGCAGATTACGCGATTCAGGATTTGACGCAGACGACTCCGTTTGGCTTCGTTACAAAGAACGAGGGCAACACGGTGTTGTCTGTAATCGCAAATCTTCAGACTCGCGTTGCAGAACTTGAATCCCGGTTTCAGGCTTACGGCCTGCTTCCGTAATTCATGTTTTGGTACCTAAGACATCCTGTCCATGGTCAGAAGGTGGCGATCTCCGATATGGAGGTCGCCGCCGATCTGGAAGAGGGCTGGGAAGAGTACGATCCGAATAGTTCCGATGAGGAATATGAGGAACAGCCGGTGGTTGCCAAGAACAAACTTCGTGGCAGACGCCGGAAAGCATCTGACGAGGGTTAATTATGACTACCGTTGCTGACCAGATTAACGGCGCACTGCGCCTTCTGGGCGTGTTGGCGGAAGGTGAAACGCCTTCAGCGGCGATGGCGCAGGACTCGTTGTCTGCGTTCGATCAGATGGTGGATAGCTGGAACACGGAACGTCTTGCCGTGTTCTGTACGCAAGACCAGACGTATTTTTGGCCTGCCGGTGCGCGTATTCAGACGCTTGGCCCGACGGGCGATTTCGTTTATGTGCTTGGCACTCAGTCTGAGGTGCCGATTATTACGCAGAACGACCAATACCTGTCGCTTGAGGACAATAATCCTGTCCCAGCGCAGCAGCGTCCGATTTTGCTCGATGATTCGACGTTTTTCCGTGATCCGACGACTAACGTGTCGTATGGCATCAAGTTTATCAACCAGCAGCAGTACAACGGTATTGCGGTAAAGACGGTTACTAGCACCTACCCGCAAGTCATGTTTGTCAACATGACGTTCCCGAACATCTCAATGTCGGTGTATCCGGTGCCGAGTAGGACGCTAGAGTTCCACTTTATCTCGGTGCAAAAACTTCTCGACCCGGCTTCCCTCAGTCTTGAGTTGCTGATGCCGCCGGGATACTTGCGTGCGTTCCGATACAACTTAGCATTGGAACTTGCGCCTGAGTTTGGTGTCGCGCCGTCCCCGGACGTGCGCCGCGTTGCGATGTACAGCAAGCGCAATCTCAAGCGTATCAACAACCCGGATGACGTGATGGCGATGCCGTACAGCCTGATGGCTCGTCGCAATCGCTACAACATCTTTGCTGGCAACTACTAATGAAGTCGCCGATCCTCGGGTCGAGTTACGTTGCACGCAGCGTAAACGCCGCCGACAATCGGTTGGTGAATCTGTACCCCGAGGTTGTACCCGAAGGGGGGAAGGAGCCTGCATACCTTCAGCGTTGCCCTGGCCTACGTCAGTACATGTCGGTCGGCTCTGGGCCGATTCGTGCGTTGTATCCTTTGGGAGACAGCCTGTACGTCGCCTCGGGTAGCGAGTTCTACAAGGTTGACGGTAACTTAAATGTTACTAAGCTCGGCGACATCACGGGCAGCGGCCCGGTGTCGATGGCCGATAACGGCATCCAAATCTTTGTAGCGTGTAACCCGAACGGGTTTATTTACAACAGCAACACCAACGTCTTCCAGCAAATCACTGACCCCGACTTTCCGGGCGCGGTGACGGTCGGCTACCTTGATGGCTATTTCGTCTTCAACGAGCCGAATAGCCAACGTATCTGGGTAACGCAGTTGCTCGATGGCTTGTCCATCGACCCGCTCGACTTTGCGAGTGCCGAAGGCTCCCCTGACGGGCTGGTGTCGATTATCGTCGATCACCGCGAGGCGTGGCTCTTTGGCACGAACTCGGTTGAGGTCTGGTACAACTCGGGCAACCCCGACTTTCCGCTGGAGCGCATCCAAGGTGCCTACAACGAAATCGGTTGTATTGCCCCGTATAGCGTAGCCAAACTCGATAACAGCGTGTTTTGGCTTGGGGCCGACGCACGAGGCCAGGGCATCGTTTATCGCGCCCAAGGCTATCAGGGCGTGCGTGTATCGACCCACGCCGTAGAGTTTGCCATTCAAGGCTACACGGATATGTCCGACGCGCTGGCCTACACGTACCAGCAAGACGGCCATGCGTTTTACGTACTCATTTTCCCGAGTGCAGAAACCACATGGGTATACGATGCCGCGACAGGTTCGTGGCACGAGCGTGCGGGGTTTTACAAAGGTAAGTTCCGCCGTCACCGTTCTAACTGCCATGCCCGGTTTAAGGGCCAGCCGGTGGTCGGTGATTATGAGAACGCCAACCTGTACCAGTTTGATCTGCGGTATTTCCGCGACGACACCCGTGAGCAACGATGGATGCGCCGATGGCGTGCCCTTCCGACGGGTGCCAATAATTTGACGCGTACCATCCATCACCAGTTGCAGCTTGACTGCCAAACGGGTGTGGGCGGGTTGTACGACGATGACAGCCTCTTGGCGCAGCAGGCTCCGGGCTTGATCTTGCAGCAAGACAACGGCGGGATCGTCGTTGAGGGCGAACCCAATAACAGCGTGGTTGACCCACAGGTTATGCTGCGCTGGTCAGATGACGGCGGCCATACGTGGTCGAGCGAACACTGGCAGTCATTGGGTCCGATTGGTGCAACCTATACCCGCGTCATTTGGCGGCGACTCGGGGCGACTCTGAAGTCGCGTGACCGCGTGTACGAGATCACGGCGGCTGATCCGATGGTGACAGCCATCATGGGCGCTGAACTGCGGCTCTCGCCGACGGCGGCCTAATGGCTACGTCTAACACCACCAACATCCCGGCACCCCGCGTTCCGTTCATTGACGAGCGCACCGGGTTGATTTCCCGTGAATGGTTCCGGTTTCTCAATAACCAGTTCCAGTTGACAGGCGGTGGTACGACCCAGATCAGCACGGCTGACTTGGAATTGACCCCTGCGTTGGCGGCAACGACCGAAGACGCGATTCCTGAACTGGAAAAGGAAATACAGGCGTTAAAACTTGCGCCTCCGTTGCTGCCGTTAAACACGCCAAACTACGGCATGTTTTACGACACGACGACGCAAGTTGCAGCGGCAATAAATACTGCCTATCCCATCACGTTTAATACGACAGCGTTTGGCGTAGGCGTTCGACGCGGAACTACAACGTCGCAAATTCTGATTCAAAACCCCGGCGTTTTTAACTTTAACTTTTCGATACAGTTTGACAAAACGTCTGGTGGTGACGCGATTGCTGACGTATGGTTCCGCAAGAACGGAACGGATATTGCAGATTCGGCGTCACGCATCCGCATTAAAGGAAACAACGGCGAAATTTTTGCGTCCGCCAGCGTGTTCCAAGAAGCGTCTAACGGCGATTACATTCAGATTATGTGGGCAACTGACAGCACTGACGTACAACTTGCTTATTTTGCGGCGGCAGCGCCCGTTCCGGCCATTCCGTCGATTATTCTTACCGTTACTCAGGTGAATTTATGAGCGTATTTCTTTCATCTTTTGCCGGTGCCGGAGCGCAGTTCTTCGACAACAACGGCCTTATCCTGTCGGGCGGTAAGATTTGGACGTATACCGCTGGCACCACGACCCCGCAGGCGACCTACACGGACTCGTCTGGTGCAACGCCGAACACGAACCCGATCATCCTAAATGCTGCCGGTCGTACCGCGCAGGCGATCTGGTTGACTGAGGGCGTGTCGTACAAGTTCGTGCTGATGACCTCTGCGAACGTCGTGATCGGCACGTATGACGATATTGCCGGTGTCAACGACTTCAGCATTGAGGGCATTAACTGGTCGGACATTATCGGCACGCCGACGACCCTTTCGGGCTACGGCATTACCGACGCATTGTCTGCGGCCACGGCTGCGGCAACGTATGCGCCGAAGGCCAGCCCGACCTTTACGGGCACGGCGCTGATCCCCGACAACGCACCGTCAAACACGAACCATCCTGTTGGGTATCGAGAAGCTCCGCAGAACAGCCAAACCGGCAACTACACGCTGATTGCGGCTGATGCGGCCAAGTCCGTCGTGATGAACGCGACGAGCGGTACGCTGACGATTCCGGCTAACGCGTCGGTGCCGTTTGCGGTTGGCACGGTCGTAATTATTATCAACGTCAATTCCACGGCGCTGTCAATTGCGATTACCTCAGACACGCTGACGCTTGTAAACAGCACTTCAACCGGCACGCGCACTTTGGCGCAAAATGGCGTGGCAACCTGTATCAAGATCGGCGCGACTTCGTGGCTGATTAGCGGAGCAGGCTTGACCTAATGGGCGGCGCGACTTTAGCAGCGTTTATTAACGGCACGACCGGCGGTGCTGGTGCGGGCGTTTATGACGCGTCTGAACCAGGCACGGGGTCAGTGACGATCCCGGCATCGGCTATTGGCGTCACGATTGAATGCTGGGGTGCGGGTGGTGGCGGTGGTTATGGCTATTTAGGTTTTATCGCACCGGGCGAACCTGAAGTGTTTCCCGGCGGCGGTGGCGGCGGCGGTGGCTATAGCAAAACCATTTTGGTGTTGACCGGACCAGACTCTGGCAAAACAATTAACTACACTGTGGGCACTGGTGGTGCGGGTGGTACGGGATTTTCGTCGAACGGCAATCCCGGCACGTTTAGTAACGTCTATAGCGGCACGTACACGATTACGACCATGACTTCTAACGCCGGTAATGGCGGAGAATCAGGTCAGTTTGCGCAGCAGGGCACGGGCGGTACAGCTTCGGGCGGTAATACGACTAACACGACCGGAAATGGCGGCGCGTTCTATACGCAAGCAGGCGCGGCAGGCGTTGCGGGTGTCGGGTCGTTAACGGCGGGTGGCGGCGGCAACGGCGGAGAGTTCTTTGACGGCGAGGCCGGATTAAATGGCCGCGTCCGTATGGTCTTTACGTTTTAAGGTGACACATGGCAGTTAGCATCAAAGTCTTAATCCCGGCAAAAATTGCCGAGTCAAGCCAAACAACGCAGTACGTTGCGACCAACGTATCGACCATTATCGACAAGTTCACGGCGACCAATTACGACACGTCGGCCCGGACGATCTCGGTCAATCTTGTCACGCAGTTTGACAACGCCGGAAACCAGAACCTAATCGTCAAGGCTAAGACCTTACTGCCGTCTGAGACGTATACCTTCCCCGAGTTGGTTGGGCACATTCTGGCCCCCGGCGGGTATATCTCAACGCTGGCCTCTGCGGCTACGGCTATTAACATTCGGGCGTCAGGGCGAGAGGTGTCGTGACCGGACTAGTGGACAATCGAGAACTGGCTTTGCGAGTCGGCTACGAGGCGACGGATTGGTCCGCGCCTATGGCTTTTGACGACTATGCTAAGGCCGTTGCTGATTGGGACATCAAAGCCATTGTCCGAGATGACAAATGTATTGGTGCAGCGTATTTTAACGGCGACGAATTGCATGTTTCGGTTTTGCCGGAATGGCGTCGAAAATGGGCGACCCGTGGTCTGCTCAAGGCGCTGTTTGCCAAAGATCGTATTACGACGCGGGTAACGCCCGGTCACGAATACATGAACGGTATTTTGGAACGACTTGGATTTACGAACGATAACGGAATATACGTGAGAGGCCACTAAAAATGGGCATCGAAACAGCAATTATTGGTAGCGCACTGGTCGGTGGCGCAGTCGCGTCACGAGGCGCGAAAAAGGCGGCACAGGCGCAAACTCAAGCCGCTGAATCTGCGGCAGCATCGCAAGAGCGTATGCTCGAACGGCAACTTGCCGAAACAGCACCGTTCCGCGAACTGTCACTTCAGCAGCTTAATCGCCTCGCAGCCCTTTACGGCCCCGGCGGTGAGTTTACCCGCGAGTTCACGGCTGAAGACATGATGCGCGATCCGGGTTATGCGTTCCGTCTTGCAGAGGGCGAGAAGGCGCTGTCCCGTATGCAGGCTGCTCGTGGTCAGTATTTGGGTGGTGGCGCGATTCGTGCAGGCAGTCGATTTGGTCAAGAGTTGGCTAGTCAAGAATTTGGCGCTGCGGCAACTCGTGAGGCAAACCGCCGCGCTGCGGTCAGCAATGCACTGCTTGGGATCGGCGGATATGGCCCTGCCATCGCCGGTCAAAACGTCGGCGCAATGGGTTCTGCGGGGCAGAATATCGCCAATATTCAGTTGGGCGCTGGGCAAGCCCGTGCGTCAGGCTATCTCGGCCAATCTAACGCGTTGGCACAGGCACTTGGTCAAGCGGCGATGGGCTATGGCTTGTCGCGTGGCGGATATTTTGGCCCGTCCTCTGTGCGACCTGGCGGCAGCGCAAACCTTCAGACGTTGAATTACATGGGTCCGCAGTTCGGCGGGTACGGGTGAGTTATGCCAGTTATCGGAACAACCCAACTTGAGCCGGTCAACATCCTTGGAAGCTATGTCCAAGGAATGGAACTAGGCCGCGCTAACCGTCTTGCACGACAGCAAGAAGCCGCTGCTATGGCGCAAGCGCAACGTGAAGCCGAGATGCGTAACTACTTGGCGACTGCTGACCTTTCGACGCCAGAGGCGCAGAATCAATTGCTGCGATTTGGTGAGCCTGGTGCAAAAATGGCGCAGAGCCTTGCAACGATTGGCAAAGAGCGAACGCAACAGGAAAACACTCAACTAGAAATTGCGGGCCGTAAAATTAAACGGCAACGCGATCTTTTGGCCCCTGTGGGCGATCAGGCTGGTTGGACGGCTTGGCGTAATAGCACGCTTGATGCCTATGGTGATGTGCCGGAAATGGCGCAAGTTATTCCCGAGCAATACAGCCCAGCGGCAAAACAACAGTTGTTGTTAAGCGCAGACGACATCGTTTCGCGCTTGCCCATGTCGCCAGAAAAGTTTGCGCAAGAACAAGAATTGCGTAGAACTGGCGCGTCACGAACCGTCGTTCAAATGCCCGCTGCTGAAACAGAACGTAGTAAAACAGTTGGCAAGCTTGGCGGCGAAGCATTGGTTAATGAATTTAATGCAGTGTCCTCTGCCTCTCGCGGCCTTGCTCGTGATTACGAAACACTTGATTTGTTGCGTAAGGGCAAACCTGCAACGGGTATTACTTCAGAACTTGAAACCAATATCGCTCGATTTCGTTCGTCGGTTGGTAAAGACCCTGAGTCAATTAAAACCGCGTCGGATAGTCAGTTACTTGAGGCTTTGCTCGGTCAACAAGTGTTTGAGCAAATTCAATCACTTGGTGTCGGCGCTCGTGGTTTGGATACCCCGGCAGAGCGTGAATTCTTGCGTGAAGTTATCGCAGGCACTCGTAAGTTGGATAAGCAAACCCTTATCCAAATGGCTGAAATGCGTGCGAAGTACAAGGAAGACCTTGTTAACGACTATAACGCTCGAATTGAATCTGGCGAACTGGACCAGTTCTTCAGTGATTTTGGCAAACCGAAGCGTGCTTTCAAGGTGCCGCAGCGCCCTGCTGAACCCGCCGCGCCGAAGACTTTTGCGACGGAAGCCCAAGCAGAGACGGCATTTAAGGCTGGCAAACTTAAAGCTGGTGATCGCGTAACGATTGGTGGTGTCAGCGGAACTTGGAAGTAAACCATGCCATTTGTTCCTGATAAGCCTAAATTTGTACCTGACGAGCCTGTTGGTGAAATCCCTCAGCGCACAGGGCTTGACCTTGCCTCGCAATATGCTGGGGTAATTAGTCGGGCCGTAGCGCCGTATGCGGCAGTTACTGCGGCAGGCGCACCGATCCCCGGTGGAGCCGTTGCAGCGCCTATTGCTTTGGGCATTACGGATATTGGCGCTACGCTTGCCAATCTTGGCCTGCAAGCGACAGGATCAGAAAGGCGTGTTCCCGTACCATCGGAAGTTATCCGTGGTGGCTTGGAGCAAGTTGCGCCCTCTGCGTTTCGGCAACCGGAAACGGCTGCACAACGATTTGTTGCGACAGGCGCTGAAGCGGCAACCGGAGCAGCAGCACAAGCCAACGCTCTGCGTCAAATTGCAACGCAGTATGGTCCTGGCGCTGTTCGCAATGTGTTGACTGCTATGGGTCAAGCTCCGGCTGCGCAGGCCACGGCAGCAACGGGTGGCGCAACGGCCCAACAAGCATTGATTGAAACGTCTGAGCCTGATTCTGCGCAGCGTAATCCTGTATTGGTTGCTGCGGTCGGAACACTTGGCAGCATATTAGCGGGCAAGGTTGGCGTGCGTGGCCCACAGGCGGTGCGAGAACTTTTTGGAAAAGGAACGCCGACTGAAGAACAGGTCTATCAGCAAGCAAAAGCCAAATACCGTGAGTTCGATAAGGCGGGCGTAGCGTTCTCAAGTACGGCCTATGACCGTATGTTAGGTAACTTGCGGCAGCGCCTTACTGATGCGGGCTATACCGATCAAAGCGCGATTACGTCCGTATTGAACAAACTTGATAAGTTTAAGGGTCAGCCTCGCAACCTTACGGACATTGACACCGCTCGAAGCGACGTGACGAAGAGTCTGATTAAGTCGCAGGACGAAAACGTCCGTCGGCTGGGGCGAGAGATTGCTGACGAACTGGATGATTTTGTTGTCAACGCATCGCCGAACGATGTGATTAGCGGCAATCTTCCGCAGGCGCTTTCTAATCTGAACGAGGCTCGTCGGCTTTGGACTCAGGTTAGCCGCAGTGAACAAATGAGCGAATTGTTCCGTCGGGCGAAATTGTCCGACCAACCGCTTGACGTTGCGGTAAGACAAGAGTTCCGCAGCCTTGCTAGGAATCAACGTCGATTTAATAAGTTTAGCCCTGAAGAACAAGAGTTTATTCAAAATGTCATCGACGGTGGCAAAGTAGCGGAAGCTCTTACAAACTTCAGCGAAGCACTGCGCGTGCAGCGATCTCTTGGTGGAACGCTGTATTTAGGCGCTGGCGGCCTTGCCACACCATATGCGGCTTCAGTTGGGCAAATTGACCCATTGACTGCAATAACAATTATGGGTGGCGTCACTGGAACGCGGGCTCTTACATCGGCGGTTGCCAATCGGTTGGCTGCTCAACGTGCAGCGACGGCAGGCCGTGCGATGCGCGGGTTCCGGCCAGAGCCGTTGGCTTCATTGGCTTTGCCGACTGCACAAGCTGCTATTCGTCCTGGCGATGTTAACTTCCTACAACAGTCGGAAGTCCTTAATGCCTTATCTGGGAGATAATCATGCTTAAAGGCGCACTCAAATCTAAAACTGTTTGGTTCAACGTTCTAATCGCTGTGCTAGGCGGCCTCGAACTGGTCGGCGCACACCTCACGACATTGTTTGGTAATCAGATCGCCGCAGCAATTCTGCTGGCCGGTGGTATCGCTAACCTTGCCCTGCGTGCTGTCACCACACAGGCATTATCGGAGAAGTGACGTGGATGAGATGCAAGTTTTGTTTAATGTCGCGGTCGGTATCGCAGGCGTTTTTGGTGGCTGGATACTGAACAACATCAGTCGAGCGATTGAACGGCTTGATAGGGAAGTCCGTGATTTCCCGCATGTGTATGTCCGCCGGGAAGATTACAAAGACGACATTAAGCACATCAAGATTACGCTTGACCGCATCTTTGATCTGATCGGCGATCTGCACCAGAGCAAGGCTGACAAATGATCCCTTGGTGGCTGTGGCGTGTCGCGCCATACGCCATAGGCGTAGTTGTCATTGTTGTAGCGTCATGGGGCGCGTTGAATAACGCTAGAGAGGAAGGACGCAATGAGCTTCGGCCAGAGATTGAAAGACTTGAAGCCGAATTGGCAGCGGAGCGATCTGCCCGAGCGCGTGCGCAAGCTGCTTCAAATGCGTATCGGAGTGAGATGGATGGTCTTCGTAATCGTCCTCCTGTGTCTCGCCCTGTCCGCTTGTGCATCAACCCCGCGCCAGTGCCCAGCCCCCGCGACTCCGCCCCCGGAACTGATGGTTCCTCCACCCCCACCGGGAGCAACGCAAGACCGTCTGGACCAAATACTCAAGCAGGGCCGGACATCGGCCCCGACCTCTACGCCCTAGCACAATCATGCGATGCGGAGATTGCCAAGCTCCGCGCATTACAGGGGTGGGTCCGTGACGTTCGATGAAGCGTTTAACCTATTGCTGCTGCACGAAGGCGGCTTTAGCGATCACGCTGCTGATCCTGGCGGCAAGACCAAGTACGGCA
>Ga0315904_10007067_pt1 | contig 15156 bp, 9 predicted proteins | sample LakEriMetagenome_6_FD_203529 | JGI IMG/M metagenome (GOLD analysis project Ga0315904, IMG submission 203529) | Freshwater fungal communities from buoy surface, Lake Erie, Ohio, United States - Buoy 12 MA120 | ecosystem: Environmental > Aquatic > Freshwater > Lake | place: USA: Lake Erie, Ohio... | reverse complement strand
ATGGAAAGCTTTTGGTGACAGATGTTTTATTAAACCAATTAAAAACAATGATTATTTAAAGACAGATAAGGAACAAAAGCTTATTGGTATACTTAAACACGGAAATAGTTCCTTAGAAGCGCTTAAAATAAATGAGGGAGACCTTGTTGGATATACTCCTTATGGAGAGTTTGACTTTGTTATTGATGGGCAAAGACTTTATTGTATGAAATCTAATGATATTGTAATTAAATATGAATATAAAGGAAACGAAGCAGAATATAATCCAAGCTGGACACGCAGCAGTACTTGAATTAATTAAAGTAGCTGAAGAAGCTATTTTAGATAATGGAGATGATGACTTAGCTGCGGATAAATTAAAGAACGCTGCTGCAACAAAGAAATTAGCTATATTTGATGCGTTTGAAATACTTGCAAGAATACAAGAAGAAGAAAGATTATTATTAGAAAGTGACAAGGAGGTTGAAGCAAAAGTATTTAAAGGTTTTGCAGAAGGGAGATCTAAATAATGTACGAACAAAGTTTATATAAAGTAATACCTGATTATGTTAAATCTAGTGTTATTAAACAAAATAATAGATTAAACAAATGGAAATATGGATATAATAAAGACCATGATCTGGTTGTTATTAGTAAGACTGGAAAGATCGGTGAAATACTTGAAATCCAAAATTTAAAGATAGCTTTACCTCTTGCTGAAAATGTTTACTCTAGATCAAATAAAAAAGAAGATCAATATTGGCAACCTATAGAATATCCAAAAGAACTTAGTAAGATTAAAAACACTTTTGATTGGAATAAACAAACTGATTTTTTTAAAGAAAAGTGGTACGACTATATAGATAATGAATTTAAATATAGAGAAGAAGGTTTGTTTTTTTATAATAATGGTAAACCTACTTATGTAACTGGAAGTCATTATATGTACTTACAATGGAGTAAGATAGATGTTGGTTTACCTGATTTTAGAGAATCAAATAGATTATTTTTTATATTTTGGGAAGCATGCAAAGCTGATGAAAGATGCTACGGTATGTGTTACTTAAAAAATAGACGTTCTGGATTTTCTTTTATGTCATCTTCTGAACTAGTTAACCAAGCAACTATATCTAGTGATTCTAGATTTGGTATATTGTCAAAAGCTGGAGCAGATGCTAAAACAATGTTTACAGATAAAGTAGTACCTATCTCTATAAACTATCCTTTCTTTTTTAAACCCATACAAGATGGTATGGATAGACCTAAAACAGAATTAGCTTATAGAGTGCCAGCTTCTAAATTAACAAGAAGAAAACTAGATTCAAATGATAAGTTAGAGGACTTAGAAGGTTTAGATACTACTATAGATTGGAAAAATACAGGAGATAACTCTTACGATGGTGAAAAACTAAAATTATTAGTACATGATGAAAGTGGTAAGTGGTTAAAACCTGACAACATATTAAATAACTGGAGAGTAACAAAAACATGTTTAAGATTAGGTAGTAGAATCATAGGTAAATGTATGATGGGTTCAACTTCTAATGCTTTAGATAAAGGTGGAGATAATTTCAAAATACTTTATTACAATTCAGATGTATTAAAAAGAAATAGAAATGGTCAAACAACATCTGGTTTATACAGTTTGTTTATACCTATGGAATGGTCTTATGAAGGATTTATCGATATATATGGTTCACCAGTTTTTGATAATCCAGAAAAACCAATAAAAGGTATAGATGGTAATTATATAGATTACGGTGTTATAGAACATTGGCAAAATGAGGTTGATGGTTTAAAAAATGATCAAGACGGTTTAAATGAATATTATCGTCAATTTCCTAGAACTGAACAACACGCTTTTAGAGATGAGACAAAACAATCTTTATTTAATTTAGTAAAGATATACGAACAGATAGATTATAACGAAGACTTAAGAAATACTAGTGTATTAACACGTGGTAGTTTTCAATGGGAAAACGGTATTCAAGACACTAAAGTTATATTTTATCCAAATAAAGATGGTAGATTTTTAGTTTCATGGATACCACCATTTCATCTACAAAATAATATTATATTGAAAAACGGTATGAAATTTCCTGGTAATGAACATCTAGGTGCTTTTGGATGTGACCCGTATGACATATCTGGAACTGTAGATGGTAAAGGTTCAAATGGAGCTCTAAGTGGATTAACTAAATTCTCTATGGAAGATGTTCCACCTAATACTTTTTTTCTAGAATATATAGCGAGACCACAAACTGCTGAGATATTTTTTGAAGATGTTTTAATGGCTTGTGTTTTTTACGGAATGCCTATACTTGCGGAAAACAATAAACCTAGATTATTATATTATTTTAAAAGAAGAGGTTATAGAGGATTTTCTATGAATAGACCTGATAAGATATGGAATAATCTATCAATAACAGAAAAGGACATCGGAGGAATACCAAACTCTAGTGAAGATATAAAACAAGCACATGCCTCAGCTATAGAATCTTACATAGAAGATTTCGTTGGTTTAAAAGAAGATGGATATGGTAATATGTATTTTAATAGAACCTTAAACGACTGGGCAAGATTTAATATAAATGATAGAACAAAATACGATGCTGGTATTAGTTCTGGTTTAGCTATAATGGCATGTAATAAACATAAATACAATCCAGTAGCTTTAGTAGCTAGACAATCATACGATTTAGGTATAAAAAAATATGATAATACAGGTTATTCATCAAAAATATATAATAAATGATAATACAGACAAATCCAAATAGTTCTTTTCCTAGTCAGGTAGTACCTAATGAGGTGAAAGATTCTGTAGATTATGGGTTACAAGTTTCTTTCGCTATAGAACAAGAATGGTTTGATCAAGGCAGAACTAATCAAAATAGATACTTAACAAGTTGGAATAATTTTCATCAATTAAGACTATATGCTAGAGGAGAACAATCTACTCAGAAGTATAAAGATGAAATGGCTATTAATGGTGATTTATCATATTTAAATATAGATTGGAAACCAGTACCAATTATATCAAAGTTTGTTGACATAGTTGTTAATGGTATGTCAAATAAGACTTATGACATAAAAGCTTATGCTCAAGATCCAGAGTCTACAAAACAAAGAACAGCATACGCTAAAGCAGTTCTTAGAGATATGTACTCTCAAGATTTAATTTCAAAAGCACAAGAATTAACAGGTATTGACTTTTCGTCTTCTCCACTATCAAAAGAAGAACTTCCTACAAATAAAGAAGAACTTGACTTACACATGCAGTTGACTTATAAACAATCTATAGAGATTGCAGAAGAAGAAGCTATAAATAATGTGTTAGCGAACAATAAATGGGATTTAATAAGAAGAAGATTAAATTATGATTTAACAGTACTTGGAATAGCTTGTTCTAAAACTAGTTTTAATATAAGTGAAGGAATTAAAACTGAGTATGTTGATCCAGCATACTTAATTTATTCATATACCGAAGATCCTAACTTTGAAGACATATATTATGTTGGAGAAGTAAAAGCAGTTACAATACCTGAATTAAAAAAGCAATTCCCTGATATTAGTGAAGAAGAATTAGATAGGATTCAGAAAATGCCAGGAAATAGACAATATATAACTGGTTGGGGTAATTACGACGAGAATACCGTTCAAGTATTATATTTCGAATATAAAACATATAGAAATCAAGTATTTAAAATAAAACATGGAGATAATGGACTTGAAAAAGTTATAGAGAAATCAGATGATTTTAATCCTCCAGAAAATGATAAGTTTGAAAAAGTATCTAGAAGTATAGAAGTATTATATACAGGTGCTAAAATACTAGGTACTCAAATGATGTTAGAATGGAAAATGTCTGAAAATATGACAAGACCATTTGCTGATACTACAAAGGTACAGATGAATTATGTTATATCTGCGCCTAGAATGTACAAAGGTAGAATAGATTCTATAGTTAATAGAATAACTGGTTTTGCCGACATGATTCAAATAACTCATTTAAAACTACAACAAGTAATGTCTAAAATAGTACCTGATGGTGTATTTTTAGATGTTGATGGTTTAATGGAAGTTGATCTAGGTAATGGTACTAAATACAATCCAGCAGAAGCATTAAATATGTATTTCCAAACTGGTAGTATAGTTGGTAGATCAATGACACAAGAAGGAGGAATGAATCCTGGTAAAGTGCCAATACAAGAATTAACTAGTTCTTCTGGTCAATCAAAAATGGCAGCTTTAATACAGAATTACCAATATTACTTACAAATGATAAGAGATGTCACAGGTTTAAATGAAGCCCGTGATGGAAGTATGGTTGAAAGAGATACTTTAGTTGGTTTACAAAAAATGGCTGCTAACGCATCTAATACTGCTACCAAACATATACTACAAACTAGCATGTATTTGACTCTTAGAATATGTGAGAATATATCATTAAGAATTGCTGACTGTTTAAATTTTCCGTTAACAGCAAAAGTCTTAGAGGAAAGTGTAACTACTTACAATACTAATACTTTAGATGAGATAAAGAAATTAAACTTGCATGATTTTGGTATATATTTAGAATTAGAACCAGATGAAGAAGAGAAACAAATGCTTGAACAAAATATACAAGTAGCTCTTCAAAGTGGAAGTATAGATCTAGATGATGCTATAGATATAAGACAGGTTAAGAATTTAAAGTTAGCTAACCAGTTGTTAAAGTTAAGAAAGACTAAGAAACAACAAATGGCTCAAGAGTCTCAAATGAGAAACATACAGGCTCAAGCAGAAGCTAATCAGCAAACCGCTCAACAAGCTGCATTGTTTGAAGTTCAAAAACAACAAGCATTAACTCAAGAGACTATAAATATAGAAAGAGCTAAGTCACAGTTTGAAATACAAAAACTACAAACTGAATTACAATTAAAAATGCAATTAGCGGAACAACAATTCCAATATAACATGCAGTTAGAACAATTAAAGTCTCAAACACAAAGTCAAAATCTACAATTAGCAGAAGACAGAAAAGACGAGAGAACTAGAATACAAGCAACACAACAGTCGGAACTAGTTAATCAAAGAAATAATAATTCATTACCACAAAGTTTTGAATCTGCTTCTTTCACTGGTTTAGATGAATTTGATGTTTAAAACTAAAAAATAAACTATTAAATTATATTATATTATGTTAAAAGAAACAAAACAAGAAGGTGAATTTAAACTGAAAAGTAAAAGACCTAAAAATTTAAGTAAACAAGACAATATTATTAAAGTTGATTTTTCAAATAATAATGAAGAACAAGAGATAACTAAAGTCGTTATTAAAGAAGATAAAGATGCCATTCAAGAACAAAGCACAGATGAAAGCGTGTTACGCACAGAACAACCCGAAGTGGAATTGCAAGAAGTGGTCGAAGGAGACGAAACGACCATTAAAACAAACATCGAACAGATTGAAGAGCAAATAGTAGAAGAAATAAAAGAAAAAGAGGAACAATTAAACGACTACATAGACAATAACTCTAAAACAAAACAACTACCTGAAAACATAGAAAAATTAGTTTCTTTTATGGAAGAGACTGGCGGTAGTGTTGAAGATTATGTTAGATTAAATGCTGACTATTCTAAGGTTGATGAACTAACTTTATTGAAAGAATATTATAGTAAAACTAAACCTCATTTTGATAAAGATGAAATACAATTCTACATCGAAGATTCGTTTGGATATGATGACGAAGTTGAAGATGATAGAGATATTAAAAGAAAAAAATTATTATTTAAAGAAGAAGTATCTAAAGCAAAAGACTATTTAAGTTCTATAAAAGATAAATATTACGATGAAATCAAGTTGAAATCTAACGTAAGCAAAGAACAACAAGAAGCTTTTGACTTTTTTAATAGGTACAAGAAGAGTGAACAAGAGTCTATATTGAAACATGATATGTTTAAGAAACAGACTAAAGAATTATTTAACAACGATTTCAAAGGTTTTGAATACAGTGTTGGTGATAAAAAATTTAGATATGTTTTACAAGACAAAGAAAGTTTAGTAGAAAAACAATCTGATATTAACAATTTTATTGGGAAGTTCCTAGATAAACAAGGTAATATTAGTGATACTAAAAATTATCACAAGGCTCTATTTACGGCTATGAATTCTGATAAAATAGCTCAGCATTTCTACGAACAAGGAAAGGCAGATGCTACTAAAGAAATCATGGTTAACTCTAAAAATCCAACTCTTGAAAAACCAAGACAAACTTCAAACGAAGTTATGATAAATGGATTAAAGGTTAAGTCTGTAAGTGGTTTTGACTCTTCAAAATTAAGAATAAAAACTAGGAAATTTAACAATTAAAATTAAAAAATTATGGCAAATGTATCGCCTGTATTCGGTTCAATTAAACCGTCTCAAAAACAACAAACGTTAGAATCAAACTATTTAAATTTTACAGATGGTAGTGATAATAACTTTGCACAGCAATATTTACCAGAAATCTACGAAGCTGAAGTAGAGCGTTATGGAAACAGAACGTTATCTGGATTTTTAAGAATGGTAGGCGCTGAAATGCCTATGTCTTCTGATCAAGTAGTTTGGTCTGAGCAAAATAGATTACATATCGCTTATAACGATGTTTCTTGTGATAGTGCAACTCAATTAAGTTTTACTACTGGTGGAACTGGTAAGAACTTCGTTAACAACGTTATCTCTGTAGGGCAAACTTTGGTAGTAATGAGTCCTTCTACAGGAAAAGAACTTAAAGTTTATGTAACAACTTCAACTGCAAATCCTGCTACAGGTGTTGGAGGAGCTACAAACCCTGCTGTTTTAGAAGTTAAACCTTATACTCAAGCTACTTTAGTTAGTGGACCAGTTGATTTTACTGATGCTACTGATCTTAAAATCTTCGTATATGGTTCTGAATTTAGAAAAGGAACTACAGATGAGACTATAAACTCTGTTACTCCTTCATTTACTCAGTACAGTAACTCTCCTATTATAATCAAAGAAAGATACCAAATCTCTGGATCAGACACCGCTCAAATTGGTTGGGTTGAAGTTGCTACAGAAGATGGAGCTGGTGGTTTCTTATGGTATTTAAAAGCAGAATCTGAAACTCGTTTACGTTTTGAAGATTACTTAGAAATGTCAGTTATTGAAGGTGAATTAGTGTCTGGAGGTTCTACTTTATTTAGCGGTAACAACATTAAAGGTACTGAAGGTTTATTCTCTGCTATTAGAGATAGAGGTAATGTTGTAAACAACTTCTCTGCTGCTTCTGGTATTAATGATTTTGATTCAATATTGAAAAACTTAGATACTCAAGGAGCTATAGAAGAAAACATGTTGTTCTTAAATAGAGCTACATCTTTAGAGTTTGATGATATGTTAGCATCTTTATCTTCTGGTTCTGCTGGTGGTGTTGCTTACGGTTTATTTGAAAACTCTGAGCAAATGGCATTGAACTTAGGTTTCTCTGGTTTCCGTCGTGGATCTTATGATTTCTACAAAACAGACTGGAAATACTTAAATGATGCATCTACTCGTGGTGGTGTTGCTAACGCTTCTATCGATGGAGTACTTGTTCCTGCTGGTACAGCTACTGTTTACGATCAACAATTAGGCACTAACATCCGTAGACCTTTCTTACACGTTCGTTATAGAGCTAACCAAGCTGACGATAGAAGAATGAAGTCTTGGATCACTGGATCTGTTGGAGGTGCTTATACTTCTGATTTAGATGCAATGCAAGTACACTTCTTATCTGAAAGATGTTTAGTTACTCAAGGAGCTAACAACTTCGTATTGTTCACTGCAACAGTATAAAAATATGGTGATATTACCCTCGTTGAATCTACGGGGGTAATTATTACCTTTTAAAAATTTATTAAATTATATTATATCATGGCAACAAACGCAAAAAGCACAAAGAATACAGTAGAAAAAGTTATTGTAGAAGAACAAGTATATCAAGAAGAAAATATACAAGTTGAAAAAAAAGAAAATACTACTAAAGTAGAAGAAAAATTTGATGGTCAAAAGATCAAAAAAAATAATTGGGAAATAAAAGACAGAACTTATGTTATAGCTGACGGTTATTCTCCATTAACTTACACATTACAAAGTAGACATACTTTAAGACATCCTTTATTATGGTTTGATAGTGAATCAGGCAAGCAAGAAGAATTAAGATATGCTACTAATCAAAACTCACCACTTGTGTCTCAACAAAAAGGACAAGTGACATTAGGACACATTGTATTCGAAAACGGAGTATTAAATGTTCCAAAAGAAAAACAAAACTTACAAAAACTTTTATCCATATATCATCCAGGTAAAAATATAAGGTATCTTGAATTTGATCCTATGGTTGAAGCTGAAGATGATTTGGAAACTATAGAATTAGAAGTAGAAGCCATGAACGCGGCTTTAGAGATGGATATAGACCAAGCCGAATCAATAGTACGTGTTGATGTTGGTTCTAGAGTCAATAAGATGAGTTCTAAGGAGATTAAAAGAGATTTATTACTGTTAGCCAGAAAAAATCCTAATCTGTTCTTAGAATTAGCCAATGACGATAATGTACAACTTAGGAATACAGCGATTAGAGCTACAGAAGCTAATATTATAAAACTATCACATGATAACAGAACTTTTATGTGGGGAGAGAATAATAGAAAGTTAATGACTGTACCTTTTGATGAAAATCCTTACTCTGCTATGGCTGCTTATTTTAAAACAGATGAAGGTCTAAATGTTTTAAGAGCTATAGAGAAAAAATTAAAATAATATGTAATATTAGTATAAGGCGGTAGTTTATTATTATCGCCTTAATACTATAATAAATATACAATATGGCAGTAAATGTAAATACAGTTTATAGAACTGTTTTATTAATTATAAATAAAGAACAAAGAGGATATTTAACACCAGATGAATTCAATAGAACAGCTGCACAGGTTCAACTCGAGATATTCAATGAATATTTTGATGATCTTAACCAACAACTTAGAGTACCTAGCAACGATACTGAATATAGTGATCGTATAAAGAATTTAGAAGAAAAGATAGCTATCTTTCAAACAGATGGTACATGTTCTCCTATAACTGGTGGTTTTAGTATACCATCAGTAAGTAACTTTTATAAATTAGGTACTGTTATATATAACAATGATAAAGAAGTTCAATATATTCAACCAAATGAATTATTAGAATTAAACTTATCACCTTTAACTAAGCCATCACTTTATTGGCCAGTTTATACATATAAAAACTTTGTAATTAAAGTTTACCCCACAACCATAACTAGCGGAATATCTTGTACTTATATAAGAAAACCTTTAGATCCAATATGGAATTTTACCTCTAATCCACCTAACTACAACTATGTTTACACGTCTGTTGGTTCACAAGACTTTGAACTACATCCTACAGAACAAGTGAATATAATAACTAGAATATTACTTTATTCTGGTATAATAATAAAAGATCCTCAAATAGTACAAGCAGCAATGCAACAAGTACAAACAGAAACCATAAATTCAAAAAGTTAAAATAGATGCCTATACCTAATAACGGTTTGATAACCGAAACAAATAGACAATACTACGAGGGAGCACAAGGTTTTATAACTGAATTAGGAACAACTCAGTTTACTACTACATTTAATACTGATTTAGTATTTGGTAGTTGGGATCCAAGTAATATTGACTATGCTTTAAACAATTTTAAATTATACACTAGTGAAACTGGATTTCCAGGTACATTTGAAGAGTATGTTTTAGAATACACTGTGGAAAACAATGTGATAACACTTGATTCAGCACTTGCTACTGGAACGTATGTAGTTGTTCAATTAAAAATATTAGACGGTGGTAACTATGGTGATAAAGATGCTTATGGTAATACTGTAGAAGAAAACTATGGTAGTTATTCTTATATATCTTTAAATGATATTATCAATAACTTTATGGTAGCTTATGTTGGAACAGGTAAGTTAATAGGATCTGTTAAAAGAACAGATGTAATATTCCATGCTAAGAGAAGCATGCAGGAATTTAGTTATGATACTTTAAAATGCATAAAGTCTCAAGAATTAAACATACCGCATAGTCTAAGTGTTGCAATACCTCAAGATTATGTTAACTACGTTAAAATCGCATGGATAGATCATCACGGAGTTAAACATCCTATATATCCAGTCAACAATATAACAACCAATCCTTACGAGAATCCAATACAAGATTCTAGAGGTGTACCAGTACAAGATAATTTCGATAGTAATATAGAAGGAACATCTTTAACTGAAAAAAGATGGGATAAAAATACTAGAGAATCTTATTTTGATATAAATGAAATAATCAATGACTGGCAAGATGGTGGAAATTGGTTACAAAACATGTCTTATGGAAGAAAATATGGTTTAGAACCACAGCGTTCTAACATAAATGGTTATTTTTCTATAAATGATAGAGAAAATAAAATATCGTTCAGTAGTGATTTAGTAGGTAAATTAATAGTTTTAGAATATATATCAGATGGTTTAGCCTATGATTTAGATTCTAGAGTTCCAAAACTAGCAGAAGAAGCTATGTATTCACATATACTTCACGCTATAATATCTAATAGATCTAATTCTCCTGAATACCTAGTAAATAGACTAAAACAAGAGAAATTTGCTAAATTAAGAAATGCTAAAATTAGACTTTCTAATATAAAACTAGAAGAAATAACTCAAGTATTTAGAGGACAATCTAAATGGATTAAACATTAAAAAATGGCAGAATCAAAAAATAATTTCCTAGGTGGCAAAATGAACAAGGATCTAGATAGTCGTCTTATAAAACAAAACGAATATATAGATGCTTTAAATATAACTGTTGGTAAATCTGAAAACAATAGTGTTGGATCTTTACAAAACATACTTGGGAATGAACAATTAAAAAAACCATCATCATCAGGCACAATACCGTTTGAATCAAATAATGATTTAGTTTGTATTGGTTACTTTGTTGATAATGAAAAAAAAAGAATATATCAATTCTTAACTGATTATGTTGATACTACTCCTTCTGAAATAAATTTACCTACATTAGACAGAAAAATGAAAGTGACTGTCTATGATCCAAACAATGGTGGTAATCCGTATATAACATTAGTGGAAGGTGTCTTTTTAAATTTCTCAACTACAAACCTTATAACAGGAGTAAATTTAGTTGAAAATCTATTGTTTTGGACAGACAATAGAAACCAACCTAGAAAGATAAATGTAGATTTAGCAATCGCGAACTCTGTTGAATCAGGTAGTCCATACTATACTAATGTTGATCAAATATCAGTAGCAAAATATGCTCCTTTTATAACACCACAATTATACAACGTATTTAATTTGGAAGATTTCACTGTATCTAATAGTTATAGTGGAGAAGGTGGTTTTACTATATTAGAAACATCAGAACCAAACAATATAGAACCAGGTGATCAATTAATTAGTGAACTAAATAGTATTTCCCAAGAAGACGTTGTTACAGTAACAAATGTAACTGTTGTCTCGGGAACTTATTATATATATATTACTGGTTACTTTCCATCGTTATCAGGTTTAATTAAATTCTATAAATGTACCATGAATACATCTGATAATGTTTCAGATATAAATGGTAATGATAATTTCTTACAAGACAAGTTTGTTAGATTTAGTTATAGATTTAGATTTGATGATAATGAGTATTCTTTGATGGCACCTTTTACACAACCAACATTTATACCTAATCAAAAAGGTTTCTTTGTTAATGGTGATGAAGATGCTGCTTACAGATCTACTATTTTAGAATGGATGGAGAATTCTGTAAATGAAATAGACTTATTAATAACACTTCCTGATACTGGTTCAAATATATCTACTACTTATAAAATAAAAAGCATAGATATTTTATATAAAGAATCTGATTCATTAGCTATAAAAGTAGTTGAAACAATACCGGTAACTACATTACAGCAAGTATCTGCTAACACAAATATATACACTTATACTTATAATTCACAAAAACCTAAAAAGACATTACAAGAAGCAGAAACATTGAGAGTTTATGATAAAATTCCAATAAGAGCACTTGGTCAAGAAAGTTCTGGTAATAGAATTATATATGGTAATTTTGTTAATCAGAGCACACCACCATCATCATTAAACTACAATGTAACACTTGTAGATAAAGGAACTTCTTATACTCCTTTTACTAGTTGGATAGAATATCCAATGCATACAATAAAACAAAATAGAACATACCAGGTAGGTGTTGTTTTAGCTGATAAGTTTGGACGTCAATCATCTACAATTCTATCTTCTGCTACTCCTTATGTAGAAGAAGGAGATGCCGTTTATGGTTCTTCTTCTGTATTTATTCCTTATAAAAATGCTAATTGGACGACAAATGTAAGATCTTGGTTTGGTGATCAATTGGCTGTTGTTTTTAATAATCAAATAACTTCTGTTAGAAACGAAGTATTAGGAGTACCTGGTTTATATGCAACTGTTTCTGGTGTTATAAGCGGAAGCAATTTAGGATTTGAAATAACTGCTGGTTCAGTAAGTAATTTAAATCCGTATACTTATACATATACCTTACAAAGCATTGGAACGCCTCAATTAAATAGACCAAAAGCTGGTAATTATTTAAAAGGTAAGTATAAAGATTATGTTAAAGTTTTAACAGCAACAAGTGGTTCTCTTACTGCTGATGGACCTATAAGTGAGATATATAACTATGATAGTAATAATAACCCAGATATTAAATATTCTTATTCATTAAATGAACTAGGTTGGTATTCTTATAGAATAGTTGTAAAACAACAAGAACAAGAATACTATAATGTATATGTTCCAGGCATGTTAGCTGGTTATCCGGTAGATCAAACGCCTAATGCATTTCCTACAAATGAGGATAATACGACATGTCATTTTGTATCTATAAATGATAATATAAATAAAGTACCTAGAGATCTATCTGAAGTAGGTCCTAATCAAAAACAATATAGAAGTAGTGTTCAACTATGGACTAGAGTAGAAAATAACGTATCTATTAATAGACAATATTATCCAAGTAATCAACCAGAAATAGTAAATACTATAGCGCAAGCTAATGATTTAAACTTTCTACCAATAAGTACTACTAACCCAATAGGTAGTGCGACTGATAATTTTTATCAATTTGAAACTACTCCTTTAATAAATAGAGTATCTACAACGGCAAGAGTAGGAACAACAGGAGATCAAATGATACCAGTTTTAGGTGTTTTTGAAACAGATCCTGTTACTTCTGCTTTAGATATTTTTTGGGAAACATCGACATCTGGTTATATATCAGATTTAAATGCAGACATATTAACTGGATCAGAGATAATAGTTAGTTTCTCTGATTTAGATTTTATATATAGAGAAAATCAAGATTACGAAGGTATAGATCCTACACCTGGAAACCCTAATTCACCATATATAACAGATTGGTTTTATTTTAGAGATTCTTTTGGTGTAGTAGTATTAGATATTGACAATATCGTTTTAAGTGTTGAAGACTTAAATGGTACAGATGTAACTAGTAAATTTGAATTAGAACAAGATCCATTGTCATTCTATTGGCGTATTAAAATCACACAAAGTGATTACTACTTTGGAGTAAATGCTAATACTGAAACTAGTTTTGTGTTCACGTTTGATATAACGCATACTGGTATAAGTGGAACTGTTTATAATCCAATATTAACAACAGCGCCTCAGCATTTGAGAATTACAAATATAATTCCAGAAATAGTAAGACCGGTAGATGGTCAAGTGTATAATTTAACTAACGATCCACTAGTAGGAATTTTTATAGATTCAATAGGAAATAACGGTAATGTAAGTTCTTTCTCTACAAACTATCTAGCAGATCTACATTGGTCATTTGAAACTAATATATATACTGAATATTTTTCTATAAACAGTTCTACTGGTGATATTGAAATACTAACAAGTGATATAACGCCAGGTAATTACGAATATGCTATAAAATTAAAAGATTCTAGTACTGTAGATGGTTTTCAAACTCCTGCTGGTAATATTCCGACTATAGGACCATTAATCGATACAGTAAACGTTACTTTTTCCATGCCAGGTTTTTCTGCATGTGGAGAATGGACAAGTTTATCTACCACTAGTTTAAATCCAGATCCTTTCTTTGGTTTAGCAGTTAACGCATCTGGTTATATAAACTTTTGGAAAGTTTTAAGAGAAGGAGAAACTATAGTTAATAGCACTGTTGTATTAAAAACCTTTAAGTTATTTGATGATGACACATATTACACATTAGAATATCCTTTGCCAGTTACTTTTGATAACGATGATCATCCACTGAATGGTTATTTTGGATCACCAGTTGGATGGATTTATTTTTCTGATGATTTAACAACTAAACCAGCAGAAGAATTAGGTTTTTATGGATTTATTACAACAAATACTGGAAGAACTATAGAGATTGATTTTTATAGTTCTTCTAATGGTTACAGTTCTGTTGCTGAAGGTATTGAATCTAGCAGTGAAGAATGTTCTGTTGATTACATACCTAGTACATGTAAAGAATGGACAATATACAACAACTCTACTGTACCTATAAGATTTAATGGTTTAAACGGTAATGGTAAAAGTATTATAGGTGGTATAATTCAACCAAACACTTATGCGAAAAGTGTAGGTGAAGGCGGAACATACCCTGTAATTAGGGATACTAGTTTATCTGCTATGGGTACTGGAACTGTAGGAGGAGTTATAACATACACCACATCTTTAACATGTCCTTTACTGTAAAAAACAAAATAAACAAGCAATTATAATTATGTCAGCAACTATAGAAATAAAGTATTTTAATTCTTATTTATTAAAAAAAATAAAGTCAATACAACCCATAACTACTTTCACAACAGCGAGTGGAGATACTTATCAATACGATTTTGTTACTGGTGATAATTTCTTTACATTTACACCACCATCTGGATTACCTGATTTCATAGGACCTGGTCAAGAACTAAGCTACGTATTCCCAACCCCATCACCTGTTATATATAGGTTTGTTATAGTAGGTTGGGAAGATCTTGGATTAGGTGTATTTAAAGTATATTTAAATAAAATAATAGAATCAGATAGTTTTGAT
>Ga0315904_10007066_pt1 | contig 15156 bp, 13 predicted proteins | sample LakEriMetagenome_6_FD_203529 | JGI IMG/M metagenome (GOLD analysis project Ga0315904, IMG submission 203529) | Freshwater fungal communities from buoy surface, Lake Erie, Ohio, United States - Buoy 12 MA120 | ecosystem: Environmental > Aquatic > Freshwater > Lake | place: USA: Lake Erie, Ohio... | reverse complement strand
GGTGCGGCTGGCGGCACTTTTGGTGATTGAGCACTACATGGCCCCCGGCTATAAGTTCGCGGGGCTGGGCTCGTTTTTGCTCTATCTGCTGAGGCAAAAAAACGCGAAAAAAATACGGTAAACTAGGGACTGTGTTTTCCCGTTTTAAACGAGGCAAAAATTCTGACGGAGACGCCATGACAGATGATAGCGCCACCCCGACCTCCGGGGAAGAGTTTGATGCCGACAGCGCCACGGCAACGATGACCCAAGATGTTCCCACTCTGCAAGCTCAGGTGGAGAGCCTGACAGGTGAGTTGGAAGCTGCCCGCACCGATTTTTTGCGTGCCCGTGCCGATTTCCAAAACCTGAAGCGCCGCACGGAAGAAGAACGTGAGGGGCTTAAAGCCTACCTGATCGAAGAGACCATTACCAAGCTTCTGCCCATCCTAGATAACTTTGAGCGCGCCCTAATCGCCGCCTCGCAGACCAAGGACTACGAAAAACTCGTGATGGGAGTCAATGCGGTCTACAAACAGTTTGGTGAGGCAATGGTAAGCGAGGGCGTTCAGGTGATCTCAGGCGGCCCAGGCACTCCCTTCGACCCAAACTTACACGATGCAATTCTCAGCACTGAAGAGAGTGACCAGCCCGAAAACACGATTGTTGAGGAGCTACAGCGTGGCTACATGCTAGGCAACAAAGTGCTCCGTCCTACCCTTGTCAAAGTCGCCACAGGCGGCTAGGAGAGAAGTCTATGAAACTCGGAAACTACTTAGTAGCGATGCTTGTCGTACCTGCCCTTATTCTCACGGTGGGTTGTAAGAAACCCACGCCTGTGGGCAAGTGGTCGGGGAACTACAACAATATCCCAGCCACCTTTGAGTTCAAGGATGGTGGCCAGATGACGGTCTCCGCAACGGCACCCGTTGTTGGCCAGGTTACCCTGAGTGGTACCTGGGCAGTGGAGGGCGATAAGCTCAGCACCAACCTGACCACGGGAAATCCTCCCGCGATCTTAACCATGATCCCCGCCGATAAGCGAAAAGCCTCGGAGACCTTTAAGCTGGAGGGAGAGACCCTCACCATTGGACAAGGTCAGCCCATGACACGTGTTAAAGAGTAGCCTTTAGCGCAGCTTCTAGCACTTCGTCGCGGCCTGCCTGGAGACCTCTCCGGGTGGGTCGCACGAGCTTTTGGGGCATGATTCCCACTCCTGCCACTTTCCGCCCCTCAGGAAAGCGCACGTCCTGCCCGGAGAAACGCACGACGATACCATCGGAGAGGATCAGGTTGGTAACATCGCCGACAGCTCCTGCCGTGGGAGAGCCAATAAGAAGCGCCCCGCAGGCAATCAGAAACAGCGCCGTGTGCTCTGACTGGCTCTGCGTGCGCTCGTCCACCAGCACGATAAGCTTCCCTGTATAGGGCGTACGTCGCCCCCGCGTCGGAAGATGCTGGTAGAAAACCTCTTCCAGCCCCCTTCCCAAAAGCGCATCCCCCTCTGGCGGTAGCGCCACGGGCCGAATAAACTTCACCGCGACGGCTCGATCCACTCGTGCCAGATGCGGAGCCAGCTCCCACGCCACACCATCGTCGACGTAGCCACGTAGGTCGAAGATGAGCGTGGGAGCATTACCAAAGCGTGCAAAGAGTGGCTCGATATCTGCGACGATCAGCCGGTCGAGATCGGCGTAGACCGCGCCACCGGCGAGCAGCCGAACCGGATCGCCCCCCCGCTCTTTGCTTGCGGTTTGCAGGCGGGGAACGGCGGCGGTCTTGCCCCCTTCCAGACGCAAGCGCGCGATACTGCCTTCGTCACCCGCCAGCAGCCGGTTACTCAGGTAGTTCTCCCGCGCCTGCGGGGTTCCTGCCGCAAGATAAGGATCAAGCTGTGCCCGACGCGCTGCAATCCGTGCACCATCCACTGCCGTGATCACGTCCCCCACTCGCGCTCCCCCCGCCTCTGCCGCTGGGTGACGGAGCGCGACAATAGTGGATTTCCCTTCAACCATCTGGAGCCGCACCGCAGCGGCAGCGCTTCCAAAGAGCAAGCCATCTAAGGGAGTTAACGTGACCGCGTGGCCATCGCCCGTTCGCCGTAGGAGCTTGCGCACCGCTTTATGAAACGTCAGAGCGGTTGTGGCAGCACGCACTTCGCCAAGAAATCCTGGTAGGGCACGCTCCAGCTCCGGGCGAAGCTTCTCGCGCTCGGGGTGGAGAAGCCAGAGAGTCCCCCAGAGCCGAAGCGCCGCGTGGAGCCGTGTTTGTGGCGGGGGAGGAAGTTTATAGGAGGCTAGCTCAGGCGCACGCAGGGCCTGTGCGGCAGGCTTTTGCCCCCACTCCCGCGCTGCACTCAGAGCCGCGACCGTGTCTGAGTAGCGGCCAGGGATCGGCTGTGCCGTCAGGCCCGTGCGCACACGAACAGAGCTTTTGGCATCGAGAGCCCATGTCACGGTTAGCGGAATTTCAGGTAGCTCTCCTTCCCCCACAAAAAAGACAGCGCCGCGTCCAAGCTGAACCAATGCCAGGGCAAACGGAGGAAGCGATGTGTGACGTGTGACCAGAAACGCGGTGGGTGGCCAGCGCCGGAGACTGAGCTGGGCATCGCGCTCTAGCCAGCCCGTGCGAAATCCGCCTGTCGCGCTCTCCGCTTCCGGGACTTTCCCATAGTGCGCCCGCTGCCAGAGCGCAGGCTCCGCAATTGCCTCCGTCAGAGTGGCAAAGCGCTCCGTGGCAACACGCCCCGCAGCTTGAGTCGCCGTGAGATCCAGAATTGCTCCACGAGCACGCGAGGCATCGCTCAGAAATCCTGCCAGTAGCTGCTCCCCCTGCGGCTCTCGCAAGAACGCTGCATCGGGGAGGGTCAGTAGCGGCAAGCCTTCACGGGTGGTGCCACTGTAGCCAGGCACGATCTCCGCCCGGCGGCTCTCCTCCACCAGCACTCGGCTCTCCGAGTCCCCTAGAGCCGCCAGCCACTCGCCTAGTCTCTCGGGCGTGGGCTGTGTGAGCAATCCGGGGAGGAGCTTCTCAGTCGCCTCCCGCCAGCGCTCCGTCGCACCGGGATAGAAATAGGCAATGGTCGTGTAAAGTTTCGCCAGCGCAAGCATGGCTCCAGTATAGCTTGCGACTCGCTGCATCACACGGAAGATGGTGCGCCAGCGGTCGCTCTCCGTGTTGAGCTCCAGGTAGTAGAGTGCGCCGCGTGTCAGGCTCTTTTGGGGAATCTGTGACAGGCGGTATAATCCCCGCATGACTCTGCGTCCTCTGTGGGATTTTTTGCAGCAGCCGTCTACAATGGCGTTCTATACGGAGGCGGGCTATCTGGTTCTGGCCTCACTTCTGGGGGGCTTTGTGGGGGCACAGCGTGAGGCGACGAACCACTCGGCGGGGCTGCGCACCCATGTGCTGGTCTGTCTTGGCGCGTGCTTGCTGACCCGGATTCACTTTGCAACGGGCGATCCGGGGCGAATTGCCGCGCAAGTGGTGACGGGCATTGGTTTTCTCGGAGCCGGTGTGATCTTGCGGCGCGGGCTCTCGGTGCGTGGCCTCACGACAGCCGCCTCCATCTGGATTGTGGCGGCGATTGGAATTTCCTGCGGCGCGGGCGGGCTCTACGCAGCCTCGGCGGCCTTTGCGACCCTACTCGTCCTTTTCACCCTCACCGTAGGGCGCTGGTCGGAGAACCTGATCCACAAGCACGAGAACCAGCTCACCCTTGCCATCACGATCACCCGCCATAAAGGTGCGGTCGCCACCGCTCTCACCGCGATCACGGAGGCAGGAGCCACCATCGCCGCCTTCGAGACCGAGGACATGCCCGATGGGCAGCGGGTATTACAAGTGACACTCCGCATGCGCCCGGATGTCAAGCAACAAGATATCTGCGATGAGCTAAGTCATACCCTCCCCGACGCCACGATTGAGTGGGTGTGAGTCCCGGCGTTGGAGTCCCGCCCGTTGGAGGGGCGGGACTGGAGAGCGCTACGCGCTGCAAAGGCCGTTCCGGCCATAGTTTAGGGTTTGGGTCATAACTCTAGATCAGGGGTTTCTTCCCAGCGCAGCCAGAGATCGTTGAGAGAGTGGTGCTCCTTCTGGCGCTTGACATACGCAATGGCTTGACGGCAGTGGGTGCTGCTCAGTGAAAACGCCGCGTAGCCCTCTGCCCACTTGAAAAAGTCTTCTGTGCCTAGCCGCTCACGTGCCAACGACGAGGATCCACCTTTGAGCTGGTTCACCAGTTTCGAGATAGATAGCGTGGGAGGATATACGAGAACCACATGAACGTGATCCGGCATTCCGCCAATAGCCAGCACCTGACACCCCTGCTTCTCAGCCTCCGCCTGTATCGTGCGCCAGAGACAGCGCTCCAGCTCCTCGTCTCGTATCAGAGGCATTCGCTTCCAGGTTGTCCAGACTAGATGCAGAGCCAGTTCTGTATGATTCCGTCGTCGCTTTGTTTCCACATCTGTAGAACGGCCAGCACTACCCAGTTCTGATAAAAACATCAAGAAATCTTTTTATGGGCGGCACGCCCTTCGCAGCTTTAGCTCTCCAGTCCCGCCCCTCCAACGGGCGGGACGAACGCTGCTTTACCACCACGCTCCGCTCAAACGATACAATCTATACGATGATTTTGAGCTTTCCTCCTGTTTGTTTGATTGTTCTGGTTGGCGCATCGGGCTCCGGCAAGTCCACCTGGGCAAAAAAGCACTTTCTCGCCTCGCAGATTGTCTCCAGCGACCAGTGCCGCGAGATGGTGGTAGATGATGCCGCGTCGCAGAGTGCCAATGAGGATGCATTTGCGCTCTTTCACCAGTGGATCGCGCTACGTCTGAAGAACCGGCGGCTGACCGTGGCGGATTCGACGGCGCTCAAGCCGAGCGCTCGGGATCGGTTGATCGAGCTTGCCCACACCGCTCGCGTTCCCGTGCAGATCGTTGCCTTCGATGTCCCGCTCGATGAAGCCATTCGCCGCGATGCCCAGCGCACCGAGCGCAGTGTCGGTGAACGCGTCGTCACGCGCCACCGTGCGGCGCTGGAGCAGGCGCTTCGCGAGCTTCCCAAAGACACGCGTCTCAGTGGCGTTCATCTTCTGACACCAGAGCAAATGGACAGCGCGGCGGTTCAGACCACGCCCGGTGCCCTCACCGCTCCCGCGTTCGATGTGATCGGGGATGTGCACGGCTGCCTGAGTGAGCTAAAAACGCTCCTGGAAAAGCTGGGCTACGACCGCACCGAGAGCACGCACCCCGAGGGCCGCGTCCCCGTCTTCGTGGGCGATCTGGCCGACCGTGGCCCGGACTCTCCCGGCGTCTTGCGTTTTGTCTGCGACTTGGTGGCACGCGATAAAGCCTTGTTCGTGCCGGGCAACCACGACGACAAGCTCTTTCGGATGCTCCAAGGTGGGAAAGTCCAGCGCACCCATGGCCTAGATCTCACGGAGGAGCAGCTTCTGGGAATGCCTGAGAAAGAGCGCGAGCGCCTGACCCTTGATGTTCTTGCCTATCTTGCGCCGCAGCCCGTGCACTTGGTGCTCGCCGACGGCAAGCTGGCGGTGGCCCACGCCGGGATTCGCGACGACATGCTCGGGCAAAGCTCGGACTTTATCACGCGCTTCACCCGCTTTGGCGATGTCCGTGGCTTTGCGCCCGATGGCATGCCGATCCGCCACGACTGGGCTGCCGAGCGCGAGAGTGGAGACGATGGGCCACTGATCTGCTACGGCCACACGCCGCAAGATGAGATAGTGTTTGTCAACAACACGGTCAACCTCGACGGCGGCTGCGTCTTCGGAGGCTTTCTCGCAGCCCTGCGCTTCCCCGAGCGCGAGCGGGTGACCGTTCCGGCGGAGCGTGCCTATGCCCAGAAGCGGGTACACTCGGAGGCATGACCTCCCGCTCTTGGCAGTTTGATAACACCTACGCCCGCCTCCCTGAGGCTTTTTTTTCAAAAGCCTTACCGGAAGCTGCACGCGCTCCTCGTCTTGTGCTCTTCAACCAGCGCCTTGCCGAGGCGCTCGGGCTAGACTTTGATGGCGACTTAGCCGCGCTCTTTGCGGGGCAGGCGATTCCTGAGGGCGCGGAGCCGATTGCGCAAGCCTACGCAGGGCACCAGTTCGGTGGTTTCAACATCCTCGGCGATGGGCGGGCGATCTTGCTGGGTGAGCACGTCACGCCCGATGGTACACGCTTCGACATTCAGCTGAAGGGCTCGGGGCGCACACCCTACTCCCGGCGCGGCGATGGCCTCGCCGTACTAGGGCCGATGCTCCGCGAGTATATGATTAGCGAGGCAATGCACGCCCTCGGAATCCCGACTACGCGCAGCCTTGCGGTGGTCACAACCGGCGAGCAGGTCTTTCGGGAAACCCTCCGTCCTGGCGCGGTTCTCACACGCGTCGCCGCAAGCCACCTCCGTGTCGGGACATTCCAGTACGCTGCCGCCCGTCGCGACGACGAAAACCTGCGCCTGCTCGCCGACTATACGATCGCGCGGCACTACCCAGAGCTAGTAAACATTGACGAAAAATACGCTGCGTTTCTCCGTGCCGTGATCGCTCGACAGGCACAGCTTATCGTGGACTGGCAGCGAGTAGGGTTCATTCATGGCGTCATGAACACCGACAATATGGCGCTCTCGGGGGAGACGATTGACTACGGCCCCTGCGCCTTTCTGGACACGTATCATCCTGGCACGGTCTTTAGCTCCATTGATACGGAGGGGCGCTACGCCTTTGGCAACCAGCCCGCGATGGCCCACTGGAACCTCACGCGCTTCGCCGAGTCGCTGCTGCCACTACTAAGTGATAACGAAGAAGCTGCCGTCGCAGTGGCGGTCGCGGCGCTAAATACCTTCCCGGAGCTCTACGAGTCTGCCTGGCTGAGGATGATGCGCCAGAAGCTCGGGCTCCAGAGCGCAGAAGAGGGCGACTCCGAGCGAATCGAAGCCCTGCTCACTTGGATGCAGCAGACCGAGGCGGACTACACCAATACTTTCCGCACGCTACATGATCCCGAAGGCAAAGACGCAGAGTTTGCTGCCTGGCACGCCCGCTGGAAAGAGCGCTGCACACGCGATGCTCTCTCGGAGTCTGAGTCCCTCGCTCTCATGCGCTCGGTCAACCCCGCTGTGATTCCGAGAAACCATCTGGTCGAGGAAGCGCTTGCCGCCGCAGAAAACGACAATGATCTCGCGCCGCTGAATGCTCTGCTGGAAGTCTTGGCTCAGCCCTACGCATACGATTCTGCCCCGTCGAAGTACCATGAGCCTGCTCCGGCCAGCGCGTGTGGCTATAAGACGTTTTGTGGGACGTAGGGGCTATCGCGTGACGAAGCGGCGGTCTTCGGGGAGGGCGAACTCGGTGCGGGCGGCAGCACTCCGGGGATTGTCGAAGGGGTAGGCAGCATCGGCGGCGAACTGAACCTCGATCCGCAGATCCGTGGCGGTCTTGAGGTGCTCTAAAGCAGCGGCACGGCGCGCTTTCGCCCCGGCGATAAACCCAAGCTGGTTCTTGTTGGCCTCGACATAGGCATCGCGCTTGGCCGCTAGCGCCGCAACGGTCTCAGGCGTGATTCCCGGCAGGGTCTGTGTCGAGAGGCGCAAGAGAATCCCCTCGGCCACCTGCACCAGCGTCGCGCGGCTCATGTTGGGCAGGTTCTCCCCGATGTAGTAGTCCTTGAGCGCCGCAGGCTGGCTGCGTGTCCACTTCTGCCGCGCGGCGGTCTGCACCTCGCGCAGTCCGGCCAGCAGCTCTTTTCGGGCAAGCTTCTCTTCTTGAGTCGAGACCCGCTGGCCGGTATCGTTCTCCACCGCAATCGCCTGCTCTTTTTTGCCTTCGCTCACGGCAAGATCCAGCGCATCGAGGGTCTCGTCGGTGATTCCTCGGGCCAGAAGTGCCGCACGGTAGGCAGGTTTCCGAGCTGCCGCAGCAACTTGCGCAGCAGTATCGAGTGATATGACCTGTGTATAGTTCAGCGCGCCCGGTTCGCGACTTGTTTTTCTTGCTTCGTCCATTGATTTGATCTCCTCAACCTCTGTTTTTATACCACCGATGACTGATTTTTAGTTCCCAACGACTGATTTTTTTGCTTCGACGACTGATTTTCTTAGCTCGATGATTGATTTTGTCTTTCCGATGACTGATTTTTTTGCTTCATTGCCCGCCGATTTCAATCGGCGGTGTCGGTTCACCGTGCAGCAAGCGCCTAAGAATCAGCGCGGCGGCTTTTTTGTCGAGGGGCTCGTTGTTATTACCGCACTTGGGGCTCTGGATGCAGCTCGGGCAACCATCGTCGCAGGGGCACTCTTCGATCAGGGTGAGGGTCGCGGTGAGCCACTGCTCGATAATGCGAAAGCCCGTCTCGGCGATCCCGACCCCGCCGGGGTGGGCGTCGTGGACAAAGATCGTCGGAGCGCCGACCTGGGGATGGTGCGCAGTGGAGACACCGCCGATGTCGTTGCGATCACAGAGGGCAAAGAGCGGGAGCAGGCCGATGCTGGCGTGCTCGACGGCATGAACACCGCCCGCGAGATCCAAGCCCGCAGTAGCCAGCTCTTCGACTAGGTACTGCGGCAGCGGGTACCAGACCGCCTCCGTCTCGAAAGTTTGTTCAGGGAGATCAAGGTCGTAGAGGCCGAGCACTTCATCGGAGAAGAGCTGCTTCTGCCGAAAGCCGGTCACCCAGCTCGTGACGCGCACATCGCCGAAGTAGGCGACGGTATCGCCGAACTCTTTGCTGCCGCCCGTGGCGATAATCTCGATGTGCGAGTCGGTCTTGGGCTCGGTGAAGTAGCTGGCGGCGGCGCGGCGCACCGTGGCGCGGCGGCTGATCGTGTCCAGCTCCTCGACCACGTAGCTCTCACCCATGTGCAGGTAGATCGCGCCGGGGTGGATGGTCTCGTAGGCTTTCGCTTCCTCGACGGTCCCCAGGGTCTTGCCGTTCTCCTCAATAATATACTGATTGGCCGACGCGGAGCGGATATTGATGAGGGTTGCGGGGTACTCCGAACCGGCGTAGTGCAGGCGCTCGCCACGGGCCGCCAGAGCCCCCTCTTCCACCAAGCGATGCGCCACCCAGCGGGCACGCTCCCCGCCAAACAAGTCCGCGTCTTCATCGGTGAGCGGCGCTTCGTAGGCGGCACAGAGCAGGTGCCCCCCGAGGATGTGTTTATTGGTCGGATCAAGCGCGGCGTGCTCGGCGGGGCGCTCGAAGAAGTAGTCGGGCTGGCGCATCAGAAACTGATCCAGCGGGTTGTCGGCGGCAACCAGCACAGCGAGAGACTCCCCTTGACGGCGACCGGCACGACCGGCTTGCTGCCAGGTGCTCGCGACCGTGCCAGGGTAGCCCGTCATCACCACGGCGTCCATTCCGCCAATGTCCACGCCCAGCTCCAGCGCGTTGGTCGCCGTCACGCCGGTCAGCTCGCCCGTGAAGAGCTTGCGCTCGATCTCCCGCCGCTGCTCGGGGGTGTAGCCCGCGCGGTAGCTCATGACTTTATCTTGCTGGGGCTTTCCCTCCAGGGCGCGGCGGGCGTAGGTCAGCAGCAGCTCGGCGGTCTTGCGGGAGCGCGTGAAGGCCAGTGTCCGCACATCGTCTTCGAGTAGCTCGGTAAAGACATAGGTCACCTCTGCGTTGGTCGAGCGCCGCGAGCCCGTGGCGACGTCCATCACCGGCGGGTTCCAGAAGACAAAGCGCCGCCTGCCCGTCGGCGCTCCCCCGCTCTCCGCCGAGACGACTTCGGCTTGCAGGCCCGTCAGCTTGGTAAAGAGCTCCTCCGGATTGGCGATGGTCGCGGAGCAGGCGATAATCTGAGGCCGCGCGCCGTAGAGCTCCGCCACGCGGAGCAAGCGCCGCAGGATATTGCCCACATGCGCCCCAAAAACGCCCCGGTAGACATGGGCCTCATCAATCACCACATACCGTAAATTACGAAAGAACGTCGCCCAGCCGTTGTGTTGCGGCAGGATTCCCATGTGGAGCATGTCCGGGTTGGTGACCAAGAGCCGCGCCGTGCGCCGGATCGGCAGGCGCTCGTCCTTGGGCGTGTCACCGTCGTAGGTGGCCGAGATGATATCCGGCCACAGATCCAAACTCTTGAGCTTGCTCTGCTGGTCTTGGGCAAGCGCCTTCGTAGGAAATAAATACAGCGCTCGCGCCTTAGGCTCCAGCAGCAGCGTCTCCAAGACCGGTGCGTTGTAGCACAGCGACTTCCCCGACGCTGTGGGCGTGGTGACAATCACCTGAAAGCCCAGGCGCACCAGATCAATGGCCTCGGCTTGATGGCGAAAGAGCTTCTCCACCCCGAGATTTTGCTTGAGTGCCTTGCTCAGCCGCTCCGGGAGCGGCGCGTCTAGCTCACCGTAGACCGCAGGCCGCGCTGGGATATGCTCGATATGGACGATCTGTTTTTTGTAGTCGGGGTGCTGGCGGAGACGATCCAGAAACGCATCGGGGTTCACACTGGTATTGTATCCCGAACCCATCCCCCTAGCCCCCTTCCTTGCGGCAAGGAAGGGGGCGATTCGAGGACGTTAAGCCAGTGCGTGTGCGCCGACTTTGAGGGCGGGGCTTCCTATGCGCGGCTTTAGGTCGGAGCCCAGAAGCGGGTCTTGTCCGTAGGTGCCGCTGGTCTCTGCGCTTGGCAAGCGGGGGCGACTCCGGTCCGGGCGATCCTGGCACCACCAGAAGTTCCGAGTGAAGGTAAACGTCTCCGGGGCGGTTCCCGATCCGATATTGACGCCCCCCTCACTCCAGGAGTCCGAACGAAAGATGACTAAGTTGTTCTCAAAAACGCCACGACGGCAGGGAACAAACTCGGGCAGGCGTGTCTCCTGTAAGATTCGCAGGCCCCACTTTCGCGGCAGGAAGAGCGTGTTGAAGCGCACCGTGGCTCCATCCACGCCCACAAAGGCTAGGGGGGCATCGCTCCCCGAAAACGTGCAGCCCTCGACCGTGAGACTGCGTGCTTCGTAGCGAGCCTGCGCGGGCATGGTGGCAACGGGCGGGCGGAAGAACTCCAGCCCGGTGCTGCCTCCCAGGTTAACCCCACGCAGCCCCGCGCTCTCAAAGCGACACCGCTGGATCATCACCTCCGACGTTCCCCCCTTACATTGCACCCCGTTGTCACCGCCCTCGCGAAAGGTGCAACCAACAATCTTCCCGCGGTGACAGCCCACCATGTCGATCCCCGAGCCACCCCAGCGGGCAATCTGGCACCCCTCGACGCGGAAATCGTCGATCCCCGAGAGCTTGATCCCGTCCCGGTTGCCCGCAGGAAGCTCAGAGATGCGCAGGTTCTTGAGTGTGACGTGGTGCGAGGGCTTGGTGTACTGCCCACCATCGTCGATATTGAGCCCATTCTGGCTCATCTTCTCGATCACCAGGTCATGGATCTCTAGCCAGCTCACCCGTGCCAGATGCAGTGCGACACTGCCCCCTGAAAACCTTGGCGGGCGGGCGGGATCGGCGGCACGAACCACAATCGGCTTACCGGGGGTGCCGTGGATGTTTTCCAGAAAGTAGCCCGCACCAAACTCCCCTGGCGCGAGCAGAAGCTGCGTCCCCGGTCGTGCTACCTGTAGTACCTGCCGAAGCTCCACGCCACTACGAATCGTCATGGTCTGCATAGGATGATTGTACGATTTTTTCCTGCCACTTACCAAAGAGAGAACAAAAAAAACATCTGGGGAAGTCCTCCCAGACGGTTGCTGTGCTTGGATACTTTGATCCTCTCTTCCGCCGAGAGCTCGTCCGCAACCCCATAGTCATCAGCAATTCCAAAGGCGGCGAGCACCGCCGCTTGGGCACGGGCCATGCCTTCTGGGGTGGCCGTCAGCGTCAGAATCTCGTCGGGAACTTCCAGGGTGAGTTGGCTCATAGTGCCCGTATTTATCACTAAACCATCCCCCTAGCCCCCTTCCCTCAGCGAGGGAAAGGCAATATCTAAAGCGTGATGACATTGGGTTTCCAGTCGAGTTTCTTTAGCATCGCAAGATACTCCTCGGGCTGCATCTCTTTGCCCCCGTTGATCGCAACCAGCATCGCCTCCATCACATTGGTACCAAACGAGCGCCCCTCAAAAATCGGCGTGGTGGTGATCAGCTGCGCCACACCGCGCTCTTTGAGCTCTCTCTGGTTCTCCTCCGTGGTGGTGTTGGTGAGCACCGTCTTGCCTTTTAAATCTTCTGGCATGTGGCGACGGATATAGAGAAAGTCCCCCGCGAGCACATCAGCCCAGGCGTACCACTTGCCCCACTTGGGGACGATATGGTTCTGCTTCTCCCCCGTCGGATAGAGAATCGAGAGCGGCAGGTGCACCACAATCGGCAGCAGCGTCCGTGCGACGAGCTTAAATGCCTTGGGATTCGTGATGCCAATGGGCAGATCCAGCCCAAACATCAGATCACCGAAGCAAATCTCACCGCCACAGGCGATCAGCGCCTCACTCATGCCGAAGCGATCCACGGCAGAGACGATCAGCGTTTTCTTGTGCGCAAAGTCCACGATGTTATTGGCTTGGAGCCACTGCACGGCGGCGCGCTCCAGCGTGTTCTTCAGACCCGAGCCATCCAGAACCGGAGTCTTCTTTGCACCTGCTAAGAGCTTTCGCGAGACGGCAAACTCATAGCGCTTGCCCTCGCTCCAGAGATAGCGATCCATCCCACCAAAGCCAATCGCGTCCACCGTACCATCTAGCTCGGCGAGGCGCTCGACAAACTTCTTCTCGTCGCCATCTACCCCTTGACGACTAATCTCAAAGGTCTCGCCGAAGAACTCCGCCGTGACCGTCTTATCGCGCTTAGACGAGCCTAGTGACAGGGAAACTACACGTTTCATAGGGACACTATACCAAAGCGAAAAAACCAACACGTCACTTTGCGTATTTTTTAAGGTTGTGTTATCCTGCCCACAGTCCCAAACTACTGGGACACTTCCCTTCTTAAGGAGACGTTCTCATGCGTCGTTTCTTCACCCTCATCGAGCTTCTTGTCGTCATCGCGATCATTGCGATTCTTGCCGCCATTCTCTTTCCTGTTTTTGCCCAAGCCCGTGCCAAAGCACGCCAGACGGCTTGTCTTTCTAACACCAAACAAATCGGCCTTGCGGTCATGATGTACTCTCAAGACTACGACGAGACGCTGGTTCCCTTGACCATCGGGACTACCGGCTCGGGGCTTGCCGTGTTTAACCAGCTCCTTGATCCCTACGTCAAAAACCAAGGTATCTGGGCCTGTCCCGATGCCATCAAGACCAACGCGAACCAGATTCGCAGCGTGGCCATGAGCGACAACGTCGCTATACCGCTGTGGTTTGCCCCCAACAACTCTCCCCTTGCCCTCGCCACTCTGGATTTTCCCGCCAACCTCATTGTGATGGGAGATTCTGTTCCTCAGGCATGGACATCGAACTTCTCTGCCAATGTCAATGGTTTTCAAGCCTGTAGCGCTGCCCGAGCCTTAGAGACGAACACCGCACAGCTCGCCTCACGCCGCCATTTTTTCCGGCATAGCGATGGGGCGAACTACGCCTTTGCGGACGGTCACTCTAAGTGGATGAAGGTCCGCAATACCGTCATTCCTAATTCGATGTGGTCCAGAACCAATCGGCCCTTCACGGCACTTCCCACGAACTGTAGCGATGTCGCGCTGTAGTCTGCTAGAAAACAAGGTACTCTAAGTCTATGATAACCCTGATCCCTCTGGCGCTCCTAGCGCTCATGCAAGAGACGCGCCCTGCGCTGCCTCTCAAAATCCAGCCTGCGCCTGCGGCGGCTGCCTCGGCCAATCTCCCTCCCGCTCCTGCCTTGCTCAAGGCAGGCGACTCTGTCCCCGACTTTTCGGTAGATGCCCCCGGCGGGAAAAAGAAAGTCACTTTTGCCTCGATGCGTGGAAAAGTGGTTGTTTTAGACTTCTGGGCCACGTGGTGCGGTCCGTGTAAAGCAGCCATGCCACACCTAGAGGAAGTCTGGAAGAAGCTCAAGACACGCAAGGATGCCACAGTGCTGGCGCTCTGCACCTCGGACGAGCGTGAGAAGTTCGAGAAGTGGGTGGTGGACAACAAAGACAAGTACACCTTCCCCTACGGCTACGACCCCGCAGGCCGCGATAACGCGACTAAGCTCTCACGCAATGCCTTTGGTGTCACCGGAATCCCCACCACGTTTGTGATCGGGAAAGACGGGAAGGTGGTAGATGCAATCGTGGGCTATAGCCCCGGTGACCATAGACTCGAAGCTGCCCTGAAGCAGGCAGGTGTGGATATTGGCACCGTGGGCGGGGATGCGCCCGCACCACCCCGCGATCCGAACGCTCCTAAGTTCATTCCTGCAGCAGCTCTCACGGTTCCAGGCACGATGCGTGCCAAGCTCAGCTTCGATCCCGTGGCCTTCTCCGAGACCTACAAAGGAAAGCTGGGGCTGAAGTCTATTCCGGTACCCGTGGCTCTGAGTGAGACCAAGCCCGCAAGCATCACCAAAGAGCCAAGCTACAGCGCCACTCCTCGCTACGGAACGATCACGGTGGGTGATGGCCCCCGCTCCGTGGTCAACGTGGTTCTCGCCGGAAGCCAGCTCTTTGTGGATGACAACAACAACGGCGATCTCACCGACGATGCCCCGGCTACCTGGGATGGTAAGACCATCCAGCGCTCGGTACGCGCCTCGTATGGCCCGGCCACCGGTGAGGTAGCGAGCCATCCGTATTCCGTGAACTTCTACGGGAGCGCAGATCGCGTCTTTACCCAGCGCAACGGAGCGATGGTGGGCGAGATCACGTTCAATGGCAAGGCTATCAAGGCACTTGTCGGCGACACCGATAGTGATGGCGTGTTTATCTCCACTCCCACGGCTCCGGTCTATCTGGTTCTCGACCTTAAAGGCACAGGCGCGATTGACTTTAGCAGCCGCTCGTTTGATCTTGCCAAGCCGATGGAGATTGACGATAAAATCTACCGTGCCCGCATCTCGCCCGATGGTACGAATCTGACCATCATTCCTACGAACGAAGTTCCGGCTCCCAAGCCCCCGCCTGCGCCACGTCTGCCTAAAGCCGGGGACGATGCCCCTGATGCCACGTTCCAAGCTCCCGACGGCTCCAGCATTCGCTTGGCAGACTTCAAGGGAAAGAAAGTGGTTGTTCTGGACTTCTGGGCAACATGGTGTGGCCCGTGTATCGCA
>Ga0315904_10007065_pt1 | contig 15157 bp, 15 predicted proteins | sample LakEriMetagenome_6_FD_203529 | JGI IMG/M metagenome (GOLD analysis project Ga0315904, IMG submission 203529) | Freshwater fungal communities from buoy surface, Lake Erie, Ohio, United States - Buoy 12 MA120 | ecosystem: Environmental > Aquatic > Freshwater > Lake | place: USA: Lake Erie, Ohio... | reverse complement strand
CGGCCGTCACGAGCGATCCTGGCCAGGGCAAGGGGCCGGGCGGTTCACATTGGGGTGAGGCCGAGGCTCTTGACCAGCGAGATCCAGATCGGCCCCTCCTCGTCGTAGAGCTTGCGGAACTCCTGGTGGCTGACCGCGGCCTCGTCGATGCCGTAGGTGGTCAGGATCTTCTGCACGCGCTCGGTCTTGCCGCCCTCGACCATCAGGTCCGACAGGCGCTGGACGATCTCGGGCGGCATGCCGGTCGGCCCCACCAGGCAGATGAAGCCCTTGAGCTGGAACGACTTGTCGGTGACGCCCTGCTCGAGGTAGGTGCCCACGTCGGGCAGGTTGCGCATGCGCTTCGTGCCGGGCACCGCGATCGCGCGGCCCACGCCCGACTGCAGCACCGCGTTGGCCGCGGCCGTGCTGCCGGTGCCGCCCTGGATCACGCCGGCGGCGACGTCCTGCCACATCGGCGCCTCGCCCCGATAGTGCACCGCCTCCATGTTGAGCTTGAAGATGCGGTTGAGTTCGGCCACGGCGATGTGGGCGAAGGAGCCTGGCGAATAGGTGCCCAGCGACACCTTGTTGCGCCGCGCGTGCTCGACGAACTCCTTGAGGTTGCTCACGCCGAGGTTGCGGTTGACGATCAGCGGCAGCGGACCGGCATGCATGCTCGAAATCAGCACGAAGTCCTTGTCGGCGTCGTAGGGCAGGCTCTTGTAGAGCACGCGATTCATGATCATCGTCGTCGAGATCGTGAACATCAGCGTGTAGCCGTCGGGCGGCGCGGCTTTCACGGCCTGCGCCGCGATCGAGCCGCCGGCGCCGGTGCGGTTTTCCACGATCACCTGCTGGCCCAGGCGCTGGCCGATGTGCTCGCCGTAGGAGCGCGCGAAGATGTCGGTGAGGCCGCCGGCCGGATAGCCGCAGATGATGCGGATGGGCTTGTTGGGCCAGGCCTGCGCGCGGGCCGGCGTGCTGGCGATCAGCGGCGCGCTGGCGGCGCCGAGGCCGGCGAGGACGCGCCGGCGGGGGGTCGAAATCGTCATGGCAAGGTCTCCTGCGCGAATCTCGTTAGACTGGTGGCCTGCCCGCGTGGCACGGCGGCGCGAGGGGTCGCGCCAGCGCCATGCGGGGGCCCGCGCACTATAGCGGCGGCGGGTTGCCAAAGGGAGGGTTCGCATGCGCATCGACGTGGTCTCCGACGTGGTCTGTCCGTGGTGCTTCATCGGCAAGCGGCAGCTCGAGGCGGCGATCGCCGCGTGGCAGGCCAGCCACCCCGACGAGCCGGCGCCCGAGGTGGTCTGGCACCCGTTCCAGCTCAACCCCGGGCTGCCCGAGGACGGTGCCGAGCGCGCGGCCTATCTGCGGGCCAAGTTCGGCAGCGCCGACACCGGGCGGCTGTACGCGAACGTGCGCGCCGCCGCCGTCGAGGTCGCCCTCGACCTCGCCCTCGATCGCATCGCGCGCCAGCCCAACACGCTGCGCCCGCACGCGCTGCTCGCGGCGGCGCTGCAGGCTGGCGGGCCGGCCCTGCAGTCGGCGCTCGCCGAGGCGCTGTTCGCCGCCTACTTCCAGCAGGGGCGCGACCTCTCCGATGCGGCTGTGCTCGCCGAGGTCGCGTGCTCGGCGGGTCTGGCGCCCGATGCCGTGGCGGCCGCGCTCGCCGACCCGGCGCTTGCCGAGGAGGTCGCGCGCACCGACCAGAGCCTGCGCGATGCCGGCATCGGGGGCGTGCCCTTCTTCGTGGTCAACGGCCGCGTGGGCGTGAACGGCGCGCAGGGCGAGCTCGCGCTGCGTCGCGCCTTCGAGCGCGTCGCCGGCATGGAGCCGGCCGCTTTCGCGCTGGGCGCCTGATCGTCGCCGTCCGTGCCGGCCAGCGGGCGCGGCGCGCGCCTTCCTCCTGCCAGGAGACTCTCATGACCGCTCCGCATCCCGATTCCGGCGTGCTTCGTCACGCCGCCGATGCCGGCCAGCCGCCTTCCGGCGCCGTCTCGCGCAGGCAGCTGCTGATGGCCGGCGCCGCGCTCGCCGGCACCGTCGTGGCCGGCCGAGCCCGCGCGCAGGCCTGGCCGAACAAGCCGGTGCGCATCGTCGTGCCCTTCGTCGCGGGCGGTTCCTCCGACATCGTCGCGCGCAGCGTGGCCGCGAAGATGCAGGGGCCGCTGGGCCAGAACGTGGTGGTCGAGAACCGCCCGGGGGCCAACGGCGCCATCGCCGCCGAGTACGTGATGCGCTCGCCGCCCGACGGCTACACGATCATGGTCGGCTCGATCGGCACCTTTGCAATCAACGCCGCACTTCAGCCCAAGCTGCCCTACGATCCGCTGCGCGATCTCGAGCCGCTCACGCTTGCGGTCACCACACCCAACGTGCTGGTGGCCTCGCCCTCGCTGCCCGTGACCGACGTGCGCGGCCTGATCGACTACGCGCGCCGCAACCCCGGCAAGCTCTCGTACGCCTCCTCGGGCACGGGTTCGTCGGACCACCTCTCGGCCGAGCTCTTCAAGCTGCAGACCAACACCTTCGGCGTGCACATCCCCTATCGCGGCGGCGCGGCCGCCATGGCCGACCTGATGGGTGGCAATGTCGACGCATCGTTCCAGAACATGGGCGCGGCGGTGCCGCACATCCGCTCGGGCCGGCTGAAGGCGCTGGGGGTCACGAGCGAGGCGCGCCGGCCGCAGTTGCCCGACACGCCCACCCTCATCGAGCAGGGCGTGCCGGGTTTCGTCGTCACCTCGTGGCAGGCCTTCATGGGCCCGCGCGGCATGCCGCGCGACGTGATCGCCCGCCTGCACGCCGAGCTGGTCGCGGCGCTGCAAAGCGACGAGGTGCGCGGCCGCTTCGCGCAGCAGGGTTTCGACGTCGTCGGCAATCGGCCGTCCGAGTTCGCCGACTTCCAGCGCCGCGAGATCGAGCGCTGGCGCGACGTGGTCCGGCGCAAGGGCCTGACGCCGGAGTGAGCGAGGCAGGGATGGGGTACGCGGTGCCGCAGGCGGGCGGGTCGGGTCCGTCCGGGACGGCGGATGGCCCGGCTGACGCGAACGGCGACCTGTTCGACGTCGTCGTCGTCGGCGGTGGTGTCAACGGCGCGGGCATCGCGCGCGATCTCGCCGGGCGTGGCGCGCGCGTGCTGCTGGTGGAGCGCGACGATCTCGCTTCGCACACCTCGTCGGCCTCCACCAAGCTGATCCACGGCGGCCTGCGCTACCTCGAGCATCGCGAGTTCGGTCTGGTGCGCAAGGCGCTGGCCGAGCGCGAGGGGCTGCTGCGCGGCGCGCCGCACATCATGTGGCCGCTGCGCTTCGTGATGCCGCACGACCCCGCGATGCGCCCGGCGTGGCTGATCCGCGCGGGCCTGTTCCTCTACGACCACCTCGCGCGTCGCGAACTGCTGCCCGCCTCGCGCTCGCTGCGGCTGCACGACGATGCGGCCGGCGCGCCGCTGCTGCCGCGATTCACGCGCGGCTTCGAGTACGCCGACGGCTGGGTCGACGACGCGCGCCTGGTGGTGCTGTGCGCGGTCGATGCCGCGGCCCGCGGCGCGCAGGTGCGGGTGCGTACCGCCTGCGTGCAGGCGCGACGCGATGTCGGTCTGTGGCGGGTGCTGCTCGAAGGCCCGGGCAGCGTGCGCAAGGAGGTGCGCGCCCGCGCGCTGGTCAATGCCGCCGGCCCCTGGGCGGCGCGCTTCCTGGGCGAGGCACTGGGCCGGCCGCGGCCGCGCGCCCTGCGGCTGGTGCGCGGCAGCCACGTGGTCGTGCGCCGGCTCTTCGACCACGACCGCGCCTATCTCTTCCAGAACGCCGACGGGCGTGTGCTGTTCGCGATTCCCTACGAGGGCGAGTTCACGCTGCTGGGCACCACCGACGTCGAGCACCGCGAGTCGCTCGACGCGATCGCCACCGCTCCCGCCGAGATCGACTACCTGTGCGCGCAGGCCGCGCGCTTTCTGCGCCGGGCGCCCACGCCGGCCGACGTTGTCTGGCACTACTCGGGCGTGCGCCCGCTGCTCGATGACGACTCCGGCGACCCCGCCGCGATCACCCGCGACTACGCGCTCGAGCTCGATGGCGACGGCGAAGGCGAAGGCGAAGGCGACGGCGACGCGCCGCTGCTGTCGGTGTGGGGCGGCAAGATCACCACCTTCCGGCGTCTGGCCGAGGAGGCGGCCGACCTGCTCGCGCCGCGGCTGCGCCTGTCGAAGGGCCCCTGGACCCACGGCGCGGTACTGCCCGGCGGCGATCTGTCGGTGGCCATCGGCCCCACGGGGCGGCCCGACACCGACTTCGCCGCCTTCGTCGCCGAACTCGGCAGGCGCCATCCGGGGGTGCCACCGGCGCGCCGTCTGCGGCTGGCCCGGGCCTATGGCGCGCGCGCACTTGCGCTGCTGGCCGAGCCGCAGGGCGAGGAAGTGGCGCCCGGCCTGTTCGAGGCCGAGCTCGCGTACCTGCATCGGGAAGAGTGGGCGAGCTGCGCCGACGACGTGCTGTGGCGGCGCGGCAAGCTCGGGCTGCACCTGAGCGAGCCGCAGCGCGCCGCCGTGGCGCGCTGGTGCGAGAGCCACTGGGGCGTGGTGCCCAGCGTGGGGCCCGCGCCTACAGCGTGCGCGCGATCACTTCCTTCATGATCTCGCTCGTGCCGCCATAGATGCGCTGCACGCGCGCATCGGCGTACGCCCGCGTGATCGGGTACTCGAGCATGTAGCCGCTGCCGCCGTGCAGCTGCACGCACTCGTCGACCACCTTGCACTGCATCTCGGTGCACCAGTACTTGGCCATGGCCGCGGTGGCCACGTCGAGCTCGCCCTTGAGCACGGCCTCGAGGCACTGGTCGGCGAAGGCGCGGCCCACCTGCACCTGCGTGCGGCATTCGGCGAGCTTGTGGCGCGTGGTCTGGAAGTCGAAGACCGGCTTGCCGAAGGCCTTGCGGTTGCGCACGTAGTCGACCGTCCAGTCGACGGCCGCCTCGGCCGCCGCGACCGCGCGCAGCGCGATCATCAGCCGCTCCCAGGGCAGCTCCTGCATCAGGTAGATGAAGCCCTCGCCCTCGCGGCCGAGCAGGTTGGACGCCGGCACCCGCACGTTGTCGAAGAAGAGCTCGGAGGTGTCCTGCGCTTTCAGGCCCAGCTTCTTCAGGCGCCGGCCCTTCGAGAAGCCCGGGGCGTCGGCCGGCACCAGCACGAGGCTGGTGCCCTTGGCGCCCAGGCTGGGGTCGGTCTTGGCCACCAGGATGACCAGATCGCTGTTGTAGCCGTTGGTGATGTAGGTCTTGGACCCGTTGATCACGTAGTGGTCGCCGTCGCGGATCGCGGTCGTGCGCACCGACTGCAGGTCGGAGCCGGCGCCGGGCTCGGTCATGGCGATGGCGCCGATGATCTCGCCGCGCGCCATCCGCGGCAGCCAGGCCTGCTTCTGCGCCTCGGTGCCGTAGCGGTTCAGATAGGGCGAGACGATCTCGGAGTGCAGCGAGAAGCCCGGCCCGGAGGCACCCACGCGGGCCGCCTCCTCGATGAGCACCGTGCTGTAGATGCGATCGGCGCCCGAGCCGCCGTAGGCCTCGGGCATGCTCATGCACAGCAGGCCGGCCTCGCCGGCCTTGAGCCAGGCCTCGCGGTCGACGTAGCCCTGCTCCTCCCAGCGCTCGTGGTGCGGGACGATCTCGCGCTCGAAGAAGCGCCGCGCGGTTTCGCGGAACTGCTCGTGCTCGGCGCTGAAGAGCTTGCGCTTGAGGGGTTGATAGGGAGCCGCCATCACGCCACCTCCGCCAGACCGTTGTTGAGCACCACCACGTCGCGCTCGACCACGCGCACCCGGAAGTGCACGCGCGGGCCGCGCACCCACATCTCGACGCGCAGCGTCTCGCCCGGATAGACCGGGCTGGAGAAGCGCAGCCCGAAGCTCTTCAGGCGGGCGGGGTCGTAGTCGCAGCAGGCGGCAAGCACCGCGTGGCCGGCTGCGCCGTAGCTGGCCAGGCCGTGCAGGATGGGCGCCTTGAAGCCGGCCGCGGTGGCCACCGCCGGGTCGGCGTGCAGCGGGTTGAGGTCGGCGCACAGCCGGTAGATGAGCGCGGCCTGCGGCATGGTGGGCATGTCGCGCACATGATCGGGCGCGCCGTCGGGCACCGCCGGCTTGGCCGCGGGCGCGGGGTCGCCACCGGCCGGGCCGTTGCCCGGGGTCTCGGAGAAGCCGCCGTCGCCCCGGCAGAAGGTGAGGCCCTCGAGGGTGGCGAGCAGGTCGCCGGTGGCCTTGTCGTAGAGCTTGCGCTCCTGCACCAGGATCGCGCCCTTGTCGCGGCCCTTGTCGACGATGCCGGTGACCTTCAGCGTGCCCACCACCGTGCCTGCCACCGGCAGCGGTTTGTGCACGGTGAGGCTCTGCTCGCCGTGCAGCACCTTGACCCAGTCGACCCCCGAGTCGGGTTCCTTGACCCAGAAGCCGGGGGTGGCCAGCACCACCGGCATCGTGGGCACCGCGAGCATGTTCTCCTCGTAGACGAAGCGCAGCTGGCGGGTGTCGAGCGGATCGTGGCCGAAGCCGATGCCCAGCGCGTAGAGCGCCGAGTCCTTCCAGCCGTAGGTCTGCTCGACGTCGCGAAAGACGCGGTTCTTCAGCTTGTGATAGTCGATGGGCATCGGGTCATTGTCCTCCGTGGCAATTCTTGTACTTGCGGCCGCTGCCGCAGGGGCAGGGGTCGTTGCGGCCGACCTTGGGCGCATCGCGCCTGAGGGTGGGCGGGGCGAGCGCGCGCTCGCGGGCGTCCTGGAAGAAGGCGAAGGCGTCCATCGCGTTGCCGATCATCTCCTCGACCACCGCCTCGCGCTCCTCGACCGGGATCGCGTCGCGCAGCTCGCCGGTCTCGGGGTCGAACTCGTCGGCCAGGCGCACCATCGGGTCGAGCACGTCGGCGAAGTCGTCGTCGTCATCGAGCGGCGACCAGTCGTCGGCGCGCATGCCCACGCCGCGCAGAAAGCCGATCGCCCAGCCGCGGCCATCGACCCGTCCGGCCTCGTCGTAGGCGAGCACCGGCGAGTAGCCCTCGCCCTCGTGCAGCTGCTGCGAGACGTTGTCGCGGTGCCGGCGCAGCAGGCGCATCAGCGCGTCGCGGTCGGCCTCGGGCAGTTGCCCGGCGAGCTCGTCGGGGTCGCCGCCGAGGATCTCCGCGAGCAGCTCATCGGCCGCGATCGGGCTGGGGCTGGCCAGCGTGGCGGCGGTGAATCCGTCGAACTCCTCGAGCGTCATCGCGTCGCGCTCGTTGGTTCGGGACAGCAGGTCGTCGAGGCGGGCGAGCTCCTCGTCGTTCAGGGCCAGCGCCCGGGCGCCGCTCGAGGGGATCATGGACGCGTCCTTTCTGTGGTCGAATCGTAGCGTCGTCCGCGATGCGGCCGGCCCGGCCGCGTTTCGCGTCGGGCCGCGGTCGCCGCCCAGGGGTCCGAGGATGCCACAGCCGCCCGATGCCACACCGCCGTCCGCCGACCCGAGCCTGCAGCCGCTGCGCGGCCTGGCGTTGCTGCTGCTGCTGCAGGCCGCGGGCGAGCTGCTCGGACGTGCGCTGGCGCTGCCCGTCCCGGGCCCGGTGATCGGCCTGCTGCTGCTGTTCGCGCTGCTGCGCCTGCCGGCCCTGCGTGCGCCCGTGGCGGCGGCCGCACGGGCTCTGCTCGCCCACCTGTCGCTGCTCTTCGTGCCGGTCGGGGTGGGCGTGGTCGCGCATCTGGGCCTGGTCGGGGAACTGGGCCTGCGCCTGGCGATCGTGATCGTGCTCTCGACCTGGGTCGGCATGGTCGTGACCGCGCTGCTGGCGCGCGCCTGGCTCGGGCCGCGCGACCCCGGGCACAGCGCCCGATGAACGATTTCGTCCAGCTGTGGGTCTACCTCGCGGCCACGCCGCTGTTCGGCCTGACCGCGACCCTTGCGGTCTACGTTGGTGCCCATGCGCTCCACCAGCGATCGGGCCTGGCGGCCTGGGCCAATCCGGTGCTGTGGTCGGTGGTCGCGATCGCGGCCTTCCTGCTGCTCACCGGCACGCCGTATCCGGCCTACTTCGCGGGGGCGCAGTTCGTCCACGTGTTGCTGGGGCCGGCGGTGGTGGCGCTGGCCTGGCCGCTCTGGGAGCGGCGCATCGAGTTGCGCGCGCGCGGCCTGCGTCTGTTCGCCGCCGGCCTGATCGGCGGCGCGGCTGCGGCGCTGGCCGCGGTGGCGCTGGGCTGGGCGCTGGGGCTGCCGGCCGACGTGCTGCGCTCGCTCGCGCCCAAGTCGGTGACCGCGCCGGTGGCGATGGGCATCGCCGAGCGCATCGGCGGCATCCCGGCGCTGGCGGCGGTGTTCGCGGTGCTCACCGGCATGGTCGGCGCCCTGTCGGCGCGCTGGCTCTTCGATGCCCTGGGCATCCGCGACTGGGCGGTGCGCGGCTTCGCCCTGGGCACCGCCGCCCACGGCATCGGCGCGGCGCGCGCGCTGCAGGTCCACCCCGACGCGGGCGCCTACGCAGGCCTTGCGCTGGGCATCCAGGTGCTGGCCGCCGCGCTGTGGCTGCCGCTGGTCGCGCGCTGGCTGGGCTGAGATCCCGGACCGGCCCCGCGCGGGCGATCGACTACCATCGATCCACACCTTCCCCGGAGACCGCCGCATGAGCACCGCCGCCGCCAGCGCCGACAGCGCCGCCCCCACCCTCGATCTGCAACGCCTGGGCGCCGAGCTCGAGCGCCTGCTGCGGCTGCGCAGCCATCCGTTCGGCATGAAGCTCTTCGAGACCGAGGAGGCGATGGCTGCGATACCGCGCATCCGGCGGCCGAAGTCGGTGCACACCACCGACCAGATCGTCGCGCAGGCCGCGCGCCTGGGCTGGACGGTGGGCATCACGGCCGCCGACCTGGTCGGCGCGCAGTGCAAGGCCGTGATCGGGCTGGGCGGCCAGGACGAGGAGTGGCGCTCGGGCAAGTCGATGACCGGCGTCTGGTACATGACGCCGGCCGACGCCGCGGCGCACCAGGCGGCCATGACCATCGTGCCGCTGGGCCGCTACCAGGCGATGGCGGTCTCGCCGCTGTCGGCGGGCCGGCTCGATCCGCCCGACATCGCGCTGTTCTACGCCACGCCCGGCGCGATGATGTACTTCATCAACGGCCTGCAATGGAGCGGCTACAAGCGCTTCGACTGGAGCGTGGTCGGCGAGTCGGCCTGCGCCGACTCCTGGGGCCGGGCGCTGTCCACCCGCCAGCCCAGCCTGTCGATTCCCTGCTTCGCCGAACGCCGCTACGGCGGCGTGCTCGACGACGAGATGCTGATGGCCCTGCCCCCCGAGCTGCTGCCCAAGGCGATCGCCGGCATGAACGCGCTGGCCGGCAACGGCTTTCGCTATCCGTTTCCCCAGTACGGCATCCAGCAGGACGTGCGCGACGGCATGGCGGTCAGCTATCCCGAGCGGGCGAAGAAGTGAGCGCGTCCTCCGGGGGGCCGTCCGGTCCGGCCTCGATGCCGGCGTCGGCGTCCGGCGCCTACGCCGAAGCGATCGCCTGGGCGCAGACCCACGAGACCGCCTGGCCGCGCGACCCCGACGATCCGCGTGGCGGCTGGGGCGTGCACGGCAGCGATACACCGCCGCACAACCGTCTGCTCGGGCCGGTGCATCCGCGCGGGCCGGCCAGCGGCCTGGTCTGGCGCGATGGCGAGGTGCTCGCGCAGTGGGGCGAACCGGGGCGGGTCGATCTCACCTTCAGCGTGGCCAAGACCTACCTCGCGCTGCTCGCCGGCGTGGCCCACGACCGCGGCCTGCTGCCCGACGTGCACGAGCCGGTGGGCGCACGCGTGCACGGGATCGGCTTCGAGGGGCCGCGCAATGGCGCGGTCACCTGGCACCAGCTGCTGCAGCAGACCAGCGAGTGGGAGGGCTCGGTCTTCGGGGTGCCCGAGCAGGTCGACCGCTGGCGCGCGGTCCAGTACCAGCCGGTGCCGCCGGCCGGCCCCAAGGGCGGGGCGCGACCGCTGCAGGCGCCGGGCAGTTACTGGGAATACAACGACGTGCGCATCAACCAGCTGTCGCTGGCGCTGCTGCACCTGTTCGGCCGGCCGCTGCCCGAGGTCTTTGCCGAGACCATCGCGCGGCCGGTGGGCGCGAGCGAGGGCTGGCGCTGGGTCGGCTACGACAACGCCTGGGTGACGGTGGCCGGCCGGCGCGTGCAGTCGGTGCCCGGCGGAACGCACTGGGGCGGCGGCGTGTCCATCGACTGCTTCGATCAGGCCCGCATCGGCGCGATGCTGCTCGACCAGGGCCATGCCGGTGGCCGGCAGGTGCTGTCGGCCGGCTGGGTCGCGCACATGCGCGAGCCCTGCCCGATCGCGCCCTTCTACGGCTACCTGATCTGGCTCAATGGCGAGGGCAGCATCTTTCCCTCGGCGCCGCGCTCGAGCTTCTTCGCCGTCGGCGCAGGCAGCTCGATCACCTGGGTCGATCCCGAGCGTCGCGCGGTCACCATCACCCGCTGGATCGACGGGGCCGCCGCCGACGGCCTGTTCGCCCGGGTGGGCGCGGCGCTCGATCGCGGCTGATGCGCGCGCTTGCCCTGGCCTGCGTCCTGGCTGTCTGCGGCGCGCCGACGGCATCGGCGGCAGCCGATGCCTGGCGCAGCTACGCGCTGCAGGTCGACAACGACGAGTTCGCCTCGCCCAATCGCCACGACCGCTGGTATTCGCAGGCCATCCGCCTGCACGCCTTCGACGAAGCCCCCGCCGGCGGGCTGGCGCGGCGGCTGGCCGCCGACTGGTGCGAGCGCCAGGCGTGCGCGCCCGACGCGGTCGTGAATCGGCGCTACTCGCTGGGGCAGAGCCTGTACATGCAGCACGATCGCCGCCTGCCCGCTCCCGATCCCCAGGACAGGCCGATGGCGGGCTGGCTCTGGCTGTCGGGCGCGCTGCTGGTGGAGTCGCGCGACGAGACCCGGATGGCCGAGTGGCAGCTGGGCCTCACCGGCCCTGGCGCCCTGGCCGAGCCGGTGCAGCGCTTCTGGCACCGGCGGGTCCTCGGCGTCGATCCGGCGCTGGGCTGGGACCACCAGCTGCGCCCGCGCCTGGGCGCGCAGTTGCAGCTCTCCCAGGCGCGGCGCTGGCCGCTCGCCGGCGAGCGCCTCGACCTGGTCGGGCGCGCCGAGGCGAGCGTAGGCTCGCTCTTCGGCCACGCCGGGGTGGGTGCGAGCCTGCGGGTCGGCGATCGCCTTGCCGGCACCGCGATGCCCACCGAAGCCCGCATGGCCACGGGCCGGGTGGGCGGTGGCGGGCGCTGGATGCTGCAGGCGGGGATCGCGGCGCGCGGTGTTGCCTGGGACCGGCTGATCGACGGCCCCACCTTCGGCTACGCCTCGCAGGCGCGGCATGCGCCGTGGGTGGCCGAGGTGCATCTGGGCGCCGCCTACGCGCCGGCGCCGGGCTGGCAGGTGGGCTTCGCGCTGCTGCGGCGCACTCCGGACTTCACGTCCGAGGCCACCCGCGCCGGCCGGTTCGGCCCGCAGAGCTACGGCGCGATCACGGTGGCGATCGATCTGCGCTGAGCGGACCGGTTCGCTCAGACGGTGGCGATCGGGGTGGCGGGCGACCCTACCGCGCCGGGCAGACGCAGCGGCGGCGCGGTGAGCAGGAAGCGGTTGCGGCCGTTGGCGCGCAGCCAGCCGGCGAGCTCGCTCAGATACCAGATCTCGCCGAGGTGGATGCCGAGCTTGAACAGGCAGTGCTCGTGCAGCGGCAGCGTGGCGCAGCAGCCCAGCATGTGCCCCTTGCGGGAGGGCGTCATCTCGACCGCGTAGTTGTCGGCGATCAGCACCGCCAGGCCGCTGTCGGTGATCCACTGCAGCAGTTTCGGGTCGCGGCCATCGAGCGCGGTGCAGCTGTGCTCGACGGTGTGGGCGTCGGGCTGCCGGTTCATCTCGAGCAGCATCTGCGAGAAACCGGTGTGCAGGCAGACCATGTCGCCGGTCTCGACCATCACCCGGTCGGCTTCCATCACCCGCATCAGGTCGTCGTAGCCCACCGCATGGTGGGCGCGGCCGAAGTGCGCGTGCAGGTCGATCATCACCGCGCGACCCTGCACGCCGTGCTCGGCCATGGTCTCGATGCCCAGCGCGCGCGCCTGCGAGCTGCCGGTGGGCAGCAGGCCCTGCGGCACGCCGGCATCGGCCACGTCGGTGGGGCCCACCACGTGCTCGCCCGGCCGGAAGCCGTTGTAGTAGACCGGCTCCGGAAAGCCGTCGCCGTCGGCATCGAAGAGCTGGCCGACGTGAGCGAAGCTGTCCCACTGCGTCGAGTACTGCAGGTGCATCACGACGAGGTCGTCGCTGATGACGTCGCTCGCCTCGGGGTCGTCCTGGAACAGCCGGTAGTTCATGTTGGGCCGGCCGTTGCGCACCGTGGGCCGGATCACCGGGGGGTGGCGGCGCGGGTTGAGCACGTTGCCGCCGGGAAAGTCGAGCGGCAGGCTCAGGCAGAAGGTGCGGCCTTCGCGCACCTCGGCCACCCCCTGCAGCACCTTCTCGCGGGTGATCAGGTTCATGCGCCCCTGCTGGTCGTCGGGGCCGAAATCGCCCCAGTTCGACCCCGGGGGGCGCTGCTTCCAGCGGGGGCTGGCGCTCATCGGGCGGTCTCCGGGGTGAGGCTGGCCGAGGGCCGGCGCGGCCCGAGGGTGCGCCGGAACAGCCAGGCCATGATGATCACGTTGAGCAGGTTCCAGGCCGCGCCATGGGCGAAGGCGGCGTGGTAGGAGCCGGTGAGGTCGAAGATCGCGCCCGACAGCCAGCCGCCCAGCGCCATGCCGACCATGGTGGCGGTGAGCGTGAGCCCGACGCGCGTGCCGGCCTCCTGCGGCGGGAACTGCTCGCGGATCACGATCGCGTAGGCCGGGATGATGCCGCCCTGGAACAGGCCGAACAGCGCCGACGCGACGTACAGCGACGCGAGCGAATCGAAGGGCAGATAGATGAGCAGCGCAACCATCTGCAGCGTGGAGCTGATCAGCACGGTGCGCATGCCGCCGATGCGGTCGCTGATCAGGCCGAAGACCAGACGGCTGACCACGCCGAAGGCGAGCATCACCGACAGCATCTGCGCGCCCTGCGCGACGCCGTAGCCGAGGTCGCCGCAGTAGGCCACGATGTGGACCTGCGGCATCGACATCGCCACGCAGCAGGCCACCCCGGCCACGCACATCAGGAACTGGGCGGTGCCGGGGCGCAGGCCGAAGGGCAGCGCAACGCCGCCGGCGGTGGGCGCGCCGGCGGGCGGCACCGGGATCGCCTGCGGCGGCGGCCGGCGGCGCAGCACCAGCGCGAGGGGCAGCATCGTGAGCAGGCAGAACAGCCCCATGCCCTGAAAGGTGGCGCGCCAGCCCGCCGTCTGGACGAAATGCTCGATCAGCGATGGCCAGATCGCGCCGCCGACGTAGTTGCCGCTGGCGCAGATCGCCACCGCGATGCCGCGACGCTTCGTGAACCACATCGAGGTGTCGGTCATCAGGGGCGCGAACTGCGCCGAGATGCCCATCAGGCCGATCAGCAGGCCGAAGATCGCGGCGTAGACGGCGAGCGAGGTGGCGAGGCTGGCGAGCCCGAAGCCGGCGGCGAGCGACACCGCGCCGATCAGGCTGGGCACCATGACGCCATAGCGGTCGGCGAGCCGGCCGGCCAGCACGCTGCCGATGCCGAAGCCGATCATCAGCAGCGTGAAGGGCAGCGAGGCGTCGGCGCGCGAGACGCCGAAGTCGGCCTGAACCGCGGGCAGCACCACCGAGGCCGTCCACATGCCGCAGGCGCCGATGGTCGTCAGCAGCAGGTTCGCTGCCAGGCGCAGCAGCGGGTACAGTTCGTTCTTGTTCCCCATCGCGCCGCCACTATATACCCCGAGATCAGGCGGGATATCCTCGTGGCGGACGTCCTCGTTCCGACCCTCCTCAATCCGCACTCCGAGCATCCGCATGGCCGACGACGTCGATTGGTCCTTCCCCGAGTCGCTGCAACCGGTCCGCGAGGGTCTGGGCTTCGATCTCGAGCATGCGATGGACGCCGTGGTCGCGATCCGCGCCAGGGTGCCCGACGACGCCTTCACCGCCGGCACGCTGGGCACCGACCGCGGCGGCAGCGGCGTGGTCATCGACACCGCCGGGGTGGTGCTCACCATCGGCTACCTGATCACCGAAGCCACCGAGGTCTGGATCACCACCCGCTCGGGCACCGTCGTGCCGGGCTACGCGCTCGCCTACGACCAGCCCAGCGGCTTCGGCCTGGTGCGGGCGCTCGGCGCGCTTGCCGCGCCCGCCATCGAGCGCGGGCGGGCGGGCGGCCGCGGCGTGGGCGAGCGGGTCTACATGCTCGGTCATGGCGGGCGCCGGCACGCGCTCAAGGCGCGCATCCGCTCGCGGCGCGAGTTTGCCGGCTACTGGGAGTACCTGCTCGAGGAGGCGATCTTCACCGGGCCGGCGCATCCGGAGTGGAGCGGCGCGGCCCTCCTGGACGACGCCGGCAAGCTGATCGGGATCGGCTCGCTGCTCACCGAGGAGCAGGGCGACGATGCGGCGCAGGCCAATCTGTCGGTGCCCATCGATCTGCTCGAGCCCATCCTCGACAGCCTGCTCGCCACGGGCGCGAGCGGCCTGTCGCCGCGTCCCTGGCTGGGGCTCTACGCCGGTCAGTCGGACGGCCGGCTGGTGGTGGGCGGTGTGGTGTCTGGCGGGCCGGCCGAGCGCGCCGGCGTGCGCCCGGGCGATCTGATTCTCGATGTCGCCGGGCAGCGTGTGGCGGCGCTCGCCGCCTTCCTGCGCGCGGTGTGGGCGCTCGGACAGGCCGGTGTCGCGGTGCCGATCACCCTGGCGCGTGACGGCGACCTGCTGCGCGTCAAGGTGGCGTCGATCGACCGCAACCAGCTGCTGCGCCGGCCCGCGCTGCACTGAGCCGCCGCGAACGGGCCGGTGCGCCCGGCCGTCGGCCGTGGCGCCTCGGGCGCCACGCCGGGCTCAGCGCCAGTCGACCGCGTGGCGCAGCGGCAGCGGCCCGAGACGCTCGCCGACCGCGCGAGCCGCGGCCTCGCGCTCGGCCTGGGGCACCTCGGCCAGCGTCACGGCGATGAGGCTGCCGTGCACCGGATGGGCACCGGTCGTCACGTCATCCACCCGGAGCGGCAGGTCGGCCAGCAGCGCGCGC
>Ga0315904_10007064_pt1 | contig 15159 bp, 25 predicted proteins | sample LakEriMetagenome_6_FD_203529 | JGI IMG/M metagenome (GOLD analysis project Ga0315904, IMG submission 203529) | Freshwater fungal communities from buoy surface, Lake Erie, Ohio, United States - Buoy 12 MA120 | ecosystem: Environmental > Aquatic > Freshwater > Lake | place: USA: Lake Erie, Ohio... | reverse complement strand
GAGGGATGGCTGTTTATGCTACTCTTGAAACTTGCGCGGCAGCATCAATCACCCGGCTGGCATCAAGATAGCTCTGAAGATGCAATTGCTTACGCTGCTCTGATGGCAGAGGCATGGCAAAACTCTGAAGAAGATGATATAGAGATTGTGTTTACGTTCTCTCCCGACGACTTTGATGAGTAGCTATGGCCCTTATTCCACTCTCTATACCGCCCGGAGTGTATCGTAGCGGCACTGAACTCCAGTCCGCAGGGCGCTGGTATGACGCTAACCTTGTCCGCTGGACAGAAGGTTCAATGGAGCCTGTTGGCGGGTGGGAAAAGCGCAACATCGCCGCACTGACGGGCAAGGCGCGTTCGCTTCTAACGTGGAAGACCAACGGAAACGTGCGTCTGATGGCGATTGGAACGCCATCCAAGCTGTATGCTGTTACTCAATCAAATGTTCTGGTAGATATTACGCCTGTTGGATTTACAGCGGGTTCTGACGATGCTTCTACGGGCGCTGGCTACGGGATTGGCACTTATAGTGGTGGCTTTTACGGCACACCTCGTCCTGACACTGGTTCTGTAACGCCTGCAACAACATGGTCGCTCGACACTTGGGGCGAGTATCTTGTTGGATGTTCGACTTCGGACGGCAAGCTATACGAATGGCAACTCGACTATTCTACGCCGACCAAGGCCGCTGTCATCACCAACGCACCCATCAACAACATCGGCTGTCTTGTCACCGCCGAGCGTTCGCTGTTTGCGCTTGGCGCTTCAGGCGATGGCCGTAAGGTTGCTTGGTCCGACCTTGAAGACAACACCATCTGGACCCCATCATCTACCAATTTGGCGGGAAGCATTATCCTTCAGACATCAGGCCGGATTATCACCGCCAAACGCGTTCGCGGCCAGAACCTTATCCTGACAGACATCGACGCGCACGTTCTAACATATGTTGGACAGCCGTTCGTCTACTCGGCGGAAATTGCTGGCCGTGCGTGCGGCGTGGCTTCTGCTAATTCTGTGGCTGTTCTCGACAACATGGCTGTCTGGATGGGGCAGAAGGGCTTCCACGTTTACGATGGTTATGTAAAGCCACTTCCCTGTGACGTTTACGACTACGTTTTCAACAACATCAACACGAACCAAATCTCTAAGGTATATGCCGTGAACAACGCGCAATACAACGAGGTGTGGTGGTTCTATCCGTCTGCTGGTTCTAACGAGAACGACAGCTACGTCTCGTGGGATTATGTTGAGAACCATTGGTCGATCGGCACGCTTGCCCGCACGGCAGGCACAGACCGCAGCGTATTCCGCAACCCAATCATGATTGGCACGGATGGCTTCATCTACGACCACGAAGTTGGCCTGAACTACTCTGGCGCATCTCCCTATGTGGAAAGCGGCCCCGTGCAGATCGGCAACGGCGACAACGTGATGTATGTTAATGAGCTAATCCCTGACGAGCGCAATCAGGGTAGCGTTACTATCACTTTCAAGACACGCTACTACCCGAACGACGACGAAACGTCCTATGGGCCTTACAGCCTTACACAGCCCACATCGCTGCGGTTTAATGGTCGTCAGGTAAAGATGCGTATTACAACGTCTGCAACGCCTACAGACTGGCGTGTAGGGACGCAGAGGATTAACGCTGTGGCTGGGGGCCGTAGGTGACACTCAAGCTACCGCCGCCTCCCGGCTCATATAACCCTGCGTATGAGGCGCAACGTAACCGCCTTATCGAGCTTTATTCGGCCACCCTTTACGAAAAGGGGCAGGACGTAGGTGTTTACCAGCCTGCCAAGCTGATTGTCTCGGATGCCTCTTTCATTACCACTGACAGCCACACGCCCGCTGAGGGTTCTTTGTCGTGGAATACAAATGACGGCACGCTCGACATTGGCATGGAATACGGCGTTATCCAGCAGGTCGGCCAAGAGGTTTACGCCCGCGTAGAGAACATGACCGGCGTAACGCTGCCAAACGGAACTGTTGTCGGCTTCTCTGGAGTGGGTGCTAACAACGTCCTGTCGGTGTCAAAGTATCTGGCTGACGGCTCCACGCCTACGCTCTACATTCTCGGCGTGCTTACCCACGAACTACCTGACAGTGGCGAAGTTGGTTACTGCACCACATTCGGCCACGTTCGCGGCATCAACACGAGTGCATTTAGCGTTGGTGATGTTCTCTACGCATCACCGACTACGGCTGGCGCATTTACCAACGTCAAGCCAACTGCGCCCGACAACGTGGTTCCCGTTGCTGCTGTCCTCAAGGTTGGGACTACGGATGGTGAGATATTCGTCCGCCCAGCCATTGAGCAGCAATACTACAACGGCCAGTTTACCAAGAACACGACAATCACCCCGGCAGCCGCCAATACGGCATATGCGCTTGCGTGGGACACGACAGTTATCACCGAGGGGATTACCCTCACAGGAAGCCCTACAACGCGCCTGACAGTGGCCCACAGCGGCCTCTACAACTTTGCTGCACGCATTCAGTTCTCGTCTGCAAACGCTAACGCAAAAGCGGCGTGGATGTGGCTGAAGAAGAACGGCACGACAAACATTGGTTCAAGCACGGCTGTAGGTTCGCTTAAAGATAGCGGTGGCTACACGGTTCTGGCTATCAATGACTTCGTGTCGCTGGCTGCGGGTGACTATGTGGAACTATTCTGGGCGGTGGATGACACTGGCTTGCAACCAACTAACGTAGCGGCCACAGCTTTTGCTCCATCTGCTCCGACAGCCCATGTGGCGGTTACTCAGGTTCAGCAATGATACCAGTTTACGAACAGTTTCATGCGCGCCGTAGGTATATCGAAGACGCATTAGAATACACCAAAGGCACGCATACACTGGATGATATTTGGAATGGCGTAGTTAGAGGTGACTTTCAGTTTTGGCCCGGTGACAAGTCGGCAGTCATAACTGAGATACAGATATATCCCCAGACCAAGGTAATGCACATATTCCTTGCTGGTGGAGACTTAGAAGAGCTTCTCGAAATGGAGAAGTCTGTAAGAGCGTATGCTAAAACTATTGGCTGTAATTCTATGTCAATATCTGGTAGACGGGGTTGGGTAAGGATTTTCGAGCGAGATGGGTGGAAAGAAGTATGCACCACCATCGCTAAGGAGCTTTAAGTATGTCTAAGGGCGGTCAGACTGCGACACAGCAGACAACGCAGCAGCTAAATCCATTTGTTCAGGACTTGATGACCCGTGGGTTCTCCGCTGCACAGAATGTAGCGTCGATCCCGTATCAGGCTTACATGGGGCCTCGGATTGCTCAGTTCCGCCCTCAGGAGCAGCAAGCCTTCCAGATGGCAGAGCAGGCCGCTACGAGCCGCATTGGCCAGCCACAGCTTGCACAGGCACTTACAGCCGCACAGCAGGCCGCTGGTTACTCTCCCGCCCAGTTCCAGCAAAACGTTCAAGGCTTCATGTCTCCGTATCAGGAGAGCGTTGTAGATGCCACAATGCGCCGCTTGGCCCAGTCTCGTGCAGAGCGTGACGCAGAAACTCGCGCCCGCCTTGCTTCATCCCGTGCATTCGGTAACGAGCGCCGTGGAGTTTACGAAGCCCAGTTGGCAGCAGAGCAGGATTTGAACACGCAGCAGACGCTGGCTAACCTGTATCAGCAGGGCTACGGACAGGCCGCTGGCTTGGCCTCGCAGCTTCCGACACAACAGCTTGCTGGAGCCGCTCAGTTGGCTGGCTTGAGCAACCAGATGATCTCGCAAGAGCAGGCTCGTCAGCAGATGCTCATGGGTGCAGGCCAACAGCAACGTCAGATGGCCCAGCAGAACCTTGACCTGGCTTATCAGGACTTCCTCGCACAGCGTGGCTACCCGGTTGAGCAGCTTAAAATCCTGCAATCTGGTATCGCTGGCGTTCCGGCTACGACATCTTCGACCACAACGTCTACTGCACCTGGTCAGGGCTTCCTTGGCACGGCTGGTGACATTCTTGGCGTTGCTGGTGCAGCGAAATCCCTGTTCAGCAGCGATGCAAGCAAGCTGAACCTCCTCAAGAGCATTCTGGGGTAAGACATGAGCCTAGAAGATTATTTTAAGCGCAAAGGGCCTACGACCCTTATCTCGGACACCATGCCACCTGCTGGTGCGGCTGCTGCCACGCCTGCCACGGATAGCAGACCAGACCTTACCAATCGCTTGCTGCAGATTATGAGTGGGCAACTTGGTGGAACGCTCTCCAGCGGTGACAAACTGTCGGCTCTTGGCGCTCTTCTGAAGTCCGTATCTCGCGGCAGTCAGACCAGCCCACAGGATGTTGTTCGCGGCATCCAACAGCAGAAATTGGCTGAAGTTCAGGGCGCTCTGCAAATCCAAGAGCTTCGCAAAGCTGCTGCTGAAAAGGCTCAGCGTGAGGCATTCGTTACGCAAGCAGCTTCTCGGATTACTGATCCTGCTGAAAAAGACTTCTTCATGTCCCTGACTGACAAGGGGAAAGAAGAGTATCTTATTAAGAAGATGTCTCCTCGTGATTATGGCGCTACTACGGCAGAGCGTGAGGCTGTTAGCCTTGGCCTAACTCCCGGCACACCTGCATTTAATGCGTATATCACTCAACGATATGGACAGCCGCAATTTATTCAAACGCCACAAGGAACTGCCCAAGTTCCGGGCATGGGTATTTCTTATCAAGAATATACAGACCCAGATACTCAAGAAGCCAAGCGAGCAATCGTTATCGGCGGCAAAGCCTACCCTATCTAGGATTTAAAAATGGCAGAAATTACCGATCCGCGCATTCTTCAGCAGCTCAACCTTGGCGGCAATCGTGCTGGCGGGCCATCAATTGTTATCGGCAAGCCTGAGGATAAGCCAACTCCACGCACACCAACTCAGGAATATAATGAGAGGCTTGAGCGTCAAAAGTTCGCTTTTGATCTGACAAAGGGGTATAAAAAAGACCCCGCTATTGCTGAATATGAGGTTGCTCTTCCAGCTCTTGTGGCCGTTATGGACGCAAAAACTGGCGCAGACGACCTTGCGCTAACCTATGCCGCTGCAAAGATTTGGGACCCCGGTTCAGTCGTTCGTGGCGAGGAGCAAAATGCGGTCAGCGAGGCTATTGAAAACACTCGCCAGCGAATGCTTCAGTCGTTTTCCCGTGAACTTTGGGATGGCGCAAAGTTTTCGCCAGAAGGCCGCAGGAAACTATTTGCTACGCTGCGCAATAAATTAGAAGCGCAAAAAGTCGCGTATAATGCTGCCCGTAATGATTATACGAAGCGGGCTAAAGCAGCTGATGTGCCTGTAGATCAGGTTATCGGCGATAGCTTTACAAATCTTTATGCGCCGCAACTCAAAGAGTTTAATGCGCAATTTGATGGGAAAGCAGACCCATCGAAGGCCACTACTAAAGTCACGCCTTCTGGTGGAACCGCGCAAGGAACAGACATCGAGGGATACCGCTTCTCACCGCAGGGCGCGGCAGAGATCATTTCGTATATCCAAAGCCCCGGTTTCACAAAAGAGGGCTATGCTGACGTTGTTTCTAAAGTTGCTGTTCGTGAGGGCATTGCGACTACTGAAAATGTAGGTCCATATCGCGCAGATGCGTTAAATGAAGGCGCTCGACTTGCAAAGCTGAACAATCAAACTCGATCTGCAATTAGTGGTTTCGACTACAGCAAGGTTGACGCATCAGCGACTAAGAACGTTGGCCTTTTGGATGCCGCCGCACAGGCTGTTAAGAACGTCCCTGCATCAGCTTACAACTTGATGGCTGGCATTGCTGCGTTGCCAATTGACGCTGTGCGTAGTGCTGTCTCTATGACCCCTCAGGGGACGACAAAGACAACCATTGATTTGGTTCGTGACCTCGCGTCTGCTGCTGGCATGGGCGACGCCGACGGAAAAACGCTTCAGGCTGTTTCTGATGCCCTTGGCGAGCGTTACGGCGGCCTTGATAACATCAAGCGCACGATGATTACCGATCCTGTTGGGTTTGCTGGGGACCTCAGCCTTATCACTGGGGCTGCTGGTTTCGGCATGAAGGTATCTGGCCTTACTCGTCCGGCTGAAATCACTTCTGCTATTTCGACTAAACTTGATCCGCTCTCCCTTATCGTTGAAACCGCTCGCGGGACGGCTCCCTCAGTTCGTGAAGCTATTCGCCGTCGCGTTCCTGCGACACCTGCCGCCGGTCAATTTGCAAGTGATGCCACAGCATCGCTGGCCGGGTTCCCTTCCGGCGTTGGCGGAGAAACTATATCGACGCTTTTCCAAGCTGGTAAAACTCGCCCATTCGGCGCTGAGCCTACTCAACCTTATGAGGCGGCGACTGCTGGATTGCGTGAACCTGAAAGCGTCACCCGCAGGACAGTAGACCTTGCCACGCAGAGCGTCCGTAATCTTCGTAGCCTCGCTTCTCAGCAATACAAAAAGGCTCGTCAAGAGTTTGGCTCGCAAGCGCAGCCTGTTAATTTTGACGATATTCGCCAGACAATTCAGGATTTGCGTCCTGAGAATTATGGCACTTATTCGCGTAAGAATATGCCGACAAGCCATCGCGCTTGGGAAACTATGCGCGATATGGTTGAGGATTACTCCGCTTCAATTCAGAAAAATCCTGCAAAGGCTGAACCTCTCGCCATCGACCAGTTTAAGAAAGACCTTTATGAGCGCGGCTCAAAGGTTGCTGGCAAGTTTGATACGGATAGCGCCCGTATTGCACGGGATGCCTACCAAGGTGTCCGCCAGAAGCTGGTAGAGGCCGATCCTCTATACGACCAGATGATGAAAGATTACGAGGCGGCTCAGGATGAGCTTTTCCAATTGGAAAGCACATTCAGCCTCGGCGGAAAGCAGGTTCGCAGTGACACAGCAAACCGCAAGTTGCTTTCAATTATGCGGAATGACGCAAACACTAATTATGGCGAGCGTGTTTCTCGCGGTATGCGTTTGGCGCAACTCGACCCAACTGGTCAGTTGATGCCTCTTCTTGCTGGGCAGATGGCATCTTCTGTCACTCCACGCGGTTTAGGTGGTGTTGCTCTTGGTGGCACTTATGCTGCTGGTGGAGCTTTCGGGCTTCCTCTTTCCCCAGCAGCACTTCTTACGCTTCCGGCAATGTCACCTCGCGTGGTTGGTGAGACCGCTCTTGCTGCTGGCCGTGTGGCCGGGAGCCTTCCTTCACTTTCCCGCATGGTTGAGGCGTATTCAAAAAGCCCTGCATTGCGAGCGTCGGCCCTTGCTGGTGCGCAATATGGCTCTGGAATGCAAAACGTGGAGCAGGATTTGATTAACGCTGACCTGAGTGCAATACTTGGCCCATATGGTGGACGCTAATGGATAAAAACATCGTAAACTTTGCCCTTCAGGAAGCTGATCGGCAAGGCGTTCCCCGCGAATACATCAAAGCTATCATCATGAATGAAAGCTCTGGTGGTTTGAATATTGGTCGCTCTAAGGCTGGGGCTATTGGCCCAATGCAGCTTATGCCTGCAACTGCGAAGGAGCAGGGCGTAAACATCAACGACTGGAAAGATAATATCCGTGGCGGCGTGATGTATTTCAAAAAGCTGTTTAACCAGTTTGATGGTGACGCAATCCTAGCTGCTGCTGCATACAATGCTGGCCCCGGAAATGTCCGTAAATATGGCGGCATCCCTCCCTTCAAGGAGACGAGGGATTATGTCCGCAAATTTGAGGCGGCGATTAAGCCAATCACAAAGCCGATAACCGATGTTGCGAAGCCAATTGCTCGCTCAGAGCCGGGCAAGCCTCTCACGCTTAAACTGCAAGAGCCTACGCCGTTTGACGTAGAAGCTGAGACAGAAAGCAACTTCGCGTCGCTGTTGTCAAAAATTGGCATGGTCGGAAAGCGCAAGCGCCAGACGAAGAAGACCCCCGGCATTCTTGATGGATTGTTCTAATGGCTAAAAAGCCCATTCGCATTGCTGACGTTTTTGGCTTTGGCGCGGCTCCACGCCGTGACTTGACGCAAGGCCTGCGCCGTGAGGTTAATCGGCCAACAGTTGCAACTGGCGCTCTTCGTCCAGCATATCGCCCAATATCTCAAAAGATTGCTGAATTTGTAACGCCCAACACTAAGGCGGGCGTAGATGTCTCTCGTAAAATCCAAGGCATTCTTGATTTTGCAACAGGTCTTGGCTCTGAGGAAAATCTAGTTCAGTCTCGTGGGGCATTTCAGCGCGGAGAATATGGGGATGCCGCAAAACTAGGTATTCTGGCTGCATTGGGCGCTATTCCCGGAGGCAGAATTGGGTCAAAGATTGATGATGTTATCAGATACGCAGAGCAAAATGGCGTTAAGTTATCTATTTCAAATCGGCCTAACTCTGTCTCATTAAATCTTATTGAAGTTCCAAAGCCTAAAAGGTCTTCTGGTATTGGAACTGATATTATGACGCGCCTGTCAGAGGCAGCAGATGCAGAGGGTAAAGTTATTACCCTTACTCCAGATATTAGTTTTGGCGCATCTTCCACTAATCGACTGTCTGATTTTTATAAGCGTTTTGGTTTTGTTCAAAACAAAGGAAAAAATAAAGACTTTACAATAAGTGATAGTATGTATCGCTTGCCATCTGAGGGTCAGTAGCATGGCTAAAAAGGCTTCCAAAGAAACTCCATGGACACCGCAGCAGCGCAAGAAGCGCCGCCATCAACCCGCTGGTCTACGTCATCGTAAGAAGCTGGGGCCTAAGTCTCACTTGCGGTAATGGGGCAGTGATGCAGATCCCGATACACCACCGCCCCGGCACGTTGGATGTTGGAACCCCCGAAACAACATCCTACTGACATATACTGTAAAGCCAGTTTGGTTGTCGGGATGGGACAAAAATAAATCACAAAAGAAAAGGGCCGGACAGTCCCCCAACGGTGTCCGACCCTTTCCCCAACAACGAGAGGATGCTTGTGTGGCAAGCCTCGCGAATTTACACAATCCCTATTCGTCGTCAATAGTATTTAAGGGTGTATCTGGCGGCAATTCCTCTGGAAGCCGCGCATAGTCCTCACCCGCGTTAACGAGATCGCGGAGAGCGGATTGAACCAACTCTCCCCTATCCCACTGCCCTGACAAAATACCGCGATACACAACAGAGCCCTCTAAATAGGCTTTTGCGACTTTCTCACGGGCTTCTTGTAGGGCTGCCATATCAATCTCCGTCAAAATGGAACCTCGTCTGACAGGTCGTCGTCAAACGGCTGGCGCTGGTATCCATTAGCCTTGGCCTTATCGTGCGCCGTTGGTTTACGCTCACCGCCATCTTGACGAGGGAAAATCTCTAATCCGTTTGGATCAACAGAGATTTTGTGCTGCGTCTTTCCTTCATATTCATCAATTTCAAGCTCACCAATTACACCAACAGATGTGCCTTTGACAAGATATGGAGCAAGAGACACGGCGCGCTTTCCCCAAACGGAGCAGCGGAACCAGTTGGTTTTCTTGTTATCTCCATGTCCCTGAGATGCGCCTACAGGAAACGTCAAAACGTCGTCCCCATTCTTGGTTTTCTTCAACTCGGCATCGCGGCCAAGGTTGCATTTTTGAATAATAATCTTCGCCATCTTACATCCCCAATGCTGTTACATATGTGTCAAGCACAGCTTCCCACTCGGCTCGTTCGTGGCTCTCCATCGCACGCAGCTTGATAATCTGCCGCATAATCTTGGGATCGAACCCACGGCTCTTGGCTTCTGAATAGACGTTCTTAATGTCTTCCAGCACGCCACGCTTGTCGGCCTCTAAATTCTCAATGCGCTCAATCAACAGACGCAATTCATCTGCTGCTACTAAGTCACTCATTATAGCTTCCTTTCTACTCGGCTATTTGCTTCAGCGGCAATCCATTCTTGCATACGCATCTTGAGATAATCCATCTCGATACGAGCCTTGTTTGCTGCTGTTTTGGAGCGGACCATCGACTTGATGTAATCCGACCATTCCTTTGATGACTTCACCGTCCGCTCTGCGTGGCTATCCGGCATATCACCTAGTTTTGTCTTCTGCTGTGCGAGGTAGGTTGTCTTTCCTTCCTCTAGCATTCTGGCGGCGTTATCTAGCTCTGCCCATTCAAGCGCGGCTAAACGAAAGCGTTCAGAGATTGGAACGTCATTCGGTATCATGTCTAATTCCTAACTTCATTGCTAACTTTTCTGCTTCTGCCATCAAGTCTATTCCATGTTCCCTGTAGAAGCCCTGATGGCCCAATGCCTCTACACTTTCTCTAGGCCCCCACTGTATCTGGTGGTGTCGTGGGCATAGGGGAACAACTCTATCGTGCCGCCTTGATACTCGACCCATACGATCTGCGTATCCCGTGACATGATGCACTGTTGCCTGACTTCCGCACACTAGGCAAGGCATTTGCCCTACCCGCGCCATATGTTCACGATCCCGCTTTGTCGGCGCTTTCACGGCGCTTCCTAACTTCTTCCCAGTGAGCGCGAGAGCGTTCAAGCGCCTCTTCGTATAGCCGCGTGGCCTCACCCATAACGTCTTGCAGGAAGTCCAACTGGAATACGATATTTTGCTCCAAAAGGCGCTCCATATCCCTTGCCGATGGTGATGCACCATCTCCGTGCATAGGCCAGCTAAATGTGAGCTTTGCCATTACTGGGTTCTCCAGATACGGACGTATCCGTTCATCTGGCGGCTCGTGTAGCCAAAGTTATTGTTAAACGCCTTACGATAGCCACACGCTGCTGATGTAACCATGTTCTGACACTGGATAAGCGTCTCTGCGCCACAATCCTCTGGACGCACCGCAAAGCTGTCACCAACGTTCATCTTAGGGAACGGAAACTCTGGGCGGAATGTCCGCTTCTTTGTCAGGCTCTTGTCCCGTGCAATCGGAATAGCTTCTTCAATCTCAAACATCTTACTTCTCCCATTCTTTGTTTAAGGCTTCAATTTCCTTCTCGACCTCAGTCAGAAACTCAGTGACCTTGGCCTCCAAGTCTGCGATGTAGGCATCATCCCGCTCGACGCGAGTTACAAACAACTGGAGGTGGCTCGGCAGGCGCGGATCGAATGACACGAAGTCGCACCACTTGCGGTCCGTGCAGCGCATTTGCCACATCATCTGGTTGATATATTTGCTGGGAGCCTTCTTGGCCTTCAGCGTCTCAATGTGGGTGGTGGTATTGGGACACTTTATCTCGATAAGCCCATCATCCCCTACGAGGCCGTCAGGGCTTGCGTGAGTGTGCTTCAGCACTGGATGGTAGGCAATACCCATCTCATCCACGAATACGCCTGTATGGGCTTCGTAAGCCTTTCTGGCAGCATCCTCCATCTCAATTCCGCGCAACATAGGCTTGGAAACGAAAGATGGCTCTACAATACCTGTCAGCCGCTCTGCGATAATACGGTTCTTCAGGTTCTCCCGTGACGCGCCCCAGCCTGTCTTAGTGGTGGCAAGTGCTTCGTTAAGCTGGCTTGCCCCAAGGGAGCCACACCGGGCCTGTATCCACTCTTCTGTCCGTTGTTCCATCCTCTTAGCCCTTCTTCTTCTGCAATACGCCAATGACGTAGTTGTATTGCTCTTGGTTCATCTCGTTGAGGCCGTTGACCTTCAGCTTCTTGCAGATAGCGACAACATCCGACTGCGTTTCAGCAATCAGGTCTTGCACCTTCTCAAGCTGGTCGCGTGAGATTTTTCCGTTATCTTCCAATGGCTTAGAGGCATCAATTGCGTCATGTTCTACAATCTCAAGAGCGGCCATATACAGATAGCGGCGTTGGTATGTCTCGACTGCACCAAGGTTCTGGATTGGATGCGTCCCCTTGAGGTTGGCTTCTGCCATTGGGCTGGTGAACGTGATGCGCTCACCCGTCTCCACATCAACCAATTCCAATTGCGCCATCGTCTCGTCAAACGATACAACAGGGCAAAGGCCGTATGTTTCGAACACCTGAAGCGCAGGGATCAGGAAGTCACCAAGCTCGAAGTATGAGTAGCCTGCAAAGCTGTTCTTACCAGACTTCTTGAGAGGCTTGGCGTGGAATGCTGCACGAGCAGCGTTGAGTTTTGCGTAAACAGTCATCTTACTTTTTCCCTTTGATGCGCTTGAGGCGGTCCTGTAGCTCCTCGGCCACATCAGGATGATGGTCCGCAATATCTACAAGCATGAGGATGAGGTAGCCGAGCTTGAACGATGGCTCATTGCCATATGGTTCGTCAGTCTGGCTATTAAGTATCGCTAAGATAGTTTCGTGGTTGGACATTTCTAAACTCCCTTCGTGTCTAACGCAGCCACAATACACGTTTCAAAACATGATGCAATACTAAAAAAATGCGTTGACGTATTATTTTTCAAGACATAGGTGGGGCTAGTTAGAAGGAGTTACAAATGCACACACGAGTAAGGGAATTGTTGGGAATGGCTGCCTACTGGGGCATCACACGCCGTGACATCGCCAGCAGGGCTGGCATCGCTGAGACGACATTCACCAAGTGGAAGACACGTTACCCTAGACTTTCAACGCTGGAAAAAGCAGAACAGGCTCTGGAAGATTTAATTCGTGAACGGGGACTGCTCAGTGAAAAAGTGGAAAGCTAAGAAGGCTTACTGCAAGGAAGGCCACAAGCACGACAGCCTGGCGGAAGCGAAGCGTTGTGATGAGCTACACGAGATGCAGGCGGTTGGGTATATTGATGACCTAATCGTCTGGCCTCAGTTCTGGTTCGTTATCAATGGCCGACAAGTGAAGCATGATAATGGTCGCCGCGTAGGTTACAAAGCTGATTTTGGCTACGTCTTGAATGGGCAGGAGATTGTCGAAGATGTGAAGGGTGGCAAGGCGGTAGACAGCCGTGATTGGCCGATCCGCAAGGCAGTATTCCGTGCGCTTTTTCCAACTTACGAACTGCGAGAAATAAGGCCCCGGAGCGGAAGGGAGAAACGCTACAACGGGGCCACGCCACCTACGCAGCGTGATTAGATAATATAGAAAAAGGGAACTTTAGACAATGATTAGGATTAGGCATTGCCGCAAAACTGAGGCCCAAGAATACAAGCCAAAGTTTGAGTGGCCGATTATCAAAGAGCCAGAGCCGGTAGCGCCGCCCCCACCAGCAGCCCCAAAGCTAATCAGCGAGAAGGGCAATAAGCTGATTGAACAGGTGATGGCAGAATATGACGTTACCAGAGAGCAGCTATTTAGTAGCTCACGGGTAAAGCCCATCATCACGGCACGCAGGCATCTTATGTCCCTGATGCACGACAAGCTAAACTGGAACCCGCAGCGTATCGCTCACTTCATGGGCGTAGACCGCACGACTGTAAGCCATCACATTGGTTTGCGGAGAAGTTCGCTGGTGAAATATGGCTCTTTTAGAATGCCATAACGTATGATATGAAGGGCGGGCGAGGGTGGAGTTGTCTCTCCATTCCCCCGCCTTATGACACACGAGTTAGCTATAGGGGTATCGTATGACACGCAAAGTTCTTAGTATTAAAACGCCTGCAAAGCAAGCAACTACATCTAACGATGCAATCGTAAAATTATGCCTAAACTGCAGGTTTTTCTCTCAACATTTAGAGGAATATCCAGACAGCGGAGAATGTCGCCGCAGACCACCATTTTTTAATCAGGCCAAAGAATTTAGTGCATGGCCTATGGTTAATGAATATGATTGGTGTGGTGAATTTAAACGCATCTCAACACCGGATGCGTGAGATGCACTATTTTCAATTCAACATTGGCGATTACGCCAGCCACACACGCCATTTATCTCCTATGGAGGACTTGGCCTACCGTCGGCTGCTCGACCTTTACTATCTGAAGGATGGTGAAGTGTATGGAGATGAAGCTGAAGTTGCACGGCAAGTTGGCCTCCGAGATTATGTCCAAGAGGTAAAACAGGTGCTTCAGGACTTCTTTTGCCTAGATGAAGATGACCGCTGGTCGCACGCACGCTGCGATGCAGAAATAGCGCATTTCCGCCAAAAATCAGAGAAAGCGTCCAACGCTGGTAAAGCGTCTGCTCAACGCCGGTCCAACGTTCGTTCAACGGACGTTCAACCAACCAATAACCAACAACCAATAACCAATAACCAAGAACCAGATATTATACACTCTAACGAGTGTATGTCCGAAACCGTTGTTTCAGACGTTCATGGCAACGTCGTTAAGCCCAAAGATGTTTTTGAGGAATGGAACGACACCGCCAAGAAGATTGGCAGGCCGACAATTCGTGACCTGACACCAGAACGCAGGAAGTTAATCACCGACAGGATACGCCAGTATTCAGTTGAGGACTTCGTGACTGTTTTTAACAACATTGAACGAAGCCCGTTCTTGCGAGGTGATGCTGGCTGGAAGGGCTGCACCTTCGACTGGGTGTTCAAGAAGGGTAATTTCCAAAAGATACTGGAGGGCAACTACAATGACTAACGCAATTAAAAGCGGCAGAAAGGACTTTTCCGGGCCAACAGCAACTTATGGCTTGGATATGCTGCACGCCCACTGCCAGACGTTGAACAGCTACAAGTGGGTGCAAGCCTCTGGGAAGCGTTATGTCATCGCAAAGGATGATAATGGCCGTCATTACTTAGACCTACGGCTTGCGAAGGATGCCTAAGAACACTGGCCGCTGCCCACCATTCGAGTTGGTGGATATAATCTTCCGCAACGGAGAGATACGCAGAGGCGTTGACCCGCAGAGGTGGAGATGGAAGCCAATGGAGTTTGAACACGACTGGGAGATTGTCCGCTGGCAGCGCAGTTTTGTTAATGACGAAAAAAAATAACATAAATGTATTGACGAATGCGTTTTAGGCGTTAGGATGGCCTCATTAGAAACGAAGAGGACTTAGAAATGGAAAACGCAGATATTCAAAAAGGCATGATGCTGGAACGCCAGAGGATTATTGACCGGCTAGAATATGGCGTTCGTGAAATTCGGCACTCTCTTGTTGGAACTGGCCGTGACTGGGAATTGGTCGCAGAGTTTCTAGAGGAAGAAATTGCCGTAATCAAAAGCAACGAACATTGAGGGAGGTTAGAAATGAACATCACTTGGAAAGAAGCAATCGTCACCACGCTTTGCTCATTCGCTATCGGCTGGTGCGCTGTTGTCGCTCTCACGAAGGAGTTGGCGCTGTGAAGAGCTACCGCGACTATCTCGCCATCAAGGGATTAAAGCCCATCGTCATT
>Ga0315904_10007063_pt1 | contig 15161 bp, 3 predicted proteins | sample LakEriMetagenome_6_FD_203529 | JGI IMG/M metagenome (GOLD analysis project Ga0315904, IMG submission 203529) | Freshwater fungal communities from buoy surface, Lake Erie, Ohio, United States - Buoy 12 MA120 | ecosystem: Environmental > Aquatic > Freshwater > Lake | place: USA: Lake Erie, Ohio... | reverse complement strand
CAGGAACATTTACCTGCTTGAGACAGCCAAATCTCCTGACACTGCATGACCAAGTTTTCGAGCTGCCTGTCCTCCTTGGTCTTTGGCCGCACTCGAGCAGGCGGCAGTTTTCTTTTTCAGGAGTCCCGAACTGGCGTCGCTCCAGACGCTTCAGCCAGGTGGGCAGGTTTCCCTGATGGCGCTCCAACCAGAGGCTGAGCAGCAGCACTAGCAGCAGCGGCAGACCGAGGGCCAGCAGCAACTCGGAGACGACGGACATCAGTGTGTCGGGCGGGTGCTCAGCCGGGAATGAAGTCGAGGGCGACGCCGTTATTGCAGTAGCGCTTGCCGGTGGGGCGCGGGCCGTCGCCGAAGACATGGCCCTGGTGGCCGCCGCAGCGTCGGCAGTGGTATTCGGTGCGCGGCACGATCAGCTTGAAGTCCACCGTTGTGGCGACGGCCCCGGCGAGGGGCTGGAAGAAGCTCGGCCAGCCGGTGCCGCTGTCGTATTTGCTGCTGGAGGCAAACAGGGGCAGGCGGCAGCCGGCACAGACGAACGTGCCCTTGCGCTTCTCGCCGTTGAGCGGGCTGCTGAATGGTCGTTCCGTTCCTTCACGCCGCAGCACCTGGTAGGCCTGGGGGCTGAGGCGCTTGCGCCATTCCGCATCGCTGAGCTGCCAGCGTGGATCCGAGGCTGTTGCGGCCTCGGCAGCGGCGGGCCGCAGGAAGGGGATGACGGCCCCCAGCGAACCGGCCAGGGGCTTGAGCAAGGCGCTGAAGGCGAAGCGGCGCGTCATCGGGGTGGTTGCGAGGCGGCCTGCTGGCGGAAGCATGGAGGTGACGTCAGCCCAGCCACCCGGCGCTGAGCATCACCGCCAGCCCCAGGAACAGGGCCAGGAGCGTCCAGGTGATGCGGTTGAGCGTGGCTTCGGCGCTGCGGGCGCTGGTGAACATCGAGCCGCCGCTGGCCGCCAGACCGCCCATGCCATCACCCTTGGGGCTGTGCAGGAGAACGGAGACGATCAGCAGCACGCCACTGAGCATCCAGATCCAGGAGACGATGGATTTGATCATCGACCGACTTTAGCTGCCTGTTGGCCTGTGGCCCCTCGGCTGAAACGTACAGGTCCTGTTAACGCCGCGGACAGCCCGCTCATTGTTCCTCTTGGTTGTGGACCGGACTGTTGAAGGGGTTGCTGTACGTTTCGGAACCCGGCAATCCTCCCCATTTCTTGAGGTAGTAAGCCTTGTTCCTTTCGAACAGGCACCAATGCATGCGCTGATATTCTTTTGTGCTATTGGTGAGCGTTGATGAGTTGGTGTGTTGCCAGCCATCAAGTTTCACCTTGATCACAGGCTGATTGGCAAGGGCCAGCCTGCGGCGGGCATCGTTGTCTTCGAAGTAGGCTGGATTGAATACCTCGTCGAAGCCCCCCATCGCCAGCCATTGGTCGGGCCGGTTCAAAAGAAATGTGGAGAATCCCTGCGTGGGATGATCGTTTTCCAGAATGATGCTGTCGCGGTGGCGATTCGCGGCTTCTTCGAAGGCTCGGGCAGCATCATGATCAAAGAAAGCATCGTCATTGCTGATGATGCACCGTCCGATGTGCCGGGCGAAATAGTTCCAGCTTCCTGCCACACCGAGATTGTGGGCAGGCGTGATGATGCGCACCCGAGGCGCCAGCTCAGAGAGGCGCTGGCCGGGTTCACTCTGAAGCAGGTTTCCGCCATTGTCCAAGATTGTGATTGCCTGAATCCTCGTCTCCTGATCTGTCTCCAGCAGATTCAGACAGAGTCTGCTGAGCAGCTCATACTGCGTCAGGGTCGGAATCGCCAGATGGGTGAGCGGCAGATCCGCATCATGGCTTGGCTCCACCAACCCATGAAGAGCCTTTTGATTGGAGGGACTGGGGCGGGATGTGATGGCCATGTCGAAGCGACAGCTCGGGCTGATCGTTGAGATCGCAGAGCAGGAATCACTGCCATCCAGCACCGTCCGCCTCAACTCTGCGGCCACCCTCTCCATCACCTCAGCCCAGTCCCCCCGGCTCTGCTGCCGGAACAGACGCATCGAGGGATACCAGAAGCTGCGATCACCCGCCAGCCCCCAGCGCCATTCCGGCATGGCTTTGAGCAGCAGCCAGGTGGGATGCCCCAGTCCGCCGGCCAGATGCGCCATGGCCGTATCGGAGCTGATCACCAGATCGCAGTTGGCGATGATCGCTGCCGTTTCCAGGAAATCCCAGGTGTCCGACACCACCTCCTGGCAGCTGACGAAACGATCGCGGAAGCTGCAGGTGTCCAGTTGTTCGGAGCCTGCCCCTTTCTGAAGGGACAGCAGCGAGAGACCGGTGATGCGGGTCAGCGCCGCGAAGGCCTCCAGGGGCAGCGATCGACCCCTGGAGGTGGTCTGTTCATGGTCTGGATTGCCCTGCCAGTTGATGGCGATGATCGGCCGCGGCTGATCGGCCAGAATTCGCTTCCAGTGTTGGCGGCGTTCGTCCGGCACCCGCAGATAGGGCTCCTGGATCAGAGGCTGCTCGGGTGAGACGCCCAGCAGTCCGGGCAGCGACAGCAGGGGGAGCCATCGTCCGTCCGTCCGCTGATCGCCCTGCTCCGGTGTCAGAGGCTGGTCATCGAGCCCCGAGGCCTCGATCAGCCTGTGCAGGCGGTTGGGTGTGCAGAGGTTGTAAGGGATGCCCCGGGCTTTGAGGGCCAGCCCGAAGCGCATGAACTGCAGGGTGTCGCCGAAGCCCTGCTCACTCACCAGCATCAGCCGTTCCCCATCGGCCAGCGGACTGCCATCCCAGCGCGGGATCGCTGGCTGGGCGTTGAGCAGATGCTGGTTGTCCAGCGTCGCGAAACGCCACTCATAAGCCTGCCAACCCCGGTGGTAGTTGCCCGAGAGCAGCATCGCCATCGCCAGGGCCCCGTGGGATTCGGCGAAGCCTGGATCGATCTGCAGCGATCGTTCGAAGGCGGCGATCGCAGCGGCGAGATCCCCCTGCTCCTGGAGGGCCACCCCGAGGTTGTGGTGCAGCAGTCCATGCTGCTCGTCCGTCGTCAGTCCCTGGCGGAAGCAGGCGATGGCGCTCTGGAGATCTCCCAGGGCCAGGTGGCTGTTCCCCAGGTTGCAGCAGGTGTCCGGGTCATCGCTCCGCAGATCCAGCGCCCGGCGGAAGGCGCGGATCGCCTCCTCGAGCTCACCCTGCTGTTTGCGGGCGTTGCCGAGGCTGCTCCAGGCGGCGGCAAGGTCGGGACGGAGGCGGATCGCCTCCTGGTAGCCGGCGATCGCCCCGGGCAGGTCGCCGTCCCGGTGCCGCTGGCAGCCTCGCGAATAGGCCAGGTCGGCCTGCCCGGGGCCGGGCTCGACGGCTGGCGTGGCCTCGGGCGCTGCTCGCCAACACGCCAGATCGTGGCGCTCCAGCTCCCGCGCCACCCGCTCGATCGTCTCGGCCCACTGCTCCGGCTGGCGCTGGCGGAACAGCCGCATCGTGGGGTACCAGAAGCTGGTGTCGCCCTCGAGGCCCCAGCGCCACTCGGGCACCGCCTTGAGCAGCAGCCAGGTGGGTCGCCCCATGCCGGCCGCCAGGTGGGCGATGGCGGAATCGGAGCTGATCACCAGATCGCAGTGGGCGACGATCGCGGCCGTGTCGAGAAAATCCCAGGCCGCATCGATCTGCGGCTGGGCCTGCACGAACTGGTGGCAGAAGGAGCAGGCCTCCAGTTGCTCGGCGCCGGGACCCTTCTGCAGCGACACCAGGCGGATGCCCTCCAGCCGCGCCAGGGGCGCCAGTTGCTCCAGCGGGAAGGAGCGACCGCGGGAATTGGAGCGTTCGTGCTCGGGATTGCCCTGCCAGTGGATGCCGATGATCGGCCGTCGCTCCTGCGCCAGCAGCTCCCCCCAGCGCCGCAGGTGCTGGTCAGTGGTGCGGATGTAGGGCGTGGTCTGCAGGGGCTGCTCCGGGCTGACCGCCAGCACCTGGGGCAGGGACAGCAGCGGCAGCCAGCGCTCCGGGCGGATCTCGCCGACCTGCTCGGGACTCAGCGGCTGGGGGTCGATCCCCGAGGCCTGCAGCAGGCCATGCAGTTTGGGGGGGGCGCAGAAGCGGCAGGTGATGCCGCGTTGCCGCAGCGTCGGTGCGTAGCGCATGAACTGCAGGGTGTCGCCGAGGCCCTGCTCGCACACCAGAACCAGCGTCTCGCCGGCCAGGGGTTGCTCGCCATCCCAGGGCGCGACGGTCGGGCTGGCGCAGAGCAGGCGGCCGCCCTGCTCCTCGCGGAAGCGCCAGGCGTACCGGCGCCAGCCCTCCTGGTACTGACCCTGGGCCAGCAGGGCCATGCCGAGGTTCTTGTTCGCGTCCGGTTGCTCGGGGTGGCGCTCCAGAACCTGGCGGTAGCAGGCCACGGCCGCCTCCAGCTCGCCGCTCTCCTGAAGTGCGTTGCCGAGGTTGATCAGGGCTTCCGGCGCATCGCTCTGCAGCGTCAGGGCGTGGCGCTGGCAGGCGATCGCGGCGGCTAGGTCGCCCTGGAGCTGCAGGGCCAGGCCGAGGTTGATCAGGCTCTTGGCATGGTCAGGCTGGCGTTCCAGCGCGGCGCGGTAGCTGCTGATCGCCGCCGCCAGATCACCCCCCTCCTGGTGAAGACGGCCCAGGTTGTAGTGGATCGCGCCGGCGCACGCGGGCTCGAGGGCGAGGGCGCGCTCGTAGCAGGCGATCGCCTCCAGGGGCTCGCCGGTGGCCTCCAGGGCCTGGCCCAGGTTGGAGAGGGCTTCGGCGAAGCCGGGCCGCAGCTCCAGGGCCCGCCGGTAGGCGGCGATCGCCTCGCGCTGCCGTCCCAGTCCCTGCAGGGCCAGACCATGACAGGCATGGGCCTCGGCCCAATCGGGCCGCACCGACAGCCCGGCTGCGAACGCCTGCAGGGCGCCGGCGGCGTCCCCCTGATCGAGCCGTGCGTTGCCGCGATCGATCAGGGCTTCGGGCCTCTCGCTGCTCTCGATCCGCTCCTGCAGCGCCTGCGCCACCCGCTCCACAACCTCATCCCAGTCGCCGCGCCGCCGCTGCCGGAACAGGCGCAGGGAGGGGTACCAGGGGCTGCTGTCGCCGCCGAGCCCCCAGCGCCACTCGGGGACGTCCTTGAGGAGCAGCCAGGTGGGACGCCCCATGCCGCCGGCCAGATGGGCGATGGCGGAGTCGGCGGTGATCACCAGGTCGCAGCAGGCCACGATCGCTGCCGTCTCCTCGAAATCCCAGATCACGTCGATCAACGCCTGGTCGGGCACGAAGCGATCCCGGAAGCTGCAGCCCGCCAGCTGCTCGGCTCCGGCTCCCTTTTGCAACGACACGATGCTCACGCCGGGCAGGGCGGCGATGGGCGCCAAGGTCTCCAGCGGCAGCGAGCGGCCGCGGGCGAGGGTCGTTTCGTGATCCGGTCGGCCCTGCCAGTGAAGGCCCACCAGCGGTCGGGCCACCCCGGCCAGACGTTCCCGCCAGCGCTGAATCAGAGCCTCCGGGGTCCGGATGTAGGCGGCGCTGACCAGGGGGTTGGCGGCATTGACGCCGAGCCGCTGAGGCAGGGACAGCAGCGGTAGCCAGGGCATCGGCCCGAGGGCCGCCGCCCTGGCCGGGGTCAGCGGGTCCGCATCGATGCCGGAGCTGCGGATCAGTCCATGCAGCTTCGGATCGGCGCAGAGGGCCGCATCCAGGCCTCCCTGCCGCAGCGGCAGCAGATAACGCATGAACTGCAGGGTGTCGCCGATGCCCTGCTCGGCCACCAGGATCAGGCGCTGTCCTGGCTGCAGGGCGGCGCCATCCCAGGCCGGCCCGGACAGCGCGACGCAGAGCAGGTGGCGCCAGCGGGGGCTGTCGAAGCGGCGGTTGTAGTGCGCCCACCCCTCCTGGAACCGGCCCGTCAGCAGACAGGCCATCGCCAGGCTGACGCCGGCTTCGGCATCGGTGGGATCGAGGGCCACGGCGCGGTGCAAGGCGGCGATCGCTCCTTCGAGATCGCCCAGCTCCTGCAGGGCGATGCCCAGGTTGCGGTGGGTGTGGGAGGAGGTCTCCCGCCGGTTGAGGGAGGCCCGGTAGGCCTCCACCGCCGCCAGCGGATCGCCGCTCTCCTGCAGGGCGCGGCCGAGGTTGTAATGAATGGCGGCGGTTTCGGCGGGTTGGCCGGTCAGTGCCTGGCGGAAGCAGCTGATGGCCGCGTCCAGCTCGCCCCGCTGCTGCAGCAGCAGGCCGAGGTTGGTGAGGGCTTCGGGGAAGTCGGGCCGCAGGGCGAGGGCGCGGCGGTACAGGGCGATGGCCTGCTCGGGGTCGCCCTGCTCCTGCCGCTGGCAGCCCAGCGCGGCAAGGGCGAAGGGATCCGCCTCCTCCAGCGCCTCTGGACCGATCGGCGGCACCGCCAGCGTCTCGGCCAGCTGCTCCTGCAGCGCCTGGGCCACCCGCTCCAGCACCTCGTTCCAGTCGCCGCGTTGCCGCTGCCGGAACAGGCGCAGGGAAGGGTACCAGGGGCTGCTGTCTCCCGCCAGGCCCCAGCGCCATTCCGGTACGGACTTGAGCAGCAGCCAGGTGGGACGCCCCATGCCGCCGGCCAGATGTGCCACCGAGGTGTCGGAGGTGATCACCAGATCGCAGCAGGCGAGGATCGCGGCGCTGTCGAGGAAATCCCAGGCCCCGTCGACCAGCTCCTGCTGGGCCACGAAGCGATCGCGGAACGAGCAGTGCTCCAGCTGCTCGGAGCCATGGCCTTTCTGCAGCGACAGGAAGCGGACTCCCTCCAGGCGGGCCAGGGGTGCGAAGCATTCCAGCGGCAGGGAGCGGCCGCGGGAATTGGAGCGTTCGTGGTCGGGGTTGCCCTGCCAGTTGAGGCCGATCAGTGGCCCCCCTTCGCCCGCCAGCCGCTCGCGCCAGGTCTGCAGGTGGGCGTCGGTGGTGCGGATGTAGGGGGTGGTGACGAGGGGGTTGGCTGGGCTGACGCCGAGGTGGCCGGGCAGGGAGAGCAGCGGCAGCCAGCACCCCTCCTGGAGCCGCTCCGCTTCGGCCGGGGTCAACGGCGCCGGGTCGATGCCGGAGGCCTGGATCAGCCCATGCAGTTTGGGGAGGGCGCAGAGGGAGACGCTGATGCCGCGCTGGCGCAGGGGAAGCAGATAGCGCATGAACTGGAGCACATCGCCCAGGCCCTGTTCGCCGACCAGGATGAGCCGCGAGCCTGGGGGCAGGGGATTGCCGTCCCAGCGCGGGGTGGGGGGATGGGCGAACAGCAGAGCCGGACCATCCCCGTCCTGGAAGCGCCATTCGTACTGCGGCCAGCCCCGGCGGTAGTCGCCCTGCAGCAGCCAGGCCATCGCGATGTTGTTGTTCGCCGCCGGATGGGCCGGGTTGTGACCGAGGGCCGTCTCATAGGCGGCGATGGCCGATTCCACCTCCCCCCGCTCCAGCAGCACATTGGCCAGATTGGTGTGGGCTTCGGGGTAGGCGGGCTGGAGAGCCAGGGCCTGGCGGTAGCTGCGGAGCGCTTCCTCGGGCTGCCCCGTTTCGTGGAGGGCGATGCCCAGGTTGTAGTGGGCGTTGGCGTAGTCGGGTCGCAGGGCCAGGGCCTGGTGGTAGGCGCTGATGGCCGCCGCCAGATGCCCTTCGGCGGCCAGGGTGGCGGCCAGCTGGCGCAGCACGGGCGGTTCGGCGTCCGGAGCTGACGCCGATCCTGGTCCTGGTCCTGGTCCTGGTCCTGGTCCTGGTCCTGGTCCTGGTCCTGGTCCTGGTCCTGGTCCTGGTCCTGGTCCTGGTCCTGGTCCTGGTGCTTCGCTGAGGCGGGCGTGGCTGGCGGCGGGATCATGACCCTCCTTCTCCAGGGCCTGGAGGACGTTGCCGAGATTGGAGAGGGCCTCCGGATAGGTGGGGCGCAGCCACAGGGCCCGGTGGCAGGCCTCGAGGGCGCGCTCGAGCTGCCCGGCCTCCTTGCAGGCGGTGGCCAGGTTGGAGAGGGCCTCCGGGTAATCGGGCCGGATCGCCAGGGCCCGCTCGTAGGCGGCAATCGCCTGCTGCGCATCGCCCTGCGCCTGCCAGGCATTGCCGAGGTTGGAGAAGGCGTCGGCGAAGTCGGGCCGCAGGGCCACCGCCCGCTGCAGGGCGGCGATTGATCCGGGCAGATCCCCCGCGGCCTCCAGGGCCACCCCGAGGTTGCCGAGGGCCTCGGGGAAGGCGGGGTGGAGGCTCAGGGCGCGGTTGTACGCAGTAATCGCCGCGTCGCGCTCGCCCCGCTGCTGCAGCTCCACGGCTGTGTTGTACAGCGCGATGGCCTCGGGCGAGGGAGGGGCGGCCGGCCCGGTCGAGGCCGGGGGGTGGCTGGGAGGCTGGGCTGGACTGGAGACCAGGGGCTGCGCGGGAGCTGGGGCTGGACTGGACCCCAGGGGCTGCCAGGTGGCCGGGATGGTGTCGGGGTTGCGGGCGGGATTTGGGTCCAGGGCCGCGATGGCTGCGCGGGGCTGCCCCGAGGCGGCAGCTGGCTCCGTGCGAGCCGCCGCGTGCGGACCCGGAGCCGCCGTCCGCTGCTGCAGCCCGAACCGCCCCGCCACCTCCCCGGCCACCCGCTCCAGCAGTTCTCCCCAGTCGCCGCGCCGGCGCTGGCGGAACAGGCGCATGCTGGGGTACCAGCCGCTGCGCTCCCCCTCCAGGCCCCAGCGCCATTCGGCCACGTCCTTGAGCAGCAGCCAGGTGGTCTGCCCCAGGCCCGCCGCCAGGTGGGCGGCCGAGGTGTCGGAGCTGATCACCAGATCGCAGCAGTCCATGATCGCCGCCGTCTCCAGGAAATCCCAGGTGGCGCTCACCAGCGGTTGGCAGCGCACGAAGCGATCGCGGAACGAGCACGGCTCCAGCTGTTCGGAGCCGGGCCCCTTCTGCAGCGCCAGCAGCCGGACTCCCTCCAGGCGGGCCAGGGGGGCGAAGGCCTCCAGCGGCAGCGACCGCCCCTTGGAGGTGCTTTTCTCGTGGGCGGGATTGCCCTGCCAGTTGATGGCGATGATCGGCCGCCCTTCGCCCGCGAGGATCGCCTGCCATTTGCGGCGCAGCGCTTCGCTGGTGCGCAGATACGGGGCCGCCACCAGCGGGGCGGCGGCGCTCACCCCCAGCGGACCGGGCAGGGAGAGCAGGGGCAGCCAGGGGCCGTGATCATGGCCATGGACCTGCTCCGGAGCGAGGGGGGCCTCATCGATGCCGGAGACCTGGATCAGGCTGTGCAGCTGGGGTGGCGCGCAGAGCCGCACCCGCAGGCCCCGCTCGCGCAGTGGCAGGGCGTAGCGCATGAACTGCAGGGTGTCGCCGAAGCCCTGTTCGCTCACCAGCAGCAGCGAGTTACCGGCCTGGGGCAGCTTTCCGCGCCAGGGGGCGCCGAGGGGCAGGGCACTGAGGATCGCCAGCCCCTGCCGCGCCTGAAAGCGCCAGTCGTAGGCCTCCCAGCCGCTGCGGTAGTCCCCGCTGAGCAGGATCGCCATCGCCAGGTTGTTGCGGGCATCCGGGTAGTCGGGCCGCAGGCTGATCGCCTGGCGGTGGGCGGCGATGCAGCCCGGGATGTCGCCCAGCTCCTGCAGGGCGTTGCCGAGATTGCAGAACGCTTCGGGGTAGGCGGGCTGAATGGCCAGGGCCCGCTGGTAGGCGGCGACCGACTCTTGAAGATCCCCCTGTTCTTCGAGGGCCACACCGAGATTGGACCAGGCTTCGGCGAAATCGGGCTCGAGCTCGATTGCCTGCCGGAAGGCGGCGATGGCGTCGGCGAAGGCGCCGGTTTCGGTGAGCGAGATGCCGAGGTTGGAGTGGGCCGGGGCGAAGCGGGGATCGAGGGCGATGGCGCGGCGGTAGGCGGCGATCGCCGCCCCGCTGTCGCCGTTCTGCTGATGGGCGATGCCGAGGTTGGAGAGGGCGGCCGGGAAATCGGGCTGCAGGGCCAGGGCCTGTTGCAGGGCCGCGATGCCGCCGGCGAGGTCGCCGTTCTCGCGCAGGCTGTTGCCGAGGTTGACCAGGGCTTCGGGATCGTGGGGCTGCAGCGCGAGGGCGCGGCGGTAGTGGCGGATCGCCTCCTCGCCCTTCCCCTGCCGGCGCAACAGGTTGGCGAGGCTGCGGTGGGTGGAGGCCTGGCGGCTGCCGGCGGCGATCTGCCGGCGCAGCAGGGCTTCCGCCTCCTGATCCCGGCCCTGCTCCAGCAGCTGCTGCACCCGCCGCACGGGGTCCGCGCGGCCGCTGCGGCGCCCCTTCCCCATCAGACCACCGACACGTTGTTGGTGGTGGAGATGGTGTAGTTCTTCAGGAAGACAAGGGCATCGTTGGCATAGTCAAAGCCGGCGGTTCCGTCATTGAAGGCGATGTAGGTACCGGTCTTGCCCGTGACGCTGAAGGCGCGGGCGCTGTTGGCCTGCAGCAGGGTGGTGGTCAGGTAGGTGTTGAGGACGTCGAGGCTGGCCGCCGCGGTGGTCGACACCCGGCTCGTGAGGTTCACGTTGTAGCTGCGGCCCGCCACCTGCAGGCCGTCGCGCGCCTCGAACACCGTGATCTCATCGACGAGGCGGGCGCCGCTGCTGCCGCTGACCAGGCCGGCCGCCAGCGAGGTCCACTGGTAGATGTCGTCCACACCGTTGGCGCCGGTGAGGGTGTCGGCCCCGGCACTGCTGGCCAGGATCGGTGTGGGCGTGGCCAGCACGATCGAGCGCTCCGTGACCTTGCCAACATTGTCGGCGCTGTCGACCACGGCGGCCGTGAACGTATGGCTGCCGCTGAGGGTGAGCAGCGGGGTGTATGACCAGCTGGTGGTGGTGACGGTGGCGTTCCCGAGCTGAACACCGTTGTCGTAGATCCGCAGCACCTCGCCGCTGGCGAGAGCAGCCGACAACGTGCCGGTGAGAGTCGGGGTGGGGTCGTTGGTTGTGGCGCCGTTGCTGATCACGCCCGTCCCGGTGCCGGTGCCCAGGTTGTCGCGGATCGCCGTGATCGCGACGGTCTGGGTGGGGGTGAGGCGCAGCTGCAGGGAGCTGGCGGGGCCCTGGTTGCCGGCGGCATCGAAGACCGACGCGGTGTAGGTGTAGCTGCCGCCGCTGGTCAGGGTTGGGCTGGTGTAGCTCCAGCTGAGGTCGCTGTTGACGGTGGCGTTGCCAGGCAGCAGCACACCATTGCGCAGGATCCGCAGGGTTTCGTTCTGCAGGGCCGCGGAGAGGACACCGCCGAGGGTGGGGGTGGTGTCGTCGGTGGTGACCGCTGTGGTCAGCGGTGTGGTCAGGCTGGCCGGCGGGATTGTCGCCTGGGTGCCGCCGGCGGTGATTGTGCCGGTGCTGGTGCCGGCGTTGTCGGTTAAGGAGGTGATCGTGGCGGTGGTGGTGCTGGCGATCGTGTCGAGCACCAGGGATCGGCTGGCCGTGCTGGGGGCGCTGTAGCCGGCTTGGTCGACGACCCGGGCTGTGAAGGTGTAAGTGCCGTCGCTGGCGAGGGTGGGGGCGGTGTAGCTCCAGGTGGTGCCCGTGACGCTGGCATTGCCGAGGAGGCTGCCGTTGGCCCAGAGCCGCAGGACATCGCCTCTGGCCAGGACGGCCGAGAGCGTGCCGGTGAGTGTTGGGGTGGTGTCGTCGGTGGCCGTGCCGTTGGTGATGGTGCCGGTGAGCAGGCCCTGGCTGTCGATCGCGTTGGTGATCGCCACGGTCTGGGCGGGGGCCGTTGTGTCGACGGTGAAGCTGCGTGTGGCCGCGCCGCCCTGGTTGCCGGCCGCGTCAATCACCCGGGCGGTGAGGGTGTAGATGCCGCCGTTGGTCAAGGCGGTCGGCGTGTAGCTCCAGGTCTTGTCGCTGTTGACACTGGCGGTGCCCAGCAGGGTGGTGGTGGTGCCGTTGCGGTAGATCCGCAGGGTCTCCCCTCCACCGAGGGGTGCGGAGAGGGAACCGGTGAGGGTGGGCGTGGTGTCGTTGGTGAATCCGTCCGCGGTCACCGAGCCGGTCAGGCCGGCGCTGTCGCTGGCGTTGTCGTCCCACAGATCGGTGATGGTGACGCTCTGGAGCGGGGCGAGGGTGTCGAGCACCAGATGGCGTGCCGTCGAGGGTGTGCCGGCGTTCCCGAAGGCATCGACCACGGCGGCGGTGAAGCTGTAGGTGCCGTTGGCGGACAGGCTCGGCGTTGCGGTGTAAGACCAGCTGAAGGTGCTGCCGTTGGTGGTGACGGCGGCTGTGCCGGTGAGGACGGTGCCATTGGCGTAGATGCGCAGCTGTTCACCACTGGCCAGGCCGGCCGACAGGGTGCCGGTGAGGGTGGGGGTGGTGTCGTCGGTGCTGCCTCCGGCCGTGATGGCGCCGGTGAGCAGGCCGACGTTGTCGATCACGTTGGTGATCACCGCCGTTTTGGCCGGCCCGACGGTGTCGAGGATGAAGTTGCGCGTTCCGGAGCTGGTGCCGGTGTAGCCGACAGCATCGAGCACACGGGCGGTGAAGGACCAGGTGCCGTCGCCGCTGAGGGTGGGCGTGGTGAACGACCAGGTGCTGCCGGTGACGGTGGCATTGCCCAGCAGGCCGCCATTGGCGAACACCTGCAGCACATCGCCCTGGAGCAGCGGCGCCGAGAGGGTGCCGGTGAGGGTGGGGGTGGTGTCGTTGCTGGTGCCACCAGCCGTGATGCTCCCGGTCACCAGGCCGAGGTTGTCGATCACATTGCTGATCGTCACGGTCTGGGTGGGAGCGGCGGTGTCGACGGTGAAGGTGCGCGTGGCGGCGGCGCCCAGGTTGCCGGCGGCGTCGACCACGCGGGCGGTGAGGGTGTAGATGCCGCCGTTGGTCAAGGCGATGCCCGGCGTGTAGCTCCAGGTCTGATCGCTGTTGACACTGGCGGTTCCGAGCGGCGCGGTGGTGCCGTTGCGGAAGATCTGCAGGGTTTCGCCGCCGACGAGAGGGGCCGTCAGAGAGCCGGTGAGGGTGGGGGTGGTGTCGTTGGTGCGGCTGCCGTCACTGATTGCCCCCTGCACCGGATCGCTGTTATCCAGCAGATCACTGATCGTGACGACGGTCGCGCTCGGCATGGTGTCGAGCACGAGGACCCGTTCGCCGGAGAGGGCGCTCTCGTTGCCCGCCCCATCGACGACTCTGGCGGTGAAGGTGTAGGCCCCGTCTGTGGAGAGGCTCGACGTTGTGGTGTAGGTCCAGCGGTAGGTGCTGCCGCTGGTGGTGACGGTGGCCGTGCCGGCGAGGGCCGTGCCATTGGCGAAGAGTCGCAGTTGTTCGCCGCTGGCGAGGCCGGCCGAGAGGGTGCCGGTGAGGGTGGGGGTGGTGTCGTCGGTGGCCGCGCCATTGGTGATGGTGCCGGTGATGCCTCCGCGGTCGTCGATCGCGTTGGTGATCGCCACGGTCTGGGCCGGAGCCGCTGTATCGACTCTGAAGCTGCGCGTGGTGGAGACGCCCTGGTACCCGAGGACATCCACCACGCGGGCGGTGAGGGTGTAGATGCCGCCGTTGGTCAAGGCGGTGGTCGGTGTGTAGCTCCAGGTCTTGTCGCTGTTGACATTGGCGGTGCCAAGCAGGGTGGTGCCGTTGCGGAAGATCCGCAAGGTTTCACCCAAGCCCAGCGGGGCGGAGAGCGAGCCGGTGAGGGTTGGGGTGGTGTCGTTGGTGGAGCCGGCGTTGGCGATCGAGCCGGTGATCAGTGGGGCATCGTCGAGAACGTCGCTGATGGTGACGGTCTGCGCCGGCGCGATCGTGTCCAGGAGGGTGTAAGCACCGGCTGTGGCTGTGCTGCCCTCGTTGCCGGTGCTGTCGGCTATGCGCGCTGTGAAGGTGTAGACGGCATTGGCGGCCAGGGTCGCAGGGGTGTAACTCCACCGGTAAGTGCTGCCGCTGGTGGTGACGGTGGCCGCGCCGGCGAGGGCCGTGCCATTGGCGAAGAGTCGCAGTTGTTCGCCGCTGGCGAGGCCGGCCGACAGGGTGCCGCTGAGGGTGGGGGTGGCGTCGTCGCTGCTGACGTCACTGGTCAGGTTCAGGGTGGTGGTGGGGCCCTGGTTATCGATGGCTCTGGTGATGTCGGCCGTCGTCGCGGGTGCGACGGTGTCGAGGCTGAACGAGCGTGTGTCTGCGGTCCCTTGGTAGCCGGCGGCATCAACGACGCGGGCCGTGAGGTTGTACAGCCCTTGTGTTGCGAGGCCCGGAGTGGTGAAGGACCAGGTGCTGCCGGTGACGGTGGCATCGCCGAGGACGGCGGCGCCGTTGAAGATGCGCAGGGATTCACCAAAGCCGAGGGGGGCGGACAGGGAGCCGCTGAGGGTGGGCGTGGTGTCGTTGGTGCTGCCACCGTTGCTGATCGAGCCGGTGATCAGCGGCGCATCGTCAATCACATCGCTGATGGTGACGGTCTGCGCCGGCGCGATGGCATCCAGGAGGGTGTAGAGACCAGCCGTGGCGGTGGTGCCTTCATTGCCGGCAGTGTCGGCCACCCGTGCCGTGAAGGTATAGACGGCGTTGGTGGAGAGGGCGGCGGGGGTGTAGGTCCAGGCGGTTGCGCTGCCTGTGGTGCTGGCATTGCCGAGGTAGAGGCCATTGGCGTAAAGCCGCAGCGATTCCCCATCAGCCAGGGCGGCGGAGAGGCTGCCGTTGATCGTGGGCGTGGCATCATCGCTGCCGACATCTGCGGCCAGGCTCAGGGTCGCGAGGGTGCCCTGGTCGTCGACAGCGCTGGTGAACGTCACCACCTGCGATGGGGCCTGGGTGTCGAGGGTGAAGGTGCGGCTGTTGCTCAGCGGACCCTGGGTGTTGGTGCCATCCACGACCCGGGCGCTGATGGTGTAGCTGCCGTCGCTGCCGAAAGCGGACGGGGTGAACGACCAGGTGAGGTCATTGGCCACCGAGGCCACACCCAGTGCGGTGGTGCCGCTGTAGATGCGCAGTTCCTGCCCTGTCGTCAGCGCCGCCGAGAGGCTGCCGCTGATGGTGGGCGTGCTGTCGTTGGTGGTGCCGCCATCAGCGACCACGCCAGTGACCAGCTCGACGTTGTCGAGCACAGCGCTGATGGTGACGGTCTGATTGGGACCGCTGAGGTCGGTCACGGACACGGTGACCGCTTGCGAGGACGAGGCGTTCACCCCGTCGGAAGCGATGACGTTGAAGGAGTAGCTGGCCTTGGATTCCTCGTTGAGGGTGCCGGTTTTGAGGGTGACGACGCCTGTGGTGCTGATGTCCA